>FLNV01000771.1_pt1 | contig 23856 bp, 19 predicted proteins | sample 1140351 | NCBI WGS metagenome assembly FLNV01 (sample SAMEA3878207, study PRJEB12797) | bioreactor metagenome | biome: Moose rumen | place: Sweden | collected 2011-10
CACTTCAGGAAGAGAATTGAGACCGTCTTTTCCCAACTGAATGACCACCTCATGATGATACGCAACTACGCCAAGAAGCCAAGCGGCCTCTTTGCCAGAATGGAAGCCAAGGTGGCTGCCTTCACCGTGTTGCAGTATATCAATCTTCTCAATCATAAGCCTATAGGGCAAGTTAAGTATGCATTATTTTAATTCAACCAACAGGTTATCGTAAGTTTTTTAGTTATTTGATATTACCAGGAATTCAAGCAGTCACCCTTGCAATATAGTCAATGAGTCTTTGCTCGGTGTCGGAAAAGGACGAAAGAATGCTCATCACGTTATTATACTGGATATTAATCGTTCTCTTATGCGTACTGTAGGCAGGATTTGTCCGAAATACATCCATCAGATAGTTTATATATCGATTCAAGAAATCAAGCAAATATTTTCCCCGAAGATTCATCCGCATATCTGATAAGATATATGTCTCGGCAACAGCCAGCTCTGTAGGAGTTAAAGGGTAATTTGCAGCATTAGCGAAAGTTGATACAATCTCCGTCATAGTATATTGCGACTGCACGTCACCTGCATGGAAATCAATCTTGACAAATCCCTTAGGCATATCTTGGCTTAACGTTATTCCTTCAAGTCTGCCATATTTCCGTTTAATGGCACAGTACCACACATTGAACAGAAATATAGCTTCAAAATACCTCTGCCGTACTGATCGATAGTTAGACATAACAGTTGCCAGATTACCATCGCCACTATGGAAACCGAATTTCTGCCTCAACAACGACTCCATACACTGGTCGGACATGTAATAGTTTTCAATGGAGTAACCACTCGTAACAAAAAAGTCGGAAAAGAAAGTCTCGGTATTTAAATCAAAATCCTTGTCAACAAAGAATCCCTTATGATACTTGGCATACTCCGACTTTGACAGCAGCAACTTGTAAACAGCTATCACCTTTGCCTTTCCGTTGCATTTGATGGCTTCAATGTCACGTCCTGCATACCGCTGTAGCCGAGGATAGTAATAATCATCATCTTGGCCTTCATAGAACACAAACAGGGATTCTGGTTTATACCTTACTGCATCGTTGAAATCCATGAATGCAACATTCGCTGAAGAATCGCGGATAGCAGAGATATTTACTACAGAAAATTCAGTAGCATTCATGGCTTCACAAATTCGTTCATACCCGTGGTAAACTCCTGCAATTCGTTATCGAAGATGAAGGGTGAGTGTGTTACTGCAAAAAGGAAATCACAATTCGACGATTTTATGATGTCTGGGAGCAGCTTTCGCTGCCAGTAGATGGATAGCGACAACTCAGGTTCATCAATGAGTATGAAAAAATGACTCTGAGGATCCAAATAGATAGTAGCAAACAGTGCTACTAACTGCTTTTCGCCAGAACTTAGCAAGTCAAGATCAAGCACTTCCTGAATTAGGTCAGACCGAACGGTCGACTCCAAATCAAGTTCTAGATCTGCCTCATTATACGTAAATTGCTTGTCGCGAAGGTAGCCGTTACAAATCTCGACAAAAGTTTTAATACCCCTGTCGTATGACTCATAGGAGTTGTAAATGTCTTTAAGGCGTGTCAGGAGATAAAGTAGAAACTTATTGTCTTCGTTGTATATCTCACCGCTTTCCATCATCCGCAACACCTTCAACTGTTCATCATAGGTCAGCCCCACTTGACTTTTATGAATAATAGCCTCTATCTTTTCCTTGTCGCCCTTTTCCAAAGTAATCCTGTCGGAGATACCAGCAATCTGCTTCTTCAACAAATCAACTGTCATCGTATCAAGTTCCTTACGGGAAATCTCTGATATTCGGCGCAAAACGAGGTCTCGACGTTTCTTGATGTCGGACATGCCAGAGTGAACAGCCTCAGAAAGTTCTTCGACGAAAGAAGTCTCAAGATCAACCTCGCGACTGGTATAGCCCCGCTGGCGGTTACGACGCTCTTGCAACATGGCACGTACATCTTTCTCTATGCGACGATAGGTGGGAAAATAGAGTATGCGAACATGCTTTCCTTCAACAGTCTTCTTAAAACTTTCAATTTGGCTTGACTCAGCTTTATCTACTACTATCTGCGTCACTACGTCTAATATATAATCGCTGGGAGCACTAAAGTTGAAGCCTCGGGAGTTCAGATACACTAGCACCTCCTGCATCTTTATCATTTCTGTTTTACCAGAACGAATGAGGCTGTGAAGCTTCTTGATATCATTATCATCTAATGAGCGAACTAAGCTTTGATAGAAACCTGAACGGCGAGTTCGGCTGTCCTGTGATTGCAAATACGACTTTATTTCTTCCTTGGCAAAAGAATAACTTTCACCATATAAAGTGATATCAATACGGGAAAAAAGGATATTGACTAGATTTTTGAAATCACAGTTCAACAGATAGTTCAAGGCATTAAGAACAGTGGTCTTACCCAAACCGTTCTCACCTATGTATATCTGAACCTTACCCTTGAAAACAAGATCTACGTCCTTCTTGCCAAAGAGGCCCTTGATTCCGAAACTCTCTATAACAGGCATAACGGCTTATGAATTAATTTTCCAGTATTTCACCATCTCAATGTTGTTTTGCCCGTCCGAAGTGACAGCAGTGGTCCAACGTGGATAGTCGTCGCCCTTATGGACATTGTTCTGCCATTGCAATGGGAGATAGTTGTTCAGTGAATCCTCGCCGTGCTGAGACAACGGCTTAAGATGGTCTATTTCCCACCCATACTGAGAATTACGATTGCCATAATCTGCAAAACGAATCCACGCTCCGGCATAGTCTTGACGTAAAGCATCGGCAGGTACTCCGTCAACCTCCTTTGCCTTTTTCCATACCTCTAATATATCTGACTTTGTGAAATTCTTCTTTGTTGTTGCCATATAAAAAGTCCATTCATTATGATAAAGCCAATCGTATTGCGTTTCTTAAAATGGCTGTTCTTTCGCTTTTGCCATTTACTGCCCACTCTTCCGGGGCGCGGGTGTTGATGTTTCCTTGCTGTTCTATTAGGGGCTGTAAGCGTTAGAAGAGGTACGACAGCGTTACCTGACAGGCGTGTGCCTTGCCGTCGGTGAGTGTGCGGACAGTGTTGTCGCTGAGGTCTTTCTGCTGTATCTCGCCGGTCTTGCGCAGGGGCAGGTTATACGACACCCGCACCTGTACCTTCTCCATCACTACCCCACCGATGCCGAGGTTCATGCTGAGTGTGGAGTTCTGGCTTACCCACCAGCGTTCAAGGTCATGGCCTGTTGCCTTTCCCGTGCCACTTATGATATACTTCTCTTTATCCCCGATGTTAAAGCCGTACTGCACGCCACCGAAGACGAAGCCATAGACCATGTCGCCAAAGTCAAGCCCGAAGCGGAGGTTCACTGGCAGTTGTATGGAACTTATGGATATGGACTTGCTCTCGCTGTTGTCCTTCGACTTTGCGCTTCGTCTGTCGAAGAGGGCCGAGACGTCAAAGCCGAACCCCGTCTTTGGGATTCTATACATCAGCGTCGGGCCGATGACAAAGCCAGGTCTCACCTTGTCAACATACTCTCTGTAGCTGTTGTCGCTCACGTGGAACGAACAGATATTCATTCCGCCTGTAATACCTGCCTTGAACTGCGCATTGGCTGGGAGCGACGTCGATGACATTAATACTGTCAGCAGAAATATAAAAATCTTTTCCTTCATTGTGCGGAAAATGTTATGCTATCGTTTTGTGATATGGAGGAAACGTGACAGGCGATTCAGCACGCTACGATTCTTGTTGTCGATGAAGGCATCGAGAAGCTGGGCATGACCCGACATGGGAATGATGTCATAGTCGGCTATGGCAGCAGGAATGAGGCAGGACCAGCCTTCGCGCAGGAGTACCTCACAGGGACAGTCGGAACCACCCTGACCGCTATCGCCATTGTTGCGTATGCGCAGTGTGCAGTCGCCCTGAATGCACATAGTGATGACGAACGAGTCGTACTTTAGCAGATTACGATGGAACGGTCCCTCCACGTTGACCACCCTTACACTGAAATATGGAGCATCAATGCAACGGTTGGCCTTGTCACTGTATTCCACATACTCAGTGCGATACTGGTCATAGACCTGGAAGTCAAGTGCCTGGGCTGCCAACTCGGTGTGCAGCTCGCGCGGCCGTCCGTCCATTCCAGGCCGGTTGTAGTCGAATATCCTGTATGTCACATCACTCGACTGCTGCACCTCGGCCAGCAATATCCCACCGCAGATGGCGTGTACCCTACCTGCTGGTATGTAGAACACATCGCCCTTGTGTACCTCGTGACGGGCCAATGCCTCGGTTATGGTACCGTCTGCCACCCTGCGCTTATACTCATCGCTGGTCAGACGGTCCTTGAAGCCACTGTATAGATAAGCCCCCGGCCGAGCGTCTATGACATACCACATCTCTGACTTTCCAAGCTTGCCATGCTCACGCTGCGCCATAGCGTCGTCGGGGTGGACCTGTATGGACAGGTCGCGTTCGGCATCGATAAACTTTACCAGCAGCGGCAGCTTGTTGCCGTACCTTGCAGCCACGGCCTTGCCAAGTATCCCGGCAGGGTGTTCGGCCACGACGTCGGGCAGCAGTCGTCCCTGCCAGGGTCCGTTGGCAACGACCGACGGCGACGAGGGCACAGCGCTGACCTCCCACGACTCACCTATGGGAGTGCCTGATGGCACCGACACCTGTTTCCAAGGTGCGAGCCTGCTGCCACCCCATACAACGGTGTGAAGGTTTGCCTGGAAGAGAAGGGGGTACAAGGGAGTTAAGAGTTAAGAGTTAAGAGTTAAGAGTTAAGAGTTAAGAGTTTTGAGTTTAGAGTTAAGCAATGCTTAATCGCGCTTGAAGATGTCGCGGGTATAGACCTTGTCCTTGACATCGTCAAGAACGGCATCATAGCGGTTGGCTATGATGGCCTTGCTCTGAGCCTTAAAGCGGTCGAGGTCGTTGACCACGAGACTGCCGAAGAAGGTGGAACCGTCTTTCAGCGTGGGCTCATATATCACAATCTGTGCCCCTTTGGCCTTGATACGCTTCATCACGCCCTGAATGCTCGACTGGCGGAAGTTGTCGCTGTTCGACTTCATAGTGAGCCGATAGACACCGATGGTTACCGGTTCCATGTCGCCTGCATACTGGTTGTTTCGGGTATAGTCGTAGTAGCCAGCCTTGCGAAGCACCTGGTCGGCTATGAAGTCCTTGCGCGTACGGTTGCTCTCGACTATAGCCGTCATCATCTGCTGTGGCACCTGACTGTAGTTGGCCAGCAACTGCTTGGTGTCCTTGGGCAGGCAGTAGCCGCCGTAGCCAAATGAGGGGTTGTTATAGAAATTGCCTATGCGGGGGTCGAGACTGATACCACGTATTATGCTCTGTGTGTCCAACCCCTTCACCTCTGCGTATGTGTCCAGCTCGTTGAAATAGCTGACGCGCAGGGCCAGATAGGTGTTAGCAAACAGCTTGACGGCCTCAGCCTCCTTCATGCCCATGAACAGTGTGTCTATGTCCTGCTTGATGGCTCCCTCCTGCAGCAGAGCGGCAAAAGTATGGGCATGCTGCTCAGCATCGGGATTGCCGTATGCCTCTATGGCGGCATTCTCGGCTTCAAACTCCTGACCGCTGATGAGCTTAGGATAGCCCACGATGATACGGCTGGGATAGAGGTTATCGTAGAGCGCCTTGCTCTCGCGCAGGAACTCAGGCGAGAAGAGCAGGTTGAACTTCTTGTCCCTCAGCTCGGGCGACGAGGCGAACTTCAGTGCATAGCGCACGTAGAGACTGCGTGTGTAGCCCACAGGAATGGTACTCTTGATGACCATCACGGCATCAGGATTGACAGAGATGACAAGGTCTATCACGTCTTCGATGTGGTGGGTATCGAAGAAATTCTTCACCGGGTCGTAGTTGGTCGGTGCGGCTATAACCACAAAGTCGGCCTCGCGATAGGCAGCAGCGCCGTCGAGGGTGGCCTTCAGCTGAAGGTCCTTCTCGGCCAGGTATTTCTCGATATACTCGTCCTGAATGGGCGACTGACGGTGGTTCAGCTTGTCAACCTTCTCTGGTATAACGTCAACAGCCGTCACCTTATGGTGCTGTGCCAGCAGGGTGGCAATGGACAGGCCCACATAGCCCGTGCCTGCCACTGCTATCTGAATGTCTTTGAAATCTCGCATGATAAGTATTTGTGGTTTTTGAGGATTATAAATTATCGGAGTAACAAATTTCAACCGCGCAGCACAGAAATTATTGATTACACTTCACTCGGATTGGCCTGACGAGGCGGAGATGATACTTCACAGTGGCTCCTGCAGAAAGTATGCCGTTGGCATTGAAGCGGAAGGTCTCAGCGGCATCGCTGCATAGGTATCGCACATTGTCGTTGCCCGACTTCAGCACAATGGGACTGCCGCTGGCCTGCTCCAAGGCAGCCACAAGGGCATCGCCGTATGCGGCGGTAAGCAGCACAGCCTGTTCGCGGGTAGGTATGCACCAGTCGCTAATGTCGTACTCCTCATAGCCAGCTGCCGTGGCGGCAGCCATGCCGGGTGTCTCTGCGTGAGTGGCAGAAGTGACATTGCTCCAGTCGGCCAGCGAGAGCAGCAACAGCGTGGCCGACGTGAGCCCATCGGTAGTCTCTACGCTCTCGCCATCGTCATTGAGTACAGCGGCCACCACATGTCCCTGCCACACGGTTGCGGCTGCAGGTATGGACGTCACGGCAACAGCCTCAGACGGGTCGAAGCCGCCGCCGTCACCTGTCACCACAGTCTGCGTGTCGCTGCCGAAAGAGAAAGTCAGGTTGACAGTCTGGGTCCACTCCGGCGCACTTATGCTGCCTGCAACCTGCAGGGAGCCGTCAGCGTATGTACCATTAATAATATAATGTACGCCCGCGCGCATGATGTCCTGGTAAGTGGCGGACGAGAAATGTTCGCCTGTCTCATCAGTGAAACTGACGGTAAAGACGGTCTGCTGCCCCGCGGTGGGAAAGAGGTACACCTCGTCCGTAGTCCACGTTCCGCCACTCTTGTGGCACGGTATGGCAGCTGTCTGCGTACCGCTCATCTGCCCTGCCATGCTGACGGCGGCGTAAGGCTGCGCTACAGTGACCGAAGCGGCCGTACAACTCTCAGGCATGTTGCCAAGCGACGCGTTGAGTGAGCAGTGCTGGTAGTTCAGCTGTATGTGCAACGTTGCTCCAGCGCCAACAGGTGTGATGTCGGCAAAGCCCATCTGCAACGGTGAGGCGGCAACATATCCGCTACCCTGTGCTGCGCCTGTCTTGAGCGTTATCACCGACGATAGCGTGGGCGTGGTGGGCAGGTCGTATAGCGACTCGTCGGCAGCTACGGCCACAATATGATACAGCTCGCCCTCACGCAGCGACAGCTGCATTGTCTGCGTGCCAGGCTGCAGGCTGACGCTCGACTGCAGTGTGCCGCCATCGTCAAAGGCATACACATGCACGGGTACGTCAACATTGCCGTCCGACGCACCGCGGGTATAGACCGTCACTGCGGCCTGCCCGCCCTTGGTCTGCGCCTGGGTCTGGTCTTCTATTGCCTTCTCGCACGAGAAAAGCATGACGACAGACAGACATGCCGATATGGCAACAAGAAAATGCTTCATTCTGCTATAGACTTTCCCTTGATGTTCGTCGAGTTGTTACTTATAGAAAGCTGCATACCACTCAGCAAAACGCCGCAGTCCTTCACGCAGCGAGGTAGAGGGCTTGAAGCCATAGTCGCGCTCCAACGCCGATGTGTCGGCGTATGTCACGGGCACGTCGCCTGGCTGCATGGGCACCAGTTGCTTGTGTGCCTCGAAATCATAGTCGGCCGGCAGCACGCCCGCGCGCAGCAACTCCTCCTGTAGTATGGTTACAAAGTCAAGCAGATTCTCAGGCGAGTTGTTGCCGATGTTATATACAGCATACGGCGGCAGGGGCAGTCCGTCGTCGCCCACCTGCTTCTCAGGTGCCCCCTGCATTATGCGCACCACACCCTCGACAATGTCGTCAACGTATGTGAAGTCGCGACGGCAGTTGCCATAGTTAAAAATCTGTATTGTCTCGCCACGACGCAACTTGTTGGTAAAGCCAAAGTAGGCCATGTCAGGCCGTCCGGCGGGACCATATACAGTGAAGAAGCGCAAGCCCGTAGAGGGAATATTGTAGAGCTTGGAATACGCATGTGCCAGCAGCTCGTTGCTCTTCTTGGTGGCAGCATATAGCGAGACAGGATTGTCCACCTTGTCGTCGGTGCTGTAGGGCACCTTCTTGTTAGACCCATAGACGCTGGACGACGAGGCATAGACCAGATGTTCAACAGGATTGTGACGGCAGGCCTCCAGAATGTTGTAGAAGCCTATCAGGTTCGACTGTATGTAGGCGTCAGGGTTGGTTATAGAGTAGCGCACACCCGCCTGTGCTGCCAGATTGACCACCACCTGCGGCTTGTATTCGGCAAACACGCTGTCAATGGTGCCCTTGTCGGCAATGTCGCCCTTCAGGAATTTGTAACTGACCGCTGAGCCCTGGCCCTTGGCCAGCGTGTCCAGTTCATTCAGGCGGAACTCCTTGAGCGACACGTCGTAGTAGTCGTTCATATTGTCAATGCTGACAACGGTGCTGCCTTTGGTCTCAAGGAGCAGTCTCTTCACCAGATTGCTACCGATAAAACCTGCACCGCCGGTGACGAGTATGGACTTGTTGTCCAATGATATTTTCTGCATACTTTGCTGTTTGGTGTTTTCTTTGATGATGTTGCGTTGGTAACGCAACATACAGGACAGAGGGTAGAAGGGTTGCGTTGGTAACGCAACATACAGGACAGAGGATTTCAGCCGAAGCGCTCCACTGCCTCGTGATAAGTGTCTATACTGCCTATGTCGAAGCGTCCGCCCGTCATGGGCCAGGCGTGCATCACGGTGTGATCCACCATGTAGTGGGCCAAGTTGCCCGGCGCGTCCTTGCCGCAGCCGTTGTCAACCGACGCGCGCACCAGTGGCAGGTCCTGCTTCAGGTAGATGTAGAAGGGCGGCACGGCCCAGTGGCTCTTGGGCTGCTGGGGCTTCTCCTCCATGTTGAGCACGCGCTGCTGTCCGTCCAGCACCACCACGCCCGTGCGCTGCAACAACTCTATCGATGGCTGCTCGTGGCACATGATGCACGAGCTTTTCTTGGCGCGGGCAAAATCGACGAACTCCTTGAACGAAAAGAACAGCAGGTTGTCGGCCGCCACTACCAGCAGGTCATCGTCTATGTGTAGCTGTTTCAGGGCCAGCAGCAGGTCGCACACAGCACCAAGGCGCGTCTCGTTGGTCTCGGTGCCATCGTCAATGATGGTAACAGGCTTGGAGTAAGTCTGTTCCCCAGCCCACTCCTTGAAGATGTGGGCAAACTTATGGTTGGTCACAATGATATGCTCATCTATTTCGTCAATGCGGTCAATGTCGTCCAGCATACGACCCAGTATGGTAGATGAGCCTATTTTTAGCAGCGGCTTGGGGAAGTTGCGGGTCAGTTCGCCCAATCGCGTGGCATATCCTGCGGCAATAACGATATTCTTCATGGTCAATGGTCAATGGTCAACGGTCAATGGTCAACGGTCAACGAACCTCGCTCCGTCGTCGGGACGCACCCAGAACACCTTGAATGTTGTCTCATACTCAGGGTACTTCTCCAGGTATCGCTCGGTAAGCACTTTCTCTATCTGCTCCTTGTACTGCGGATCAACCATGGCTATGACGGCTCCCTTGAAGCCAGCGCCAGAGAAGCGTCCGCCATACACCCCGGGCAGCTTGCGCATTATCTCGTAGATGGAAATCAGCTCGGGCGATCCACACTCATAGTTGTGTATGCTGGACTCGCACGAGTCGAACGACAACTTGCCGAACAGTTTCAGGTTGCCTGTTTCCCATGCCGTGACGCCCTGCCGCACCCGACGGTACTCAGAATAGAAATGCTCGGCGCGTCGGGCAAACCTGGCAGGCATGGCAATACGCGTTTTGTCAAACGTGGCCTTTGGAATGTCGCGCAGGAATGTCTTGTCGAAGGTCTTGAGCGGCTGGTCGGTGTAGGCCAGCATGTTCCATGCGGCCGTCTTGCACTCAAACACGCGCAGGTTGTAGTCAGAGTTGACCAGCGAGCGCGTCAGTCCTGAGAAGAAGATGCCTATCTCAAACTCAGGCATCTGCGGGTTGCGCTTTATGATGCGCCATTCGTCGCTGTCGCAGTCGAGGAAGAGCAGTCCGTCCTTCCGCCCCAGGGCTATACAGGCCTGATCCAGCAGTCCGTTGTTCAGTCCGATATACTCCCGCTCGGCCTCAGAGGCTATCTTCACCACCTCGAATGGCTTCAGCGTGATGTCGTTTGCCTTGGCAAAAGCCATGACGTATGCTATCAGCACGGCAGCGCTGCTTGACAGTCCGCCTACCGGCAGCGACCCTTGCAGCACGCCATTGATGCCCTTAGTCAGCTCGAAGCGCTTGCGCAGGGCATACTTGGCGCCGCGGGCATAGTCGCCCCAGTGGCGTTCCTTGACCTGCGACGGCTGTGTCACGTCGAAATCGACCTCTCCCTCGAAGGAGCGCGACTCCAGATGGACATGGCCGTCGTCAGCAGGCGAGAACCACAGGTCAACACCCTTGTTGATGGCGAAGCCCGTCACCAGTCCGTGCTGGTGGTCCACATGTGCGCCGAGTGGACACACGCGGTATGGCGAAAAGATGTGATATTGGAAATTCATAATGTTGTTATGCGTTATATCCCGCCGGCAAAACCGGCGGGCACAGTGGGCGGGAAGACTATTCGCGCGCGGGCGTACGAACAATTTTATAATGCTGGCGCATCAGTTTTATCAAGCTCTGCTGCACGCCAGAATGGTGCGGCAGACTGTTGTAGTAGGCCATGGCCTCGTCATAGTGGTGTTGCTGGTTTGTGGTGAGAAACAGCGCCGCCTGAACGTACGCTATCGTCTCGGCCGTCAGCTTTGCATACTGCTGACGCTGCCGCAACTCTGCGACAGCTGTGGCGGCACGGCCCACGAGTTGCTCGCGCTCCTCCTGACTGCCACTGACCAGTGTCAGCATCAACATCAGCGCCGTAAACTTGGCCTGCAGGAACGGACTGGCAAACGCCTTGTGGCGGTTGGCTGCCAGCTGAGACATTACATCGGCATCCCTCGCGGCCGTCTGTTCGTCAACCGGCCCTTCGGCACGGCGAGTCAGCAGACCAACGACCTGCCGTTGCGTATTTTCTACAAACCTGTAACTGTGGGCCTTAGCCTGCGGTACAGTCTCAGCACGCTCCACCACGGACACATCCTTGAGTCTGAGGTGCCGCAGCGTTATCATCGTGTCGTCGGTGATGGAGGGCAGTCCCACCGTAAGATCAACATCGTTGCCGCGCGGCTTGACCTCCAGCACGTATGCGTATGCGTCGCGAAAGGCTGTTGCGTGCAGCAGCACACGCTGGTTCTGCTTCAGATCCGGGGTGGCGGGCCACACCTCGAACATACAGTTCTGGTCCTGGCACGCCTGCACGAAGAGCTGCATTTCGGCATTGCCAACGGTGACGGGCCTCCGCTGTCGGTCACGATAGTACCACAGCGTCCGGTACTGTTGTTGGTTTTCGCTGTCGGTCAACAGCCGCTGTATCTCGCGTTGCGGTGCCTGCACGAAGACATACCTGCGCAGCAGTGCGCGGAAGGAGTGCAGCTTCTTCAGCTGACCCTCATTCAGCTGGTTGTACAGCTCGCTGTCGGTCTCACCGCTCTCTGGCATATACCTGTATATGCGCTGCCAGAGATAGCGATACGGTATAAAGAACCTGAGCGGTGGCTGCTGCGTGTATGTACGCCTACGGTTCTCCCGCAAGAGACACTCCTCTGTCTCGTCAGGCACAGGCGATGTCAGCACATACCATACAGGCCCATCATTCCCCGACTGCAGCGCCGCTGTTGACAGTTCCATTGTTTAGTCGAAAGCATTCGTTTTTGCGGCATTGGCGACCGTTTTTCATGCCTAATGGCATATCTCATACTCCCCCAAGCCAGATGTGCGCACCTGAATACGCCACTGATTTGCAGTTACTTAGGACTCGTCAGGCGGCTTACGCGCTTCTGGATATTGTCCGAAACGGGGTTCGCCCAAACCGCAGTCCCTTCTTGTCGCCAATGTCATGCAGCCAGTGTTCTTGGTTGGCCGCCCAGCGTCAGGGTCTGAATACAGACCACAGACTTCGGCTGCAAAGGTAAGAAATAATACTGAAAAAAAAAAAAAAATGCAACAAAATCTGTATTGATATCATTTTTATTGCAAATGTTTGGGTGTTCTGGATTATTTCCTTATTTTTGCCCGCGTAAAGACAAATACAATGACAAGCACAACGCCAGCCAATCGATGGAAAATGGGAGAATTGGCCGGTCTGACCAACACAACTTATCGCCATGAGCAACAACAATAAGAGCAACGCCATAATAAAATGGACAGTAGTAGTATTCGACTTTGTACTACTCAACGTCGTCTTGTTCGCCCTGAAGCACATAGGGAACAACATTTCGTCGTGGTCCCCACACCAGTATGAGATATTCGAGGCGGTGTGCAACGTGTCGCTGCTGGCGTGCCAGACCCGCTTCTCCACGATCATCCACCTGCGTCTGATCTCAGCCGCCGAGATACTCAAGCGCGTGTTCTATCTCGCGCTGTCGTTCACTGTCCTCAGCTACCTGCTGCTGAAGGTCATAGACTACCGCTTGCCGGTGGGCATGACGCTGCTGAAGATAGGCGGTTGCCTGTTCATGGTGCTGATGGTGGCCCGCTATGTAGAGCGCTGGATCATCAAGCGCTATCGCTCGGCAGGCCGCAACACCCGCTCCGCCACCCTGGTAGGCAAGGACCCTGAGCTGGACCGCATATCAGACAAGCTGAGCATAGACCCGTCGTTAGGCTATCGTATATGCTCCGTCTATGACGATGTTGACGACTTCTTAGACACTGCCGCCAACCGTCCCGACGAGCTTGAGCTGGGCGACGAGCTGTACCTGTGCGTCTCGCGCACACGCCGCAAGGCTGTACAGCGCATAGCCCAACTGTGCGACAAGCACGTCACGCGGTTCTATTTTGTGCCCGTGTCGGTAGAGTCGCTCGGCATCAACCTGAAGAGCGAGCTGATAGACGACATGGAGATATACACCCCATACGACAACCCGCTGGCCAATCCCATCAACCAGCTGATGAAGCGTACGGTTGACATACTGGTGTCGGGCATAGCCATGCTGCTAACGCTCATCATCTCGCCCTTCATCATACTGATGATAAAGCTGCAGAGTCCTGGCCCAGTATTCTTCAAGCAGAAGCGCACCGGACTGGACGGTCGGTCGTTCTACTGCTACAAGTTCCGCTCGATGCACGTCAACAAGGATGCCGATAAGCTGCAGGCCACCAAGGACGACCCGCGCAAATTCGCCTTCGGCAATTTCATGCGCAAGACCAACCTCGACGAGCTGCCCCAGTTCTGGAACGTGCTGAAGGGCGACATGTCCATAGTAGGGCCGCGCCCACACATGCTGGCCCACACCGAGCAGTATGCAGCCCTGATAGACAAGTACATGGTGCGCCACTTTGTCAAGCCTGGTGTGACGGGATGGTCGCAGGTCACAGGCTTCCGTGGCGAGACCAAGGAGCTGTGGCAGATGGAAGGGCGCGTGCTGCGCGACATCTGGTACATCGAGCACTGGAGTATATGGCTCGACATGCGCATTGTGTGGATGACCTTCAAGAGCATCATAGCCCCCGACGCCCACGCCTATTGACTCAGCCCATCACGGAGGCATACGCCTGTTCCCACTGTGGCATGACCTGCTCCTTTCTGAATCTCGCCGCCGCCGCATGAGCCCTTTGCGCCATGAGATGCCGCTCTGCGTCGTGGCCCATCAGCCAGGCCATCTTGTCGGCCAGGTCGGCCGCCTCCATCTTTGCCAGCAGTCCGGTCTTGCCATCCTCTATTATCTCCGACGGACCGCAGGGACAGTCGGTGGATACCGGTGCCACGCCACATGCCATAGCCTCTATCAGCACCAGCCCATAGCCCTCATAGTCTGAGGAGAAGACAAACATCTCACTGCGCTTGAACTCGCTGAAGATGTCCTGCGTGGCTGGGCAGAGCCGTATGCGTCCTGCCATCTGCAAGCTGTCTATCCGTTGCTGCAGGCGCTGCTGCTCCGGCCCCTCGCCGAAGATGTCAACATGCCATTCAGGGAACCTGTCGGCCACGAGGGCAAAAGCGTCAATCAGTCGGTCGAAGCGTTTCTGGACATGATAGCGCCCGGCAGCCACGATACGTCCGCGTTCGCGCTGCAGATGGCTTATGTCTTCGCAATAGTACGACACGGCGTTGCCCACCACGGCCACACGGGGTATATAGCGCCGCCACGCAGCAGCATCGCTGTTCGTCAGGGCAATCAGCAGGTGGCATTCCTTCAGCGTGTGCAGGTACATGTGCCTGCCCGACCAGTCTAACCAGCTCCGTCCTGTCATCTCGCCGTTGAAGGCCGTATGTGCCTCCACTATGATGTGTGTCCTGTGCCGCAACGACATGATGGGCCTCATAAACTCCCACGTATAGGTGGTCACGACTATGGCGTCGGGCACCAGCCGGCTCACAAGGGTCTCAAGTCTCTGCCTGAACCGTTGCCTCATCATGAACGCCGCCACTACCCTCCTCGGCATGGACAGTCGGTAAAGGGTGAAGAAACGGCAGTCCAGGTCTATATGGCGCACCCTGTAGCTTATCTCGAAGGCAGCCGCATGCCGCCCCTGCTCGTATGTGACAAGGGTGACGTCATGGCCAGCCTCGGCCATGTAGTTTATCTTGTCGGCCAGCGTCCGCTCCACGCCGTGTGCCTTGGCCATTGACCCTATGAGGAAAAACAGCTTCATTCTTCAAACATTTGGGAGTTTGGGAGTTGGGGAGTTGGGGAGTTGAGGAGTTGAGGAGTTGAGGAGTTGAGGAGTTGAGGAGTTGGGGAGTTGAGGAGTTCAAACAAATGTTTAATGTATAATGTTTAATGTATAATTCTCATATCAGGTGGCGGAGCTTCCCGGCTGCCCACATACAGGCCACGGACAGTCGTGGGGGAAGGACGGAAAGGGCATACAGCATTAGGTTGCGTGCCCGCCACTGCCTGAGCCGCACGACCTCGGCAAACGTCAGCGGCGAGCTCATTACGTCACGTATCTCACGCGGCGTGAACGGAGGCTCGGTAATGCTGCGGTGGTGCAGAATGCTGCACACCACATAGAAGTCGGTCATCATCACCTTATACAGCCGCATGGGGAAATACGTCTTGTCCTTGATACGCCCGCTGTTGGCCTTTACAGCCTCCAGCGCGCGCACCGTCTTCAGTATCTCCTCCTTGGCTATGTGGTCGCGTCGCTGTATGTTAGACAGCGTGTTCTCGCGCATGTAGTAGCTGTATGTCACCTGCGGCAACATGACCACCCTCGTGACGTACGTAGGCAGGTCCATGGTGAAGGTGAAGTCCTCCCAGAAGTTGACCGGCTGGTGGCCTATGTGGTTGTCGCGATAGACAGCTATGTCTATCAGGAAATTCCACGTGTTGGCTTGCAGCGCGTCGTACTTGGCATAGACGAAATGTGCAAACTTGCCCTCACCGGTGAAGACCCTGTACGGATAGACACAGGGCTTGTTCGGTGCCGACCCATCCTCATACACCCGCTCGTAAGAGCCATACACCAGCTGGGCGTTGTGCCGCCTCATCTCTGCGTACAGCAGCTCTATGGCATTGGGCGCTATCGTGTCGTCGCCATCCAGGTGGTACAGGTAGCGGCCACGTGCCTCGGCCACAATGCGGTTGCGCGCCTGTCCCAGTCCCATGTTACGCGGCTGTCGCACAATGCGTATATCCCGGCCACGCGGGTGCCGCTGCTGATAGCTGCGCACAATGTCGATAGACCCGTCGGTGCCGCAGTCGTCCAGAACCAGGAACTCTATGCTCGTAAACGTCTGCGCCAGGGCCGACTCCATCATGCGTGTCACATACCGCTCGATGTTATAGACGGGTATGCCTATGGTCACCTCATACTGACTCATGTTGCTGTACATTTGATACTACCTTCTGCATCTGCTGTCGCCACGACAGGTGTTCCACCGTGCGCCGTATCTCGGCTGGCCGCATCCGGAAGTGGTCAACAAAGTCTATGATGCCCTGCACGTCGATGGGCGACTCGTCGGCTGGTGCCTTCAACACGTACGGCTGGTGGTCGAAGTCGCTGTCCTGCTCGCTGTAGATGAAGGGCAGTCCGCGCGTGGCATACTCGCGGTTCTTCAGCGTCTTGATGACGGTTATGCCGCTGCGGTGTCGGCCCAGCGAGCCGATGGCAAACTGACACTGGTCGAAGACGGCGTCCAGTTCACTGCCGAAGCGCTGCCCGTGGAACACCACCCGCTGCTGCAGGCCATACTGCTCTATCATGGTCTGGTATGCCGGTGCGAAGCGGTCGCCCTGTGTCATGAATGTAGGATGCACATCGCCCACTATGTGGAAGCATACCTGACGCTGCCCCCCCTGCCTATAGTATTCGCCCAGTCCGGCTATCATCCGGTCGAAGCCGTGCCAATAGTGCACCTCGGCAACACCTATCAAGTTGAGAGCTGAGAGCTGAGAGCTGAGAGCTGAGGGCTGTGGGGCGGGCGCCTCCTTGTGCAGGGGCAGACTGTCCAGATCCACACCGTTGCTTATGCGTATGGTGCGCTGGCCGAAGATCTCCGTGGCATCAGAGAAAGTGACTATGGCCTCCATCTGGCGGGCCAGACTGCGACGGTACAGCTTGTCCAACGCCAGACCAAGACGCTGGTCCCAGTGGTAGCCCGCAAACTCCTGGTCGTATGGGTACGTGGGCACCTCCATCACTGACTTTATGCCGGCACGGCGCAGCCTTCGGAAGAAGGCCACTAACCAGGGCGAGGCGTTCTGGAAGCAGCGGGCATAGACAAGCTCCACGCCGTTGGCCACACAATAATTATATATAGGGGTGTAGTCGGTTCGCTGCCTCACGGCCGCCATGCGCCCTGTGCCGTAGTCGCGCAGCACCTGGCCGTCAACATAGCGGCAGCGATGGCCCTCGGGCGAGAAGTCGTAGCTGCACAGGCTGACCTCGTGGCCGTTCTGCCTGAGGCCCTTCACCTGACTGTGTATCTTCTTAGTGATGCCACTGACGTCAGAGAATCCGTGATATACCAGAAAGAGTATCTTCACCGTGCCACTACATCTTCAAACAGTTGCTTCCATTGACCGGCTATCTGCTCCATGCTGTACCGCCGCGCGTTCTCCCTTGCCGCCCGGCCCATGCTGACTATACGGTCTGGCTGCTTCATCAGGGCCGTCAGCTTGTCGGCCAGCTGGCTGACATTGCCGTTCTCCACCAGCACACCGTCCACACCATCCGTTATGACGTCGCGCGGCCCGCAGGGACACGCGAACGACACGACGGGCAGGCCGCACGACACGGCCTCGAGCAAGGCCATGCTCAGCCCCTCGAAACGCGAGCTTACCACGAATATGGAACTGGCAGCATACTCCTGCTGTATCTGCCGCGTGGGCGGGTTCAGCCGGCAGCGGCTACGGTCAATGCCCAGACGGTCTATAATGTCCTCGTATGGCTGGCTGTCGCCATCGCCAAAGACATCAAGCCGCCAGTCAGGGCACTGCGCCTCCACCGTCTTCCACGCCTGGAGCAGCATGTCAAAGCCTTTCTGGTAAGCGTAACGCCCCACGGCAATGACCCTCTTCGAGGTCAGCGCACTGGGCTGGACAGAGTCGAACGACACGGGATTGGGAATGGCCACCACATTGTCCAGCTCGCCCCACGCCCGTCGGTCCTCGTTGGTCAGCACCACAAAGCGGTCCAGCCGCCGCAGGTGCGACAGCAGGCTGCGCATCCACATCCGTGCGAACAGCTCTTTCAGCCAGTTTGTCTCGTTGGCCTCAAAGTTACGATAGTTGGCTCGGTTGACGTGCAGCTCGCCTATCTTGCGACTGCCGTCGGGTATGGACGTGATGAAGTTGATCTCGCGACGCAGCAGCGAGTCGGTGACGTCCGGTCGCATGCGCATCAGCTCGGCACGCAGACGGCGCTTGTAGCGGCGCTGCTTTCTCAGATAGACGAATATCTTCTTCAGGAAGGAACAGTCCCACAGCTCTTCAAAGTTGATGTCGAGATTAACCACCTTCACCTTGTCTGACAGCGGGTAGGCAAACGGTTTCCCCTTCCCCTCGGTCAGCACGATGGTGATGTCGTAGCCAAAGTGTTCGGCCAGATAGTTAGCCTTTAGCGTCAGCACACGCTCCACCCCTCCAGACATATACAAGGCTGGAGTGACATACACTATCTTTAGCTGCTTACTTGTCATCAACTTATTTGGCCACAAAATTACGACAAATATTTTGAACTGTCAAATAATTGCCGTAATTTTGCGTCTGTTATGAGAAAAATCTGTTTCCTCGTCGATTCCCTCTTCACCATAGGCGGTGTGCAACGTGTCACAGCGGTCATTGCCAAGGCAATGGCACGCGACTGCCACGTGACCATCGTTACGCTTGACCAGCCCGACATGCTGGACACCAGCCTGTACGGACTGAACGAGGCAGACATCAGCTACCGCTTCTTCAGCTATCCTGCGACCGGCCGGCTGAAGACGCTGTGCTGCAAGGCATACAGCGCCGCCTATCGCAAGCTGCGCCTGCCGTGGCGATGGGCGTCCCGGCTTTACGCCCACAGCTCGTTCCCCTCTGAACTGCGCAACGCCCTGGCCCATGAGCTGAGCCAGGGTGGATACGACGCCATAGTGGGTGTACACGCCCCCCTGGCCGTCCGGCTTGCCTCATGCCGAGGGCAGCTTGTCCGGACGAGGCTGATAGGCTGGATACACAACTCTCACGAGGCCCTGTTCGGCCGCCAGTCGCTGTACATCGGGCCTGAGCTGCGCCGCCACTACGAGTACCAGCTGGCCAGTCTTGACACCACCGTAGTGCTGAGCCAGGCCGATGCGCGCTGCTACCCATTCCCCACTCGGGTCATATACAATCCACTCACCCTGACGCCCGGCGCGCCATCTCAGGGGCGCTCCAGACGCTTTCTGGCCGTGGGTCGCTTCACTCCGCTGCACAAGGGCTTCGACCTGCTGATTGAGGCGTTCGCCCGCTTTGCCCGTGAGGACAGTCTGTGGCAGCTCGACATCGTGGGCGAGGGTCCCGAGGAAGCGCTCTACAGGCAGCTCATAGCTCGGCACGGCCTGTCAGACCGCGTCGCGCTGCACCCCTTCACCACAGACATTCAGCACTACTACACCGAGGCACAGGTCTTTGTACTGTCGTCGCGGTGGGAGGGCATGCCGCTGGTACTGGTCGAGGCCATGTCGCACGGTCTGCCCGTGGTATCGAGCGACCTGCCCGTGTGCCGCGAGATAATGGGCGACGTAGCCCTCTTCTTTGCCAACGGCGATACGGAGCAGTTGGCCCGTCGCCTGCACGAGGCCACCCTGTTCGACTGGCCCGCACGCTCGGCCCAGGCTCTGCGCACAGCAGGCAGGTTCTCGCTGCAATCGGTCGTGGCAAGCTGGCAACAGACTATGGCAGGTCGATGACAAAGCGCGCCCCCTGGGTGTAGGCGGTATCGACACGCAGCCCCACGCCGAGCAGCGCAGCCTGCAGGCGGCAGCGATACAAGCCTATGCCCGCCCCCTGCACAAAGCTATCCATCTTCTCGAAACGCTCGAAGATGATATACTCACGACCCTGCGGAATGCCCGGACCGGTGTCTGTCACGCTGAGCTGACGCTCGTCACACTGCAAGGTGATACGCCCCTGGCGTGTCACTTTCATTGCGTTGTACAGCAGCTCTATTAGCACGTCGCACAGTCGGGCGGCGTCGGTCACGTATGTATAGCTGTCGGGCACGTTGATGACAGCCTCCACAGGCACGGCCTGTCCGTCTCCGTCGTTGCCTGCGGGTCTCAGCTCCACAGCCCTTGCCACTGCCTTACGGCACAGCATGGCCAGCGGGGTGCGCCGCATGTCGGGCTTGACGGCACCGTTCTCCAACAGCGACACATCGACCATGTTGTCCACCATGCGCTCCATGAGCAGGCGGTTCTGCATTATGCGCTGGTCAAACTCACGCTTCTCCTTTTCGTCTATTTTCATCCCCGGCGTCAGCAGCAGCTGCGAGAAGCCCGAGATGGCGTTCAGCGGCGTGCGCATCTCGTGGCTCATCTGCCGCAGGAAGTCGGCCTTTCGCTCCGCTGCCTCCGCAACATGCTTGGCAGCCTGGCTCAGCTCGTCGTTCTTTGCCTTCAGGCGGCCGATGTCCTGCCGCCGCTTGTAGGCATACAGCGCCAGGAAGACGGCAATGATGGTAAACAGCACAGTCAGCACCAAGGCTGGCAGCATGTTGCTCCAGGTGGCCATCTGCGCCGTGCGCTGCGTCAGCTCGGCATTCTGCTTCACCTGGTTCATCGCCTCGAGGGCCTGCTCGTGCTTGTGCCGTATAATGCTGTCGCTGACGCTGCGGTACTGCCGGGCCACGCCGAAAGCCTGGCGGTACTGCCCATCGTCGCGCAACGTCCATACAAGATGTCGCAACGAGTCGAGCATGGCGTACTCGCGAGGCTGCAGCTCGCGCGCCTCACGCGGCAGCTGCGAGGCATCCTCGCCTGTCACGGCATCGGCCGCGTCGGCTTCGGCCATTGGCCGACCGCAGCCCACCACCAGCAGCAGTGCCACCACCGACACCGCCTTTATGGCACTGTTGACTATCTCCGTGATACGCGCTATGGAGCGGCGCATGCGCTCGGCCTCACGCTGCTTGTCGTCGTCGGCCAGACTGTCCGTGGCGGCCACCCTGCGCGTCACCTGCCCTATCTCGTCCAACGGTTGTCTTATGTCCTTGCCTATATGCTGTATGAAGCGCGACTTGGCCTCAACGTCCTGCTCGGCATCAAGCTTGGCGGCGTATAGCCGGTCGTTCAGCTGTTGCAGCTCGTCGGCACGCCGTCGCCTCTGGTTGACATAAATGTACAGTATGACGGCCAGCAGCGCCACCACGGCCGTAATGGCTATGCCCAGTCTGTTCAGCCACAGGTGGCGTTCCTGTTCGGCCCTGCTCTCCAGCAGCATGTGGTCCATGTCGGCCGAGAGCGAGGCCGCCAGCTCGCCGAAGCCAAACTGGTTGAGCGAATCGACCAGCCAGTTGTTCTCTATCTCGCAGGCCAGCGCCTCCCGCCACCGCCCGCCCTTCGAGAGCAACTCGCTCTTCAGCTGCATGCCGTCGATGGCCGATACCGAGTCGGCCAGGGCGAGGGCCTCGTCTGTCCTACCGTTCATAAAGGCGTGCATCGCTCCGGCATAATACGTGAAGTCGTCGTCGGCAGCATGGTGCAGGGCCATCACCTCGCGCAGCCTGCGGTATGTCTGGTTCATGGCCTGCAGGTCGTCGAGCCAGTAGGCCAGCTGACACTTGACGCTGTAGTTGGCCAGCTGGTACTTGCCCGCTCTCTCCACCACTGCTATGGACTGGTCGGCTGCCTTCATGCCCTCCTGGTAGCGCTGCTCGCTTAGGTACAGGTTGGCCAGCTCGTAATAGACCAGCCAAATGTCGGTCTCAACATGGTGTTCGCTGGCGTAGCCGACAGACTCGTTGAAGTATTTCTCGGCCTTGTCGCTCATGCCGCGCGCACTGTAGTAGCTTCCCATCAGATAGTAGAGCAACTGCTGGCCCGTGTCGTTGGGCCGGCGCCTCAGCTCTTCAAGCATCTCTTCTATGAGCTGCTCGGCATAGTAGAAATTCATGCCGTTCTTGTAGTAGAGTATCTGGTCGGCGTATGCGCGGTAGTAGCTGTCGTCATAGCCCTGCTGCCTGCAATACTGCCGCAGCTGCCACGCAGCATGGTCCATGGCCTTGTAGTCCTGCTCCGTCTGGTAATATATATCGGTGATATGCGCCTCCAGCCGCTGGTAGGTGGTGTCGTGTTCCACCCTGTCGGCCTCACTGACCACATTCTGAATGCCTGCCCGCGCGCACAGCACCCCTGCCGACAGCACAAGCGTCAACAGCAGAATGATATGGTGCCGTATATACATTATTATAATAGGCAGGATGGTTCGGCGGCAAAGTTACGTATTATTTCCCAATGCTGCAAATTTTTTCACCTACGATGTCAGAAAGCAACGCTGAAGGCCGCGCCCAGCACCCACTGCAGCTGCGACTTGTCGAGGTCGAGTACGGTCTGGCGCAGGCCGGAGGGGTTGTACTTCAGCACGTATGTGCGGTGGGCATAGTCCATGTCGCAATAGACGCGCCACGCGAACGACTGCTTGTAGCCGTATGACAGCGACACGCCGGTGCCGAGGCTGGTGGCGCTGCCACCCGTTATGTCCAGATAGTCCCACTCTGAGGGTTGCAGGGCTATGGTGGTCACAGCCTCCTTGTCTATGCTGGCCGTCAGCAGTGCCGACTGCGTGACGCTGTGGCCGACCAGGGCCTTGGTACCCAGACTGAGCCTGTCGGTCAGTGGGAAGGCCGCATACAGGCCGCCGCTGCCTATGAACTCGGTCATGAAGCGGCTGTCGAGCGTCAGCCAGCGGCCGTCCGCCATATCGTCGAGGCCGCTGACGGGCTGGCTCTTCAGTCGCATGCGTCCGCCCACACCTATGTTGCGGCAGAAGAACCATGCCCCCTCCACATCGACCACTGTAGAGGCGCTCGTCTTGAAGCTGAGCGGCAGGCCCGCCACATCGGCCACCGCAGGCCCGGCCGAGCTGAAATCGAGCGTGGGCGAGCCGAAGCCCACGCCCATGCCTATGCTGAAGAACGACGGGTGTTCGGCCAGGTCCTCCAGCCCATCCAGATTGCCGCGCAGCAGTCCGCGCTCACGGAAGAGCAGGTCGCCCACGGCATAGCCCAGCTCAGTGGAGAGTATGCCTATGCCGGCGCCCGCCATTATGTCTGACACCCAGTGGCGATTGTTCAGCACGCGCATGATGCCCGTGGCCGTGGCCACGCCATAGCCAGCCACAGAATACCACGGCGAGCGCGTCAGGCCATACTCCTTGTGCAGTATGGTGGCTCCGGCAAAGCTGGTGGCCGTGTGGCCCGAGGGCCACGAGTTGTGTGTGGAATTGTCGGGTCGCGGCTCCTTGACGGTATATTTCAGTCCATTGACAAGCACGGCCATGATGCCATACGACATGGCGCTGCTGGCCAGCAGCCGGCCCCAGCTGGAGCGGCCCTCCACACCGGCAGCCTTCAGGCCTACGGTCATCACAGGGCCGAAATACTGCGTATAGTTGTCCACCCGGCTCTCGTAGCTGTTCACTAGGCGCGCCTGCGAGTGCGGGTTGTCATAGTTCTGCCAGAAGGCCTCCTTGTGGCTCCTTGAGATCAGGCCCGCGGCAAAGACGGGCAGTCCGGCAAAGCTCAGGTCATCCATCACGCCTATAGAGCCGACGGCCGGGGCGGGGCGAGCATAGTCGGGCTTGGGCGGCATGTCTGTCGGCTCAAGCCTAAGCGCTTGGGCCTGTCTTATGTCATCGGCAATGTCAGCGATGGCGCTGCATGGCAACAGCAATCCGAGAAGTACTGATAGGAGTATGGTCTTATTCATGATGGTATGGTTCACCTTTTATTATTGTACATGCGCGATAGAGTTGCTCCACGAAGACCAGACGCACCATCTGGTGCGAGAAGGTCAGACGCGACAGCGACAGCTGCTCGTTGGCCCGCCCATAGACGGCAGGTGCGAACCCGTAGGGCC
>FLNV01000016.1_pt1 | contig 23837 bp, 18 predicted proteins | sample 1140351 | NCBI WGS metagenome assembly FLNV01 (sample SAMEA3878207, study PRJEB12797) | bioreactor metagenome | biome: Moose rumen | place: Sweden | collected 2011-10
AAGTGTGTTGCATAATGGAGCGATTTGATTATCCATAGTAGTATGTTTATGAAGTAAATTTTTTTGTCGATTTTTACTATAAACATTTAGCTGTCCGGTAAAATATAAAATTAAATCTATATTTTGCAAGATAGCAAAAAACACTAGCCACTGGCTAGTGTTTTTATATTTTACTAATTTTTTTCCCGGACACTACTGTTGTAGAATCAAAAAAAATATTACCAAAGGATATCGCAGAGACAAAAAAAATGAAAAATAAATTAGATAACCTACAAAAGAGTCTAAATAATAGAGAAAAAATGATAGAGAATAATTTAATGTCAAAAGATGATTTTAAAAGAACAATTGAAGATCAGGTTAAAGAATTAGAAAAAAAATGAGATTTAAATAATGAAGAAAGGATAAAATTACGCGAGCTAAATGAACAATTACACAACGAATTTTATATAGAAATAATGTATGCTGAATCAGTAGAAAGTCAAAAAGAAGCACTAAGATATGGGTGAATAGATGACATGGTTAGGTGAACTGTTTTATCTGATTTAGCAAGAGCAGCATGAGGAATAAAATGAGTCGAAAATAGTGATATTTATAACGATATAGAGGGGGCATGATGATGAATATTTAACTGGACAGATGCAAATAGTAGAGCAGCATTTGATTTTATAAGAGACATAGCAGTAGAGGTCGTTTTATGTTATTTAGCAGCTTGTACTGCATGAGCGGCAACAGAATTATTAGCAGCCCATACATTAAAATTAGTTTCATCAACAGCAAGATGAATAAAAATAATAAAATGGGCGAGAAACTTAAGTAGAATATGAAAGTTTGCAATAAAATGATTATGAGTAGTGGCTAAACTATGAATTGAATGATCACTATTTTATGTGAATAACACATTACTATCACACCGGGTAAAATGAGAACCATGGGAAGATACAAAAGAATTTCTATTAGATCCAAAATGATACGCTAAAAGTATTGCTTTTTTTGGAGTACTAAAGTGATTATGAAAATTATGAGAACTATTTCAAAAATGAGGAGAAAAAGCTATTCAAAGTATATTAAATCAACCAGTAAAAGATAAGAAAGCATTGGAATCAGTAATGAATCGAACATTACAAGTATCTGGTGTTTGATTTGAGTTTTGAAACTTGTATCTAACTGACAATCTTGTAAATTTAATATTTTGAGATGAACGAGCATCAATGACTCGAGAATCAGCAATAAATCAGCTTTGAATAATACTATGATTGAGATTAGCATGAAAAACAGGACTTCAAGACAAAATAATTGAAGAATTTTGACCCACAGTAAAGGCTAAAATCGAAGTAAATTGAAAAGCAGTTGAAATAACTGTTCCATTTAGGAAAGGAATGATAGTCAAAAATTGATATTTTGATTGATACGTAAAATGAGTAGAACCCGCAAAGCCATCACCATATAGAGCTAAAAGAGATGCCGAAAAAAGACAAGAGTACATAGAAGAACAAGCAAAGGATTTCTTTGAGAGTGAAAACCCATGAAAAAAGTATGAAGATTTACCAAAAGAAAAGCAGTTAGAATACGAAGCTCGAGCAAAGAAATATCTAGAGCATATACAAAATACTGCAAAAAATTTATATGAACAAGAAAATCCTTGAAATAAAATTAAATATGAGGATTTAACCGAGACACAAAAATCAGAATACGAACTTCGTGCTGAAGAAGCATTTCAAGATGCAAAACAGGCATTAAAAGATATATATATTAAGCAAATGTGATCAAAGCTTCATGAAGAACGAAGAAAAAGCTATGCTACCAAAATTGAAAACAGAGATGAAAATTGAGCTATTAAGCCGAGAATTAAAAAAACAACTGATAAAGAATGGATAGAGAAACATTGAACTAATGAAGTAGATATAGCAAATACAAAATTTGAAGATTTACCAAAGGATCGACAAGTAGAGAATACTGCTGCAGCAACAGTAGCAATTAATTTAATATACGAAAAAGTATTAAGGTGAGAAGAAATCACACCAGAAATGGTTGAAGAAATGTCTGCAAAAGTACATGAAGAACGATTAAAGAGAAATCAGTACGCAAAGTGATGAGAGTTAGATAAGCCATACAAAGAATTACCAGAAGTAGAAAAAGCTAAAGATAGAGATCAAATACTAGAGGCGATAGAAACTATGCAATGAAAAAGAAAAAGATTTGAAATAGAAAAAAATATGAAAGAGCAAAAACTAATAAAAGAATTGTATGAACAAGAAAATCCTGGTAAAAAATATGAAGATTTAACTACAAAAGAACAAGAACAAGTACAAAACGAACATAAATATAAAGAACATGTTGAACAAGAATTAAAGAAAGAAACAATAAAGGAGCAAATATCAAAACTTAATGAAATGAAAAGACAACTATCTAAAGAATTATCTTGAGAAAAGAAAAACAATCCAGAAATATGAAAGAAAAAACAATTAATTGAGACAATTGAAGAAAAACTAAAAAATATGGAAGATAATATCAGAGAATATGATGTGGATTTTGATCCGAATACATGAACTTTTAGTAGCTTTGGAGGAATTGATAAATTTGTAGACTATTTGTTTGACAAATTAAATAATGGAATTGAAGATTGAAAATTAAATAAACGTAGAGATTTAAAAAACTTCAATAACAATGTTCAACTCACTATAGATTACATGACCAAAAAAATAATTAGTGATTGATCTGGTGTGAAAAAGACATATAGGGAGCGACAGATAGAAAATATTGACGAAGATATGAATTCTCCAGAATCGTTTAAAAACAGTGTAGATAAGGTAAAAAAAGTCTTAGATAAAAAAGCTGTTGATCAGTGGCTAGACAATCCACAGCGATATAATTCTCATGGTTTTGATCATACAATATTCGTAGTATCGTGAACTAAAAGTACTTTTGATGGGATAGACTGAACAAAAAAACAATTGATAGAGAAGTATAACTTAAGCGAACTGCCAGAAGAGAGAGTAAAGAAATTATCAGAGTATCTTGTAAAAATGAGTGCAATTTTACACGATTTTTGATATCCGAAACAAATATGAAAGGACAAGTCTACACATGCGACGCGTTGAGCAGAAGTATTTAATAAAGAAATAAGAAAAGAATTTGAAAGAGATCTAAAAGATAGGTTTGGATTGGATGAAAAAACAGTAAAAGATATTAGCTGTGACATGTATAATTCTGTATGTTTTCATGGAGCTGATAAAGCTTCACAACATTACACAATAAAAATAGAATGAATAGACTCCAATGGTCGTAGTTACTGATGATTATTAGCATGAGAAAAGTGAACCAAAAATGAAATTTTAACAACAGAAAACGCAAAAGATAATTTGGATTTTGAAAATATGAGGATTTCATATAAAGATTGATGAGAATTATTAGCAATTAGGCAAGCTTTGGAATTTACAAAGAATTGGGGAGATTTAAAGTACAAGACCGCCAATTGAATTGAGGTTAGACCAGAGAATGGAAAATCAATTGAACAATTTATGAAAGATATGAATGTAACAAGGATAGAGTCACAAGGTGGACAGTTTATAGAACTACATTATGAGTGAAAAGCTGAAATTACTCAAAATGCTATAGATCATGCAATGTGACGGAAGTGTGATTTTACAATAAATTTTGATAATGGAGATGCTAAGGTTGTATATAAATATAAGGAACAAAAATATATGAAAGTAAAAAAAGAAAGTTTACAGAAAAAAAAATTTACAAAAGAGGATTTAATAGTAGTCACAGAAGAACAAGCCAAAAATCTTGGTAATGTTACAGATGTTGTTGCAGAAGGAGGAGCTAAGATAGATGTATCATATGACAAATATAGTTGAAGAACTTTGGATAAAAAAGGGGAAAGATGATGAGCATGACTTGAATGTAAGGACTATAATTTATTAGAAAACCCATTAGCTGCAGTACGTGTCGGTGATAACCTAGATATGACATATGATAGGTTAATCCCAACACAAAAAAACGCAATCTTTTTAACGACATTGTATAACTTGTGAGATTGATGAGATGTAGCAAAATTATTTAAAATTATGGAAGAGTATAATAAGAATAAATGAGTAATAGATCCAAAACTAAAACAAAAAAAAGTTAGAATAAATCTTTATGAAATGTTTGAAGAATGAGAGCATACCAGCAATTGGATTAAATGAAAGAAGCAGATAGATTTTGATTTTGATTATAAAACATATTTGTTACAAGATTGAACATTTGATTTGAAACATTTTAAAAAAGATATCTTTAGAAAGATCAAAAAATCTTGAGAAATAAAAACTGATGTATCTGAAGAAATATTAAAACAATCAGAAGATTTAATTTGACGAGATGATATGTGACCATATTCAATTCGTCACATGGTTGGTTTAAGAGGAATAAGAAACGTCGAATTTATTGACAATGAGGTAAGAATCGTTATAGATGAAGATATTCAATTCAATTCAGATTTAACATTTGATGCAGATTGAAAATTGAGAACTGTTATAGAGGATTGAGTAGAAGTACCTTTGGTAGAGTTTCACTTACGGAGAGAATGAACGGCACTATTTAGAAATACAATTGGTTGAGATTTAATAAAATCTTCAGTGTTTGACTCACAATGAAATATGATATGAACAATTGAATGAAATTGACATGTTATATATACCGAAGAGTTCCGCAACAATCCAAAATTCCAAAAATTTGTAAAGGCCAAAGACAGGTTTGACATGGAACACCCAATGAAAATAAATAACTAAATTAAATTTTATATTCTAATTTACAAAAAATGGAAACAATGAACATAAATGAAGGATGGGAAAATAATAATATAAACTGACAAATTGCAGCAAGACTAAAAAAAATTTGAGAATTAAAATGAGAAGCTGTCTATAGGTACGATGATTCTCCAAATTGTTTTAAATATATGTGAAGAATCATCAAAGTATGATTGAAAGCTGTTTGAGCTGAAGTTTGAGATATACCAGATGATAGTGATTATGTTTATACAGTAAACTTATGAGATATTGCTATATGTGAAGATTTTCGTACAGTATTACAGCAAATACAAAAAGAACAGTGATTTGATATTGAGATATCTGATGATATTTCAATATCTGATTGTGAAAAATTATTATGATGGGATGATAATCTACCTAGTATAGATAAAATGATTGAAGATTCTGGTACTACATTTAAATTATGAGCTAAAGAACGTGTTAGAGAAGAAGTACAAAAATTCAATAAAACATGATTGGCATTTTTCTCTTTTGATGTTATAGGTTGAGAGTTTAGCTTAATAGCATCAAACAAATATTTGAAAGATATGATAATTAATAAGGATAAAAATTTTTACTATGAAATGGTTAGAGTGAAAACACGAATAACTGAAGATTTACCAATAAAATTACAAGAATATGCTGAAAAATGGCGCGAAAAAGAAAAAAATGAAAAAGAAGAGAGGGATAAAAATATTAATAATCTAAAAAAAGATATTTAACATTTATCGACTGAGATATGGATAATTCTCTTGAAATTGAAAGAAAATTCTTGGTTTCAGAACTACCAAAAAACTTAGAAATCTACCATCATGATGAAATTGAACAGTGATATTTTGTGTTAGAAGAAAATATAGAAGAACGTATTCGCCATAGATGAAATAAATATTATCATACAAAAAAAGTATGACACTGAGAGGTGAGAGAGGAATGTGAAAGTGAAATTACAAAAGAAGAATTTGATTTGATATGGCAAAAGACTGAGTGAAAAAGAATTTATAAAACTCGCTATGTAATCCCTTACAATAATCATAATATTGAGCTTGATATTTACCACGATAATCTAGAATGATTAATTGTATGCGAGATTGAATTTCATAACATTGAAGAATCTAAAACTTTTATATTTCCGAAACGGTTTTGAAAAGAAATTACAAATGATGAAAATTTTAAAAACAGAAATCTTATTTATAAAGAATATAATGAACTGAAAAACCTTTTGTAAAAAACAATAAATATACAATATTGTACCCCAAGAAATATCCAAGCACATGTTGGATATTTTTTTCCATTGACATATTCTATTCCAACAATCTGTATGCAAAAACAATTCAAAATCTAACAAAAAAATTTGCATTTTCAAAAAAAATGATTATATTTCTTATAGTTGTATTTATTTATTACTTTGAGAAATGAATTTGCGTGAATTAGAAAAAATCACAAAAGAACTTCCATGTTTTTCGATACAGCAAATAAAGCTTTTTGAACCAGATTTTCTTCGCTGAAATTTAAAAAACTGGCATGAAAAATGATATTTAGATCGCATAACAAAATGACGATACTGTTTTTCATCTTTACCAAAATTAGAAGAAAATTCGTATATTATCAGTCATTCGATATATCAACCAAGTTATATCAGTATGGAATCTGCACTAAGATATTATAATCTAATCCCAGAATGAGTTTTTATAACTACAGCATGTTCCAGCAAAAAAACTCAAAAATTTACATGAGACAGATGAACTTTTTACTACTATCACATCAAACCTTCACTATTTCGAGGCTATGAAACAAAGAAAACTCAATATTGATCATTCTATTTAGCTACTCCTGAAAAACTAATCTGTGACTTCTTTTATCTAAAACCAAATTTAAAAAAATCAGACATTCCAGAATTGAGAATCGATTTTGATTTACTATATCAGCTAACAACAAGAGAAAACATCGAATCATGTGCCAAAAAATTTAATAATAAAAGACTATCCAATATTATTTCAGATTTTATATCATACAAATAAAAATGCTCAGCTTAAACGAAATTCTTTCATACTATCCACCAAAGTTGCATAATTTTCCAAAATGAATTTTGAGAGAGTATTTACAATATTTAATCTTACAAAATATTTTTTCACAAGAAATTTCAAATAAATTATGTTTCATATGATGAACATCACTAAGAATTTGATATTGATCACAAAGATTTTCAGAAGACTTAGATTTTGATAATCGATGATTAACTGTCAACGAATTTGAAGAAATGACAAAAAATATAGAAAAAATGCTAAAATTAGAGTGATACGAAGTAAACATAAGACATATCTACAAATGAGCTTTTCATTGTACAATAAAAATTCCTCAATTATTATACGACAATAATTTAGCAAGCATGTCAACTGAGAATCTGACTATCAAAATTGATACCACTCCACAATGATTTTCATACGAGGAAAAGCAAAAGTTAGTCCAGAATTTTTGATTAATTTTTCCAATTAACGTAGCAAATGAACAAACTTTACTAAGCATGAAAATATCAGCATTCTTCTCTAGAATCAAGGGTAGAGATTTATTCGACATAGTCTATCTCATATGAAAAACTAAGTCTCCTAATCGAGACATTTTGAAAGAAAATTTTAATATTTCCAATTCAGAGCAACTAAAAAAGAAAATAGCTGAGAAAAATCAGACCTTAAACTTCGTACAACTCCAAAAAGACGTCCAGCCTTTTCTTTTTGATCCAAACAATCAATCAGTTCAATATTTCCCACAAATTATAGAACAAACAACATTTGAATAAAAAATTTTACACAAAAAAAATCTCTTGAAAAAATACTCATTCCAGTATCAATAAACCAACATTCTCAAATGAGTATTTTTATTCTAAATCATAAAACGGCAAAATATTTATTGTATATCAATCAATTACTATCTTTTCCTCTTGTTCAGCAGTAATAATGAACGCATTTTTTTCACCAAATTTCTTCATAGCATCGATACATCATTGAATTTCTCTTGATTTATTCGTTTCATTTAATTCAAAACAAGATTGATAAATCAGAGTCTGTCCTCACAAAGGTACAATAAAATCTGTTTCAGATCAGTTTTTTAGGAAAAATATATTATTCCCATATTTTCTATAAAGATACTGAAATAAGGTATTTTCCAATCTTTTTCAATCATCAGAAGAAAATTTAAAGTTAATTGCAGTTAAATATCATGTATCGAATGTATAAATCTTCTTGAGAACTTGTTTTCTTAATGATTTATCTCGCTTAGAAACAGATTGTGAAAAATATACCGTATTCAAATAATCTACAAAAGTATATAGAATATTTTTATCGAATTTAAATCATTGAGTTTTTAAAGTATCAGCAATTTTATTTACAGAAAACTCTTTTGTAGCACATTGTAATAATAATTTAATAAATTGCTTCAATAAAGTCGCATCTTTAATTTCATATCTTTCAATTATGTCATTATAAATCATCACATCGAAATACTCCTGAATAATTTTTGTCTTCGTTTCTTCTTTCAATCAAATTAATTCTGGGAATCCTCACCATTTTAGATATTCAGTTTGTAATGATATGAGTTTAGATTTTCATTTCGATGAAAATTTCTTTCAATCAAATCAATTAAAATACAAAAATTCTAAAAATGACAAAGGTAGTAGTTCATAAGCTATACTTCTTCATCTCAAAGCCGTAGCAATTTCACTAGAAAGTAGTTTTGCATTACTTCAAGTAATGTGTATGTGTTTTACTCATTCATCATAAATTCTTCTGATGAATTTTTCCCGTCAATTAATATTTTGTATTTCATCAAAGAAAAAATGAACATTATTTAAATCAATATTAGGATATAATTCTTTGTATGCTTCAAGTAATATTGATAATTCCTTTCATTGAACATCCATTCTTTCATCTTCAAAATTGATATACACGATATTCTTTTTCGATACTCATGATGAAACAAGTTTTCATATAAGAGAAAATAGGTAGGAACTTTTTCAAGCCCTCCTTGGTCAAATGATAGAAATAATTTTTCATGAATCCAAATCTACTTTCAACGACCTCTCTTTGACGAGCTTTAATTCATTTTCATGAAAATCAGAAATAATTTGTTTAAATAATTTTTTCATTTTTTATAAATAGTTTCTGTAAAATACAGAAACATTGTAATAAAAGTTTCTTGAATTTCAAGAAAAATTGAGTTTTTTTGGAAAAATACCAATTTTTTTGCATTTTCAAAAAAAATAAACATATTTCTTATAGTTAAAATAACAAGTACTTGACATTTTATATCACATAAATAATAATGTAAATACTTTAATTGAATAACGCGCATTATGTGAAGAAATAGAGAATCTGCTGAAATAAGAGAGGAGAAGCAGAATAAAAACGACGAGAAAGCCGATAAAAAAAAGATGGAAAGAGAAAAAAAAGAAAAAAGAAGAGGGGAGAGGAGAGCCAGAAAACAAGAAAAAAATATCAGAGAGAAAACTGAGTTGATTACAGACAATTCAGAGATAATAGAGAAAATTTTAGAGGATAACCCATTATTGAGACAGAAAAAAATAATCTGTTTTGATTTGTATTGAACATTAATTTATCGTCCACATACACATTGAAAGACTAAGCATTTTCTAAAAAAAGTGTGAATTGAGCCATTTAAAAAATATTATGAGATAATTCAAACACATGGAAAGGAATATGTGAAAACTGCTTATGAATCTGTGGATGGATTCAAGATGCCAAATCGTGTCATCCATGCTTTACAAAAGCACACTGATGAAGAAGTAAAAAATACCAAAATATACCCAAAAGCACTTTGAGTACTAAAAAAACTGAAAAATAGTTGATATAAATTAGCTCTAATTTCAAACTTATCTCAAGATTTTGAAGCACCACTGAGGAGGCTTATTCCAAATGATGTTTTTGATTATGAAGCTCTTTCATATGACTTGTGAGTCATGAAACCAGATGCAAGAATATTTAAAAAAGTATTAGATGATGCAAACAGTGGTCAACCACAGCAATCTGAAGAAATTAAAATGAAAGATATGTTGATGATTTGAGATACTCAAAAGCACGATGTGGATTGAGCAAAAAATGTCTGAATGGATGCAATTTTGATAGATAGGAATGAGAAAAATATAAATTATGATGAAGAAAAAGATTCGATTATAATACATACATTAGCGGATTTGCTTGATATTTTGTGAATTGATTACTAATTACACTCCAACAGAATGACATATTTTTAATTACTAATTTCTCTGCGTTTTTTTCGTAAATTTTTTCAAGTTATTGGTTCTTCATATCAATTTTCAGGGCTTACTATATCTGTAAGTGGTTTGCATTCAAGTCACTGCTTTTGAGCTTGTTGGATACATTTTGAAATTCTTCAAAAATCAGCTGGCTTTACATGAAATAATTCTATTTCACCATTATGTAATGTTTTACCATCTTTCCAAGTACAATCACTTCGTCAAAATGGTAAATATCAAAGCTCTTTTAATATCGCCAAATGTTCAGGTTTACTATCTCCGCATCATCCAGGGAAACGGAAAAACGGAAAATCTCTTTTCATTCTGTTCAAATAATCTTCTCAAAGAGAATTAATGACTTCTTGTTCCCAATCTAAAATTTGTTTTCTTAGTAAATCAGGTTCAGAAGCTCTAAAATAGTGATGATTGTAAGAATGGCAGCAAACTTGATGTCATTCATTGATAGCTCTTTTCCGTTGTTCAGCATGCATTTTAATACGAGTCCCTGGAATGAAAAATGTCGCCTTTACATTGTATTTTGCCAAAGTATCTAAAATTTGCTCTGTGTATTTTGCCCCACATCAGTCATCAATCGTTATGGACATTTCAGGTTTTGTTAAATCTCAGGAAACGATTGGTGCATTTACTTTTTGAATTAAACTATCGTACAGATTTCATTGTTCAATCGCATCTACAAAGCTAATTGTATCGGCATTTTGCTTTTGAGACAGAGTGTCAAATGTTTGCAAAGTAATTTCTTCTTTTGATTTTTCCAAACTATTTTGTCATTGAGAATCACAAGACACAAGAAATGCTGGAGCAGCAAGCAAAAATCATAATTTTTTATTCATCAAGTAGAATATAATAGATAAATTATTATATTGACATTATAAGTATTTTTAGTTTTTTTTCAAGATTCTCTAAAAAAAGTGTTGAAATTTGTTAACAACAAAATCATAGAAGCCACAATCTTATTCTACTTTTGTCAAAAATCTCAATTCAATCTTTCTGAGTCCAAATTTTGGATTATAAAATTTTACAATTGCGAGATTATTCCATACCTCCAAAACATATCAATTTCCAAATAATTTATGATTTACTACATGTCATTCTGAGATATCGTAATGCTCTTCTTGCTGGTTTCATTCTCAAACTGAACCAGATCCTAAATCATATCTTTTTACGAGTTCCAAAGGTATTTCGGCTATAAATCTACTTTCAGGATTACTTCTGGTTTGTCACCAAGTCATCCTACTATTTGCATACGACAAAAATAAATGATCTTTTGCCCTTGTGATAGCCACATACATGAGTCTCCTTTCTTCTTCCAATAAATTTGGCTCCATCATAGCATTCGTCAGAGGAAATACATTATCTTCTAATCAAGCAATGAAAACTACAGGAAATTCCAATCATTTACTACTGTGTGCTGTCATCAGCTTTATTGCATCCAAATTTCATTCATCATCAGTTGCAACATCTGTCAAAAGTGTAATTTCTTCCATGAATTGCCTCACTGCGTCCTGTCATTTTTCTACATATTTTGAAGCAAGATTTATCAATTGACCAATGTTTTCATACTTTTCATCTGCAATTTCTTCGCTACCATGTTCTTTGACCAAATACGCTCTATATTTTATTCATTTTACTATCTTTTCCATAGCATCAGCAGGGGAGTACTGCTCCCAATTATCTGTGATTTCATGAATTACCTGCTTAAATTCCATAATTCAGTTTTTTGCTTGTGGGGTCACTTTTTCTGGTACAGAATCAATATTTTCTATCACTTCATTTAAACTATATCAATTCAAAGCCGCATAATCTTCGAGTTTATCCAAAGTGGTTTTTCAGATAGACCTTCACGGCAAATTGATAATTCTCTTCAATGAAATCGAATCATTTTGATTCGCTAAATATTTCATATATGCTAAAATATCTTTTACCTCTTTTCTATCAAAAAATTTATAAGCTCACCAAATTTTGTATGGAATTCACTCTTGGACCAAAACTTGCTCAAAAGGAGAAGATTGTGCATTTGTCCTATACAATATTGCCACATCTCATCGAGATTGGATTTTTCCGCTATTTTTCATCTTGGAAATCAAATCAATCAAGTTGGCAGCCTCATCCATTTCAGTATTGTTTCCAAAAATTGTGATTTTTCCATTTTCTTCTCTAAACGAGCGGACAGTTTTGTCATATTGCTTCAAATTTTTTTTGATTACAGCATTTCCGGCTTCCACTATATAAGGGCGAGAACGATAATTTATCTGCAATTTAAACATTTGCATATCAGGCCGATACTTTTTTACATTCAAAAAATTTTCCATGAGAGCTCATCTCCGACCATAAATACTCTGATAATCATCTCAAATCATCGTAATATTTCCATCTTCTCAACTCAACATTTTCATCAATTCAAATTGAATTCGGTTCGTATCTTGAGCCTCATCTACCATAATATATAGGAATTTTCTTTTCCATTTTTCCAAAATTTCAGGCTTTTTCCTAAAGAGCAAGTATGGTAGTAGTAGTAAATCATCGAAATCAAGCATATTTGACCTCTCTAATTCTTTTTGGTATTCTGTATAAATCTTTCACATATTCATATCATACTGGCTCACGACCTTGCTTTCAAACATCTTTGCATCAAATCAATTATTTTTTTCGTTGCTTATAAATCCTTTTACTTCATTTGGTTTCAAGACATCTTCTAAATTATATTTTTTCAAAAGATCTTTTACAACTTTAGCACTATCGTCACTATCAATTATTGAGAAATTTTTGTCATATTTCATTTCAAGTCAATCAATATCTTCTTTCAAAATTTTCAAAAATATACTATGAAAAGTTCAAATCCGTTTGAAATCGTTTATTCAATACTCTGTTTTGCTCTTTGTCGCCGTTGATTCTACAAAAGCCAAAAAATCATCAATAGAATCCCCTTGTATTTCACTTTTTTTCACTTCTTTCTCCACTCAAAGATCTAATTGTGAAAATTCTTTTGCTAATTCAATCAATCTCTCTTTTAATTCATTCGCAGCCTTGTTTGTGAAAGTTACAGCCAAAATATTGCTTGGCTTGATTCCTAATCCAAACATTAAATAAGCAATTTTGTAGGTCAGAGTCCTTGTCTTTCCAGATCCAGCTCCAGCTAAAATCAAACTAGAAGTCTCGGTATGTAAAGCTGCTTTACATTGCTCTTCATTCAATTTGCTTGCTAAGTATTCCTGTATGTTCATAAAAAAAATCAGCGAAATAAAACTTACATATTGACTCCCTTTTTAAAGGGAGACGTCCGAAGCTTGCTCAGCTTCGCTGAGGACAGAGGGATTTTTAAAAATATTTCACCACAAGTTTACACCGTCAATCGGTACGGTCCCTCCCGTTTTGCGAGGACTCTCGATTCATCGGAGCCTCCTTTAAAAAGAAGGACACTCAATCACAGAACTTACTAATCACAAAAATTTTTTCAATCGAAATTTAAAAAAAAAGATTGCTATTTTGTCAAAAAGTTATTTGAATTTAAAAATAAATATTAGCTTGAAAATAGATACAAAAAAAGTAACAAGAGAATTGCTTACGAATAGCTGTCGAGAGACTGCTAAAATATAATTAACTGTTTTTTTAACGATAAGAATAACAAACGACATCATAGTTCGTGGGAATAGTATTCTTGCCGTTAAAAGCAGTCTTGTTATTCGTAAGCACCATGGATTATGGTGTCTTTTTTTGTGTTAGAAAAATCCGTGGTGCTTTACATCGTGATTTTTTAAAATGAAAAATATATATCAAAGTGAATTAGAATGAATGCAAGATTTCTATAAAGAACTCGAATTAGAACCAGATTATTCTCTTAATACAGATTGAAAGATTAATTGAAATCTTCTAGAGTTTAAATTAAATTTTACAAATTTAAATGCTCATAAAAATCAAATAAAAAGATATATTCAGGCATATAACAGTGGAGCTTATCAAATTATTTGATTATGAATTACTAAAGTAATTGCATTAAATTCTATTCTATCACAACTCACACAGAAACTTTGCTCAGATACTGTCTTCAGAAATATAAACTAATCCGAAATTAATGAATCCTTAATATTTTCATAAATTTCTTTTATTTCATCATATGGCTGATATTTTGGGAAAAGTCATTGTCACATATTTATCTTTATGTCAATTTGCTCTGCGATTTTATTGTTCATATTTATCCATTCATTCACTTCAGATTCATTATATCAATTTCAGAGTAAAATTTCTTTGATTTCATCTCAAGTCATCAAATGAAATTCTCATTTTGGGTCTCTCCTATCTGGATCGAAAATTCTCTTGTTATCTTTAATCGCTAATGCCATTTCTCGAGCGGCTTTGTCTCATTTATTTATATAATCATATACATTTCAAGTCATTACAGAAATTCAATTATCTTTTGCTAATGACCAAACTTTCTGATTGATTTTTTTCAAAGTCTGATTTTCTGCTTCATTTTGAGCAATTATCTCAAAATAAACATTTTCTTTTCATATTTTTTCTTGAATCATTCAGACAATTTCCAAAATTTTATCATCAGTTTCTGATCTATTTATCATTTTTCAGATTCGAGATTCTTCTCATCACATAAATGCAATAATTCAGCCACTATAATCTCAAATCGTGTTGATATCGATTTTTGGTTTTCCAGCAATTCATGCTTGGTTGGCAACCGATACGATTTTCATCAAATTTTGATATCATTCAGTATCTTTTGCAAGCAAACATATATTTCAAATTTCATCAATTTTGTTAAATCAGTTTATATCCAAAACGAATCCTAATTCACATCAAATTATTGGCTTTATATCAGCTTCTTTAGCAGCTTCATAGAGTTGAATTGCTCAGTACATAGCAAAATAATCTGTAATCCCAAGTGCAGTAAATCATAATTCTTTAGCTTTCGCTACGAGTTTTTTGGGAGTTCAAATAGCTTCCAAAAATGAAAATGTACTATGTCAGTGTAAATGAGTAAATTCCATTTCAAAATATAAGAACTAAACAATACCTATATAATTTTTATTGTTTTATTTTCAATATTTAAATAAACGAGATATTTATTTCTTGAAAATCAAACCACATTCAATATAAAAAAAGTGAACTTTTATTCACCAATTTTTGTTGAAAATGAAAAAAATATCAAAATTACTTATTATATTCGCATTACTATTCTCGTTCGCAATTTCAACTTCTTTTGCTACAGATCGAGATTTACCCTGAATTACGATAATTTCTCGTGCTGAACGATGAGCAGATGAGTCAATTAGGCTTACAAGCTATACCAAATGGCAAGCAATTTTAGCAAGCAGAGCAGCAAACCAAAAAGCACTTGAAGAATTGAGATCTACTAATTATTCAGCTTATTTGAAAAAAATAGCAGAAAATGACAAAGCAAACGAAAAAAAGAATACAGCGAATGCTTATTTGAACAAAAATTTTTATAATGATATGTACACAGATTGGTCGAATTCTCTTTTTAATTGACAAAGCATTTGGTGGACAGAATATCATAGGAATAAAAAGACAAAAATCATAATTCATCATACAGCTTCAGACAATACAACAATAAATACACAACAAGATGCAATTGATTACATTAAATATGTATACAAGTACCATACGCTTACAAATGCTCGATGAGATATATGATACAATTTTATTATTGATCCGTTCGGAAATATTTATGAGGGTAGAGCAGGATGAGAGTGAGTGATTTGAGCACATGCAAAGCGAAATAATACACCAAGTATCTGAATTGCAATGATTTGAAATTTTGAAAATGTCCAACCAACCAAAGAATCAATGGAGTCCCTTATAAGACTTACAGCCGCTTTAGCCAAAAAATATTGAATAAATCCAGATTGAACTACATATTATCACAAAGATTCGACGACAAGTCCATATATCCAATCAAATAAAAATTATACGATAGCTGGACACAGAGATGCTTGAACTACTGCATGTCCATGAGCAAATTTATACAAATTACTCCCATATATTAGATCAAGTGTTAGCTCAATAATCAACTGAGAAAATCGAGAACTTTCTGAAAATTTATGATTACTATCAAAACAAAGTGTTACAACGACAAAATCGACTAATACTACAAATAAAACATCACAAAAATTAACTTATGAATATTTTGAGTCAAAACAATCAAAGATTACTCCAATAGTAAAACAGTTAAAAAGTGATTATTTTTCAAACAATAATTTTGTTTCTGCGACAAATCATTTTGAGAAAATTCAATGAAAAATCACAAAAGAAAGTGCAAAAACTTTATTAAATCAAAATATAAATGTACTATTGTACGAACTAACACAAAATTATGACGAATACAAAATATCATGTGATGGTTGATGTACATTTAAATTTGATAATAATACAATAGTGGCCATATCATGAGAAATTCAACAATGAATTTGAAACACATTATCAATTACGATAAACGATAATACATATACAACTCAAAAATTAGTTGTCCTCCCAAAAAATAATATAATTACAGTACAAAATTATACAAGGAAATCTTATGCTTGAATTCCACGAAACACATTCCACTGAGAATTAATTTTTCAAAAAGATTATATGAAAGATAAAAATTGAAATCAGGCATATAAATATGTCGTAATAAACAATTTACCTTCCAAAGAATATATGAAATGAATTGTAGAAACAAATGACACAGAAACTCAAACAAAAAATGATGTAATGGCTTTAATTTCAAAATCATATGCTCTATTTTATATGGATTATGCAAATCAACATCCAAACATTCCAAGTCAGGCAAGTTATAATGCTGTAGATGATTCAGATATTTTCCAGAAATATGTATGAGCATGATTGGAAAAAACTCTGAAAAAATGGTACACAGCACTTTCAAAAACCGAAAGCAAGTTGATAATGTACAACTGATATGTGCCAGTATTACCTTACTTTTCATGTTCTGCATGATTTACATTTACAGCATATGAAAAACGATGACGAAATGATACACCTTATCTACAATCAAGATTTGATTTAGGAATATGTTCAGACAAAAATTTCTCATGACACTGAGTATGATTAAGCTGACTTTGAGCAGAAAGACGAGCTAAAAACTTTGGCCGAAGTTATACAGATATTTTGAAATACTACTATCCATGAATTGAAATTGTAAATTTATAAGATTTATATTTTGTCCTCCTTTATTTAAAGGAGAGCCTGTCCCGCAAGGCGGGATGCCCGAAGCTTGCTCAGCTATGCTGAGGGCGGAGGATTTTTTAAATTATAAACCGATATTTTGAAAGAAATTTTAGAAAAATTATATCCATATTCAGCCAATAAAGCTGTAGATGATATATTAAACACATACGATAATCAAAAATATGTCGTTTGAAATTTTATTTATTTTGCTGTAATTGAACAACAAAAGTTATTCTACAGCTGAAAAAAGACGACAGAGCAAAAGGAATACAAAAAGTATCTTTTGAATAGTGATTTTTTGTTTCCTGATGGAATAGCACTCCAGACTTTTTACAAAATTGCAGCAAAAAGACTTTGAAATTTAAAAACAAAAAAGTTAGATAATCTAAATTGAACAGATTTTATTCCATATTTTTTAGATGAAGCAAAAAAGAGATACTGAAGCCAGAGGTTAAAATTATATTTATATTGATCAAAGCCAGAAATCGCAGAAGAATGTAAAAAAATCTACTCTAAAAAATGATTTAATGTAATTTATGCTCAGGATTGATTTTCATGATTTGATTGGGAAAATGTAGATAATTCAAGTACAACCGAAAATCCAATAAATATTATGCTAATTGCAAGATGAACTCCAACTCAAGAAATGCGAGTACAAAAAAAATTGAGTAAGATAAAAAATAATAAACTGATAGTGTTTACAGTATGATGATTGTTTGATTTTATAGCGGCCTCATGATGAAATGAAAAAATTCAATGAGTACAAAAAAGAGCTCCAAAATTTATCAGAAAAATGAAACTTGAACGATTACGAAGGCTAATCACAGATCCTAAAAGGAATTGGAAAAAGGTAAAAAGTACATTAACATTACCAATGTATATTTTGAAATATTTACTATTGAAAAAAGAATAATTTTATATAATTATTTAAAATTACTATAAATAAAAATTTACATTATTCATTTTTAATTATTAATTCTTAACTATTCACCATGCAAATCAGAGAGAAGAAATACAATTATCTGGATCAAAACCAGCAATTTCAATTTAGAGAGAAATTGACAAACTGAGTCCAAGTAAATACCTATGTAGTTTTGGAATCTGAAAAATTTTTAGAGTACCAAAAAGATTTGATTCAAGATTTTCTTGCTGATTTGATGGAAAAGATAAACACTGAAGTTTACGATGAATGAGATTTGAAGAATAATTTAGAAAACTGATTACAAAATCTAAACGTTAAATTAAAACTTTTTGCTGACAAAGTAACAGATGTAGAACGTTTCCCAATCAAATGATATATCCAAATAATTGCATGAGATAGTATCATCTCCTCTATGATTTGAGATACATCAATTTTGATCTTTAGAGATTGAAAGATGTATTATCAGCTCCACAATTGAATAAATAAAAAGACAAAAATTGATTTGTTTTCGGATTTTGTGGAATGAAATATCGAGACATGAGACGAAATTATATATATATGAACAAAAATTACAGATGTCTTGGATCAATGAGATATCAAAGAATTAGAATCGGTAATAGATCAAGAAGAATCATCTTTTCTTGAGATTTTTGAAAAAATACTACAATCAAGAGTCGAGAAAGAAAAGGTTTGATTAATTTCAAATTACTATATTCATTGAAATATTGCGTCTATGCCTGAGTCAAATTCACCAATTAGGAAATGATGAAATTGGATGAAATGAAAATTAAACTGATGAAAAGCATGGCTAAAAAATCTATGAAATAATAAATATTATGTGGTTATTTGAATTTTATGAATTATTGTATTAATACTCCTTTATTCTGTGTTATCAGCACTTCTTGATACCAAAAACAACAATTCTATAATTACAGAATCATGAACTGTATTAGATATTACAATTGATGATATAAAGAAAGATATATATTTATTCCAACAAATGGATGCATCTTCGGATGAAAAATCTTTAAAATACAATGAAATAGTGGAAAAACTAACTTTATTAGAGCAAAATGGAAGATGGTTAGAAGATGTGGAAAATCTAAAATGAATAGTTGAAGATGATTACTATAAATGATTCAATATTATTAGAATCGAAAATTTATCACAATTGGATGATACGGCTTCATGAATCAAAACAAGACAAATTACATTTAATTCATCTGAAAAGGGTAAAATGTGAGATGTTTTATTCGTTGATTACCAAAAATCAATAAACATCTGATGAACAAAGTGAGCACTAATTTGATCTGTAAATGATTGATCTAGATGATCATTGATAGAATACTGAGTAGATGCGAATATTGCATGATGCTCTGAAAATCTACTAAGAGATGGTTTATATTGTTACATATCAGATTGACGTGTTTACAATATTACAAAAGCATGAATTGAACAAGTTACTACTCAAGATTGAGTTTGATTCCCTGATACAGTTTGAGGATTATGAGTATATCTAAAGAATAATTTTTACGTATTTCAACCAAATTTAAGCAGTGCATTAAATGGTGTTGTTTTGACAAGATATAGAAATACAGCATGATCAGAAACTGTATTCCAACAATGACAAAATTATACAATAGTTGAATGATATGATGAGAATATCCAATTTGAATGAAATTTCGCATGAATGACAATTGATTGAGATTTTTTGATATGGAACAATTGAAAATTATATCATTTTTGGAGGCCAACATCTTTGTGATCAACTCTTGAAGTTCGCGAGGTTAAATTATTGTGATGAGACAGTATTACAAACAAATATTCAAATGATGTAAAGGTAATTGCTTCAACAAGTACAAAATATGTTTATCTATTTGATAGAGTAAACAAAACCTTTACTGTATATACATCAAATCCATTGAAAACTAACGATGCAAATAGGACATCATACAATTTGAAATATTTATTTAGTTTTAAGTTTGCATTGACATCAGAAGAAGTAAAAGATGTTTGTATTCCAGACGCTACTTGAAATAATCCAGAAATGTATATATTAACAAACGAATGAGTTAATAAAATTAATTTATATGATTATATCAAGAGTGTTGAAAAAGATGATACATTAAAAGCTGTAAATTCAGTAGAGTAACTGTATAATATAAAATTAAACGACCCAATTTGGGTCGTTTTTTTTAGTAATAATAAATTTATCTGTGATTTTATATTGAAAAAGCCTGTAATATAGATATAATAAATGTTAGTATAAAATAATAATAGTAAAATTAAAAACAAAACAAAAATGACAACACTTGTTATCTCAATTGAATCATTGCTGATTCTTATGTTATTCTACGCATTCTTTGATAAACGCACAAAATTAGACCTCAAGGATTTCGTTGAAAGTTATTCTGTGTGTAAGATTATTGGGTTGCCACCGAATTTATTTATGGCGGAGGTGAATATCCCTTTCAAAGAATTAGGAGTTGAGACATATTATGAATATGAATCAATTAATCTAGAAGAGTTAAAAAGAAAAATTGAAAATAAAAAAAGAAAAAAAATTACACAAAATCTAAAATGTGGATTCAATACAACAATATTTGTTATCATATTACTAATGATATCAATGCCAATACTCATTATAAGCAATGATTTATTGATAAGAGTTGTATTGTCGATAATATTTCTGATACTGTGTGTTTCATATATCGTATACACATACTGTTCACTAGCGACAAAGATTATATATCCGCTAATTGGAATGATATTGTTTACGATTTTGCTCTTTGTATAAGCAAAAATCTACTGAATTTTCAGTAGATTTTTTTGTTGAAAATTAAATCATTATATGTAATAATGTGTATAATTTAGTATTTTTTTTGAAAAAATGGACTGAAAGACACTTAGACAAAAACGAGAACAATTTCGATTAAAAAATAATCATAAATATTTGCCAGAAGTATCGCTTGTCGCAAGCAAGGAAAGTACCGCTATGTTTAATGTCGCTTGAATGCAACAACTCGTTCCATATTTGGCTGGTAAAACACACCCAGTTTGAAAAAGATTATTCAATATCCAAAAATGTGTGAGGACAAATGATATCAATTCAGTTTGAGATGCATCACATCTGACATTTTTTGAAATGATGGGAAACTGGTCGTTATGAGATTATTTCAAAAAAGAAGCAGTAAAATATTCTTATGATTTTTTGGTAAATGAATTATGATTTGATCCAAAGAAATTAGCAGTTACAGTATTTGAATGAGATGAAAATGCTCCAAGAGATCAAGAAACTGCAGATTTTTGGTTACAAGCTGGAATCCCTACAGACAAGATATCATATCTTTGAGCTGATGATAATCGATGGACTCCAGGACCTGTCTGACCTTGTGGACCAGATACAGAGATATTTTACTATACATGAGAATGATTACCACCATTGGAATCAAATGTAAAAGATGATGAAGATAATTGGATGGAAATTTGGAACAATGTATTTATGCAATTTTATCGTGATGAGTCCTGAACTCTGACTAAATTACCTCATCAAAATGTGGATACATGAATGTGATACGAGAGAATGTGTAGAGTATTACAAAATAAACCAACAATTTTTGAGACGGATATTTTTCAATCAATTTTGGATATAATTTCAAAATATACATGACTACAATATAAATGAAACGAGAGAAGGTTTAGAATTATTGCCGATCATATTAGGACTGCAAGTCTGCTTTTAAATGATTGAGTAATTCAATCAAATGTCTGAGCTGGATATGTATTGAGAATGATAATTAGGAGAATGTATTACAATCTAATGCTTTTGAAAGATATTTCTGATAATGATTTAAAATGAATGTTGTCAGAAATTGTAACATTCGTAAGCAATAATACCCGCCCACTGAAAGTAGAAGAGGTAGTAAAATCGCTTATGGACGAAATTTTGACATTCAAAAATACAATCAGCAGATGACTTAAAGTTTTGGATGAAAAAATAAAAAATCTATCATGAAATAGTTTAGATTGAAAAGATGTATTCTTTTTGTATGATACATGCTGATTCCCAGTCGAATTAACAAAAGAAATTTGTTTGGAAAAAAATATTTCAATCGATGAAGATTGATTCAAAAAAGAATTAGAAAATCAAAAAGAAAGATCACGTTCATCTGCTAAATTTCAAAAAGATATTGATTGGTCAAAATATCTCGAATGAATTCCTCAAACAAAATTTATTTGATACACAGAGCAGAATAGTGCAGATTGCAAACTTCTCAAAGATTTTGAGGTAAATGGGCAGAGAATTTTGATTTTTGATCAGACACCATTTTATGCAGAATCTGGATGACAGAAATGAGATAGCTGAAATATTACATTAGATTCTTGAGAGACATTGTATATCAAAGATGTCCAAAAATATGAAGGAGTATTTTTACATTTTATTTGATAATATAAAAAATCCGTATTGTAGGGATAACGCTTGCGTTATCCTATATAACCAAATTGGTGATAAATAATTAATATATGCACATAGGACAGTGTAAACCCTGTCCCTACAATAAGGAAATAAAAAATCAACATTCTTGTGTTGTCTTATATACATTAAATAAATAATTGAATTTTTTAAATACAAAATGATATTTTATAACCGTAAAACACCACGTGCACAACGATATGATTATACATCTAGTTGAACATATTTCGTTACAATATGTACGAAAAACAGAGACAATTATTTTTGAAAAATCGAAAATGAAGAGATAATTTTGTCAGAGATATGAAAAATATGCAAAAATGAATTAAAAAATATGTTGAAAAAAAGATCTGATGTTGAAATATACAATTATGTTATTATGCCAAACCATATACATATGTTAATTTACAAATGACAAAAATCATATTCTTTATGATCAGTTATATGATGATTTAAATCAGCCGTCTCAAAATGCTGTAAAGAAACTAATTTGGAATTTGGACGGCAATCTCGTTTTCATGATAATATTGTCCGTGATGAATACTCATATGATACAATTAATAAATATATCGAAGACAATCCAAAGAATTGGTGAAAAGATAAAATTTACAAATATTAGTTTAATCAATATTTTTCAACACAAAATTTTCTAATCACCATTCACTAAATTCATTCTTGGAAAGAAGCTATATACTATATTGTAGAACGATCAAACAACCTTATCAAGTCATTTTTCCTGATCAAGCATCCTCTCAGTCAAAATTCATTCATATCTAAACATTTCAGATTCTACCTTTTTTCATAATTCCTGAAATTCTCTTGTTTGAGCAAAATTGTCATCACAATTCATATCTCTAAATTTTCGGAATTCATCTTCATTTACTTCAAAATATCTCCTAAATAATTCTCATCATTTAGTTTTGTATGAATTGATTTTTTCCACAATACATTCATCAATAATTTTTTCTACTCATTCTCTTTTTTCTTTGTCCAATCCTTTGAAAATTGGTCAAAACATTGGATGTTGTTCCAAATCTATCATATATGGGAAATATCACTTTGCTTCCACAAAATTTGCTATAATACTTTTAATTTGTTCTTTTTCTTGTTCAGTCATTTATAAAACTCAAAATATAAACATCTATATAACCATTGTCTCCCTTTTTA
>FLNV01001638.1_pt1 | contig 23725 bp, 15 predicted proteins | sample 1140351 | NCBI WGS metagenome assembly FLNV01 (sample SAMEA3878207, study PRJEB12797) | bioreactor metagenome | biome: Moose rumen | place: Sweden | collected 2011-10
TATGGTTGGATAAAATTGTGTACATTTGCAATTCAGTTATGACACCTTTTATCAAAGATACCCCGTTTATCATCGCCGGCCCATGTAGCGTGGAATCCGAAGCGCAAATCATGGCCACGGCGAAGGCCTTGGCTGAAATCCCGGAGGTGAAGCTGTTGCGTGGCGGCATCTGGAAGCCGCGTACCCGCCCGGGCGACTTCGAGGGCAGGGGAGAGGAGGGCCTCGCGTGGCTCCGCGAAGCGAAGCGCGAGACGGGCTTGCCCACCGCCACCGAGGTGGCCACACCCGCCCATGTTGAACTGGCGTTGAAATATGAAGTCGATGTGCTGTGGGTGGGCGCCCGCACGGTCGTCAACCCGTTCTCGGTGCAGCAGTTGGCCGATGCTTTGCAGGGCGTGGACATCCCCGTGTTCGTCAAGAACCCCGTCTCGCCCGACCTGAAGCTGTGGATTGGCGCCTTCGAGCGTTTCCAAAAGGCGGGCGTGAAGCGGCTCGCGGCCATCCATCGTGGTTTCTCGTATTATAAGGAGTCGCCGTACCGTAACTTTCCCATGTGGGAAATTCCCATCGAGCTGACGCGACAGCTCAACGTGCCGCTCATCACCGATGTCAGCCACATCTGCGGCAACCGCGAGTTGCTGCTCCCTACGGCGCAAAAGGCTCTCGACCTCGCCACTGACGGACTGATGCTCGAATGTCACATTAACCCCGACGCGGCCCTGACCGACGCCCAGCAGCAAGTCACGCCGGAGGAACTGAAGGCGATGATCAGCCGTCTCGTGTTCCGCTCGAAAAACACGGGCAGCACCGAGCGCGACCTCGCCAACCTCCGCAGCGAAATCGACGACATCGACGGCGAATTGCTGCAACTCTTGGCGCGACGCATGGAAGTGAGTGCGCAGATTGGGGAATACAAGAAGCGGAACAACGTCGCCGTGGTGCAGATGGACCGCTGGAAGAAAATCCTCGCCGACCTCATGGCCACGGGCAAGGATTTGGACTTGCCGCCCACATTAATCAATAAGGTGTTCGAAGCCATCCATCAAGCCTCCATCGAGCGGCAGGGTCGCATCATGGACGACAAGGGGAATCTCGCTTAGTTGCTGATGGTCAGCTTGGCACCGTCGTATTGCGTGTGGTATTGGATGAGCGGGAACACCACTACGCCATCGGTGGGGAAATCCGGCACCATGTCGGGCTCGCGGATGAAGAGCTGCCCGTACAGAATGTTATAATAGGCGTTGTTGCAATGGTCGACGACGAAAGGGAACTCCACCACGAGGCGCGTGGTGTTGCCTTGGCTGTCGGTGCAGGCGTCGGGCTCGTTGGGCGGCATACGGTCGTAGGCAAGGAATTCGGTCTCGCTGTAACGGTAGACGAGGATGCCTCGGCTCGTGCTCTCCACGTCGGAGGTGATGTAGGCCCAGCCGCTGACAAAGTTCAGATCGTAATACTGCATCGTGTTCGGATAAATCGTGATGGGGTAGGGCAGTATCGGCCTGTTGGGGTTGTCGGGCAGCTTGTGGCAGCCGTGCAGCAAAGGCAGGACGCACATTAATATTAATAGGTGTAGTCGCCGGCGTTTCATAGTGGCAAAGAAACGCTTTTTTTCTCAAAATCGTATCCTTTTGCGGGAAAAATCTTACATTTGCGCCCAAATTTCCACGTCATGAAGAAGAAATTGAACATAGTCTCATGCTTGTTGGCGCTCGTCTTGCTGTTCAGTTCGTGCGCTTCGTCGCGCTCGTCGAGGGCGATGCGCAAGGCCGAGCGGCAGATGGAACGGACGGAGAAGCAGTCGAAGAAGCAGTACCAACAGGCCAAGTCGGCACACTACAAGCATCAGGCCAAGAAGACCAAAAGGATGATTAAGAAGGACAAACGGCACGCCGAAAGGATGCGCCGCAGGCAAAGAAGCAACCCTTTCTTCTCGTCGTGACGGCCTATTAATTAATAAGGTGTAAGGAGAAAACCGATGAAGAAAAAAATCCCAAAGAAATCGTTTTTTGTAAACCGCTAAATTTCAGAAATATATGACAAATCAGCCTTTTTTGGAAAGAAAAAAATTGCTCAAAAAGTGCTTTTTTCTTGCGTACTTTCAAATAAGGTTGTAATTTTGACGACTTTTAATGCACTAAACAAAGTAGTATTACATAAAATTACAAGGTATGTTTAAAAATTTACTAATGACCCTTGCCATCATCCTGGCCACCTGCACGATGACCATGGCCCAAGCGCAAGGAAGACTCAAAGGCAAGATTACCGATGACAAAGGAGAACCGGTACCATTTGCAAACGTCATTGTAGAAAAAGGCGGAACGCAAGTGGGAGGTGCCTCCTCCGACTTTAACGGTAATTACGACATCAACCCGGTTCCTCCGGGAACGTATGACCTTAAGGCGAGCTGTATTGGCTTGAACCCGTTCGTGTTGCGCGGACTGGTCGTTTCGGCCAACAACATCACCTTCTACGACATCAAGATGCAGAGTGGCGCCATCAACCTGAATGAAGTCACTGTCGTCGATTACGAGATTCCTTTGATTTCGAAGGACAACACAACACAGGGTGCCTCCATCACCTCTGAGGAAATCGCCAAGTTGCCGGTGCGTTCGGCAGAAGGTGTCGCCTCCAGCGTCGGTGGCGTATTCTCGCAAGACGGTGAGGTCGGCTCCATCCGTGGTTCCCGTGAAGGCGCCGTCTACTACATCGACGGTGTGAAGGTTATCGGTAGCTCAAGCGTGCCTCAAGGCGCCATCGACCAAGTCGACGTCATCTTGGGCGGTACGCCTGCCATGTATGGTGACGCCATGGGCGGTATCATCAACATGACCACCAAGGGCCCCAGCCGTACGTGGGGTGGCGGCATCGAAGCCGAGTATTCGGTGGATGGCTACGGCCACGGCCGTCTCGGCGGTAGCTTGCAAGGACCGCTCATCATGATGAAGAAGAAAGACGCCGATGGCAACGAGCAGAAAGACGCCCTCCTCGGCTTCTTCCTCGCCTTCGACCTCAACCGCAACAAGTATGGCAGCACCTCCGCCGTGGGCTACTATCGCGCCAACGACGACTGGATGGAGAATATCACCAACAATCCTCTGACCCTTTCGGGCCTTGGCTCGGGCACCTACCAAACCGCAGCCTTCACCCGTCCGGAGGAAAACATGTTCCATACCCGTTTCCTCAACAATTCGACCAACCAAAGCATCAACGTCACCGCGAAGTTCGACGTCAAGACGGGCAGCAACACCAACCTCACCATCGGTGGTTCGCTGTATAGGGCCAACGGCCACTACGCCAACGGCAGAAGCCAGTATTACTTCAATACCGACAAGAACTATTTGGCCAAGTCGGGCACCTATCGTGGTTACGTCCGCTTCACCCAGCGCTTCCCCGCCCAAGTCGAAAGCACCTCGTTGATCTCCAACGTGTACTACAGCATCCAGGCCGACTATTCGCGCTACACCTCCGAATCGGGCGACCCCGACCTGTGGAACAACATCTTCGCATACGGCTACCTCGGCAAGTTCAAGACCACCCGCGAGCCTAACTACTACTTCCTCGAAGGCACCATGGACTCGGTGTTGGTCGACGGACAATACAGGTCGGTGAGCAACGCTTGGGTGCTGAACAACTACTACGACACCGAGGTTTCGTTCAGCCCTGCCGACTACAACCCCAATTTGGCCATCTACGCCAGCAACTATTTCGACCTGTATAAGGATTATGGTGCATACGGCTACTACAACAACCTGTCGAACATCATCCTCAACAACGGTCTGATCAACGGTAGCTCGCCTGGCTATGTCTATGGCATGTATGCCGTGCCCGGCACCGTGCAGGCTGCCTACGGCAAGGTCGTCAACGACCAGATAGCCCTCAACATCAACGGCTCCATGACCCTTGGCAGAGGCGACAACTCGCACGACATCAAGTTGGGCTTCCAATATGAGCAACAGTTCAACTCGCGTATGTCATACAGCGCCAACTACTGGACGCTCATGCGCGACTACACCAACTATCACATCTACGAACTTGACCTTGACAATCCTTACGCCACCGCAATCGACGGCTTTGTCGATACCATCATGTATCACAGGCTCTACGACGCCGACATGCAGTACACCTTCGACGCCCGCTTGCGTCAAGCCATGGGCCTGCCGGTCGACGGCAAGGAATGGATCCTCATCGACACCTACGATTTCGACAACAACACCCTCAGCTATTATGACGAAGCCGGCAACCTCCACGAGAACGTGAAAGTGAATGGCGGCCTCGACCTGAGCATGTTTGGCGCCGACGAACTGACCCGTAACGCCAACTTCTCGGTCTACTACTACGGCTTCTCCTACGACGGCCACACCAAGTACGGCCTGACCGAGCGTCCCTCGCTGACCAACTTCTTCGAGGATACCGATGAAGACGGCGTGTTGACCCGCCCGATTGGTGCCCAACAGCCCATCTACATGGCCGGTTACATCCAAGACAAGTTCGCCTTCAAAGACCTAATCTTCAACATCGGTGTGCGTGTCGACCGCTTCGATGCCAACCAAGACGTGTTGAGAGATCCCTACATCCTCTACGACTTCTATACCGTGAGCGACCTGAAGAACGGTGTCATCAGCTTGGCCGACGGTTCAGCCGTCAACATCCCCGACAACATCGGCGACGACTACGCCATCTATGTCAACAAGCTCGAAGAGATCACTTCGGTTGTCGGTTACCGTAACGGCAACACATGGTACAACGCCGACGGTGTCGAAATCAGCGACCCCAACGTCCTCGACATGGGTACCGGCGTCTCGCCTTGGATCAATGCCGACTACATCAAGATGGAAAACCGTAACGTCGACAAGAAGTCCTTCAAGGACTACGATCCTGCATGGAGCGTCATGCCGCGTATCTCCTTCTCGTTCCCGATTTCCGACGAAGCCTTGTTCTTCGCCCACTACGATGTGCTGACCCAGCGTCCTTCAAGCTCGTTCTATTGCAGCCCGCTGTATTACCTGCGCTTCAATGAGAACACCGACGTGCTCGCCAACCCCGACCTGAAGCCCGCCCAGACCATCGAGTATGAACTCGGTTTCACCCAGAAGGTGACCAACACTTCTTCGCTGACCATTTCGGGTTACTACCACGAACTGCGTAACATGATCCAGATGTACCGCTTCAACGGTGCTTTCCCGAAGGCTTACAACTCGTTCAGCAATCTCGACTTCGGTACCGTCAAGGGTTTGACCGCCAGCTACGACATGCGTCGTACGAAGAACGCCCGTATCCGCGCTGCCTACACCTTGCAGTTCGCCGACATGACTGGTTCTTCGACCTCCACCGCCTCGGCCCTTATCGCCGCCGGTGTGCCTAACCTGAGGTCCACCTTCCCGACCAACGCCGACCGTCGTCACAGCTTCAACCTGACGCTCGACTATCGTTTCAGCGATGGCAAGAACTATGACGGTCCCGTCATCCACCGCAAGGACGGCAAGGACATCCAAGTGCTCTCCAACACTGGCTTCGCCCTCCAAGTCAACGGTGGTTCGGGTACGCCTTTCACCGCTTCGCGTACGATCACCTCACCCATCTCGGGCGGCAACAACCTGCTGCAAGGTACCTACAACGGTTCCAGAATCCCGGCTTCGTTCCGCTTCGACCTCCGTGTCGACAAGGACTTCAACTTCACCCTCGGTGGCAAGAAGGAAGGCGAGTCGAAAGGCCGCGACGCTTTCGTGAACGTCTATCTGCAAGTGCTGAACCTGCTCAATTCGAAGAACATCACCAGCGTGTATAGCGCCACTGGTAACCCCGACGACGATGGTTATTTGTCGGCTCCCGAATGGCAGCGTGAAATCGACAGCCAGATCGACCCGCAGGCTTTCATCCAAATGTACTCACTCTACGTCAACAGCGGCGGCAACTACTCGATGCCTCGCCAAATCCGACTCGGTTTGAGCTTCAATTTCTAAATGAGAGAGAATTCATAACGATAAAATACAAATATCATGAAGAATATATTTCGAATTTTGTTTGCGGCGCTGCTCATCGTTGGCGCTGTGATTCCCGGAAAGGCTGAGATGTACAAGTACGACCAGCCTGGCAACAAAGGCCTGCGCGCCCAGACCGCAGCCGGATGTACGCCTTCGTCTTCTTTCGAATGGCTCGACATCAACAATGTCAAGACCCGTATCAACTCTGGTGGCGATATGTGGTGGGACCTTCCCGCTGGTACCGGCTCCAAGTATTACATCCCCGCCAACGGCTCGGCCACCTCGCTGTTCGCAGGCTCGCTGTGGATCGCCGGTGTCGACGTCAACAATCAGCTGAAGTGCGCCGCCTTGCGTTTCCGCCAAGTCGGTAACGACTACTACACTGGCCCGCTCACCGTCGACGGCAGAGCTTCCATCACCCCTGAGACTTGCGCCAGATGGGACAAGATCTTCAAGATCACCCGTGCCGAAGTCGACGAGTTCCTCGCCGCGTTTGGCGACGACGGCAAGTTGGCCGACGACTACACGATGCCCTCCATCATCAAGAATTGGCCTGCCCAACCGGATCCCGAAAACGACCCCGAAGGCATCGCCCAATACTTGGCTCCTTTCTATGATGCCGACGGCGACGGTGACTACAATCCCGAAAACGGTGACTATCCCTACTACGACATCAACAACGACCTCTGCCACACCAAGATTCCGACCATGGAAGAGGAAACCTACGGCACCGTCCACGGCTCCATCCTTGCCGACCAAGTGCTGAAAGGCGACCAGACCCTTTGGTGGATCTTCAACGATAAAGGTGCCTCCCACACCGAATCGGGCGGCCAGGCCATCGGTATCGAAGTGCGTGCCCAAGCTTTCGCTTTCGCCACAAACGACGAGATCAACAACATGACTTTCTATAGCTACGAAATCATCAACCGTTCAACCTATACCTTGACAGGGACCTACTTCTCGCCTTGGACCGACGTTGACCTCGGTTACGGCTGGGACGACTATGTAGGTTGCGATGTGGCTCGCGGTCTCGGTTACGGCTACAACGGTTCCGCCACCGACGGTAGCGGTGAACCTGAAGCCTACGGCTCACAGCCTCCGGCGATCGGTATCGACTTCTTCCAAGGCCCCTACATGGATCCTGACGGAATCGACAACCCGAAATACACCTACACCCTCGAAGTGTCGAGCTGGTCGCTTGACCCGCTCACCGGCGATACGATTTATGTCTACGACACCACCAACCTCCAGCAGATCTGCGACGAGAGCATCAACGGTGTGAACTTCGGCAACGGCATCATCGACGACGAACGTTTCGGTATGCGCCGCTTCGTGTACCACAACAACAGCTCAGCCGACAACGGCGACCCGAGCACGGCTCCCCAATATTACAACTACTTGCGTGGTATTTGGAAGAACGGCGCCAAGATGCGCTACGGCGGCAACGCCTTCACGGGTAGCGACGTTGTGGGTCCCGAATGCGACTTCATGTTCCCTGGCGATTCCGACCCGTGGAACTGGGGTACCGGTGGTCGTGAACCTAACGGCGGCTACAACACAAATGGTTACTACTGGTCAGAAGAGACCTGCGGCAATGCCCCGAGCGACCGTCGTTTCATGCAATCGGCTGGTCCCTTCACCCTCGAACCTGGTGCAGTCAACTACATCACCTTTGGTGTGCCGTGGGCTCGTGCCACCTCTGGCGGTGCATGGGCTTCCGTCGAGCTGCTGCGCGTGGTCGACGACAAGTGCCAAGCCTTGTTCGACAACTGCTTCAAGGTCATCGACGGTCCTAACGCTCCCGACCTGACCATCCGCGAACTCGACCAGCAACTGATCATCTATCTGTCGAATGCCGAGCTTTCCAACAACTATAAGGAAGGCTACATCGAACTCGACCCCGAAATCCCGACCTCGCGTGTGGACACCGAAGTCAAGAAGGATACCGTCATGCAAATCACGCCTCATGGCGATACCGTTTATGTTGCCCATGAAACCGAAACGAAGACCGAGACCTTCTATGACAGGTACTATCGCTTCGAAGGTTACAAGGTGTATCAGTTGGCCAACGCCGAAGTCGGCGCCGACGAACTCTCCAACACCGACAAGGCCCGCCTCGTGTTCCAATGCGACGTGCGCAACGGTGTGGCTACGCTGTTGAACTACGACTTCGACGAGGCCCTGCAAGCCAATGTGCCTTCGCAGAAGGTCGTCGGCGGCGATGCCGGCATCACCCACAGCTTCGTCATCTCGGAAGACAAGTTTGCCACGGGCGACAACCCGAACCTCGTCAACCACCAGTCCTATTATTATATGGCTGTGGCTTACGCCTACAACAACTACCTGACCTACAACCAAGACGACGCTCTTGGTCTGCAAGGCCAAAAGAAGCCTTACCTCGAAGGACGTAAGAACATCCAAGTCTATACGGCTGTGCCGCACAAGACCATCAACGGTACGGTGCTGCGTGCCACCTATGGCGACAGTCCGTCCATCCAACGTATCGTCGGTGTCGGTAACGGCGGCAACGAACTCGAACTGACCCAAGAGACCATCGACGAAATCATGAGCAAGCCGATAGCTTCCGAAACCAACCGCTTCGGCAGCCCCGACTACCCAATCAGCTATCATCCTACCTACGAGGCCGGTCACGGTCCTATCGCCGTCAAGATTATTGACCCGCTGAACGTGAAAGCCCACAGCTATGAGCTTTGGTTCGACGACATGGAAGAAGTCTACACCCACAACATCACCGGCGACAATGAGATCAGAGGCGACTCAGCCGCACGTCTCGTGAACCACTGGTATCTGTTGGACAAGGACGAACCCGTCGACACGCTGGGCATCAACCCGGCCAAGAGCGACACCACGACCGTCTACGACAACGAACAGATGTTCATCGATCGCGGTATCTCCGTCACGGTGACGCAGACCTACGACATCGGTCGTATCTGGGTCGGTGAGTATTACAATGAGGTTTCAGGCTCCACGGGTCCCGACGACCCGGCCAACTGGCACGACTATCTGACGGTTGTGGCCCCCAACAACGGCGTCATCACCTCGTCCATTGAGTTTGATGATCCCAACGATGTTTGGTTGGACGGTATCCGCGACTTGGATGTGCCCAGTTTGGAACTCAACTGGATTCGTTCTGGAACGTATGTCGACATGGACAACTCCGCCAACAACGACTACAACATGTCGTCGGCAACCAACTCGCACGGTGCCAGCCAGCCTTGGGACCCGAGCGAGAACTTCGAGAAGATTGCCAACCGCACCTGGTCGCCTGCATTGCTTTGCACTTTCAGCGGCCAAGGCTCAGGCACTAACCCCGGCCCCAACATCAACGCCAATGCTCAAGGCGGCATGAAGGAGGTGTTCAAGAAGACCGCCAGCGTCGACATCGTGTTTACTGCCGACAAGTCGAAATGGAGCCGTTGCCCCGTCATCGAGATGTGCATGGACAAGAACCTTGCGGAAGGCAAGGCCGGACGCTTCTTCCTGCGTAAGCACGCTTCCGTCGACAAGGACGGCAATCCTACCGATATCGACTGGACAGCCTATCCCGATTCGTGCAGCTTGAACCCCGAAGACGCCAACTACATCGCCGCCCAAGGTATGGGTTGGTTCCCGGGCTACGCCATCGACGTCGAGACCGGCACCCGTCTGAACATCGCCTTCGGTGAGGACTCCTATCTTGAAGACCTCGGCGGTCGCGACATGCTCTTCAACCCTGCCAAGGTCGCCAAGGCCACGGCTGAAGACAATACTGGCTACATGCAGATGGCGGATCCCGCCATTTATCGCGGTGCCAACGGTGAGCCTGTCTTCGGCGGCAAGCACTACGTCTACATCTGGCGTATGGACTCCATCCCGATGTCGGCAACCTCGCCTTACAAGGATGTGAAGAACTTCGCTTACGACGGTGGCCGTTGTCTGTTCAACACGCTGAACTACACGCAATCGCACACCTCGGCTGCCACGGGTATCAACATCAACTTCTACCAGATGCTCATGTGGGTCGGTATGCCGATGGGTATCGAAGGCACTGAATGGCTGCCTGAAGGCAACGACTGCCGCATCCGCATCCGTTTGGCCAAGCCTTACGGCCCTGGCTACGGCTACGAATTGCAGACACCCAACGACGAGCTGATGATCAATGGCCTCAATCCCAAGTACGCCTTCTCGATTGACGGTTGGGATCCCGTCGCTAACGATCCTGAGAAGACGGAGGAAGACCTGAATCTCATCACCGTGGTACCCAATCCTTACTATGCCTACGACTCCTATGAAGGCAATGCACTGACCAACAAGGTGAAGATCACCAACCTGCCCAACAAGTGCGTCGTTTCTATCTACACGTTGAGTGGCACGAAGGTGCGCCAGTTCCGCAAGGACAACGAAGAACCGAGCATCGAATGGGATCTGACGAACTTCGCCAGTACGCCTGTCGCCAGCGGCTTCTACCTGATCCACATCAAGGACCTGACCAGCGGCAGCGAGCGTACCATCAAGTTCTTTGGTGCCATGCGTCAAGTTGACCTGAACACATTCTAAACCAAATGTAATCGCTAACCCGTAAATAAATCATTATCATGAAGAAATCATTTAGATATATCGTCTTGAGTTTCGCAGTCCTTATGGGATTAAGCGTCCCTCAAGCATTTGCAGGAAATAAAGACCGTTCGGGCCAGGCAGGCGCTTCAGAGTTGTTGATTAACCCTTGGGCAGCCTCCTCAGGCTGGGGCAATGCGGGCATGTCGTCGGTGCATGGCGTTGAAGCCATGTTCGGCAACGTGGCCGGCATCACTGGCTGCAACAAGCTTGAACTGAACTTTACGCACACCAGCTGGTTGGTCGGTATCGGCAACGACACCCGTATCTCGGCCTTCGGCCTGCTGGCTCGCGTGGGCGAGTCGAATGTGTTGGGCCTGTCGTTCATGTCGTTCAGCATCGGCGAGATCCCGATTACCACGACCCAGAACCCCGACCCGAACACCCTCGGTACTTTCAAACCCACTTTGATGAACATCAACTTGTCGTTTGCCAGAGCGTTCTCCAACAGCATCAGCGGCGGCGCCAACTTGAAGATCATCAGCGAGTCCATCAAGGACATGGGCGGTGTTGGCGTCGCTCTCGACGCTGGCATCCAGTATGTCACCGGTCCTTATGACAACATCCACTTCGGCGTCACGCTGAAGAACATCGGACCCACCATGAAGTTCTCGGGCGACGGTATCTCGTTGCGCGTGTTCATGGACCAGTCCAGCAACCAGCAGTTCACCATGGTGCAGCGCGTCGACGACTTCGAGTTGCCCACCCAGTTGAGCATCGCAGCCGCCTACGACTTCCTGTTTGCCGAAACCAACAGGATTACCGTTGCCGGTAACTTCAACTCCAACTCCTTCACCAACGACCAGTTCATCGTTGGCTTGGAGTATGGCTGGAAAGAGATCCTGATGGTGCGTGCCGGCTATACCTTCGAGAAGGGACAGTTCGCGCATTGGTCGAATGAGGACATCCTCAACATCGACGATTGCATGAACATCAACCGTGGCCTCAGCGCCGGTGTTTCGGTGAAAGCCCCCCTGTCGAAGAAGGAAGACGGCTTGAAGTTCGCTGTGGATTATTCCTACAGGGACACCTACACCTTCGGTGGAACCCACAGCGTGGGTGCAAGAATTATTTTCTAATTCTGACGCAGGAAAAGAAATAATTCGTATCTTTGCAGTCGCAAACCAAAAGAAGACCCTTATCTCGGTAAGGGTCTCCTTTTTTGACTTTTTTTTTGAACAAAAACTAACGTCATGTCAGAAATCAAATACTTTACCCAAGAAGGGTTGCAGAAACTGAAGGAAGAGTTGGACGACCTGATTCTCCGCGAGCGTCCGCGCATCGTGCAGGCCATCCAAGAGGCCCGCGACAAAGGCGACCTCTCCGAAAACGCCGAATACGACGCCGCCAAGGAAGCCCAAGGCTTGCTTGAAGCCAAGATTGCCGAGCTGCAAGACCTCATCTTCAACGCCCGCATCCTCGACGAGTCGAAGATGGACAACTCGAAGGTGCTGCTCTACTCGACAGTCAAGATCAAGAACGTGAAGTCGGGGATGCTGATGACTTACGCCATCGTGCCCGAAAAGGAAGCCAACTTCAAGGAAGGCAAGCTCTCCATCAACTCGCCCATCGGACAAGGCCTGTTGGGCAAGCAAGTGGGCGACGTGGCCGAAATCCAAGTCCCCGCCGGCAAGGTGCATTTTGAAATCGTAGAAATCTCACGCTAAACCCCATTGTCATGGCTACCATATTCACAAGAATCGTGAAAGGGGAAATCCCTTGCTACAAGATTGCCGAGGACGAGCGTTTCTTCGCCTTCATGGACATCAACCCCGTGGCCGTGGGTCACACATTGGTGATTCCCAAGCGCGAGGACGACTACATCTTCAACCTCGACGACGACGAAATCGGTGCCATGATGGTCTTCGCCAAGAAAGTGGCCAAGGCCATCGAGAAGGCCGTGCCATGCAAACGCATCGGCGTGGCCGTCATCGGCCTCGAAGTGCCTCACGCCCACATCCACCTCATCCCCATCACCCAAGAGGGCGACATGGACTTCAAGAAACCCCACGTCAAGATGAGCGACGAGGAGTTTCGCGAGGTGCAGAAGAAGATTGTGGAGCAGTTTTGACTCGTGGCTTTTTGCACGCAGAATCCGCAGAATTATGGGAAAGTTTTCTCCAGATTCTGCGGTTTCTGCATGATAATGTATGCTGCTTTCCGTTTATTTCAGTAATTTTGCCGAAAATACTATCCCATGAAAAGACGATTGCTTTTAGTATTGGCATTTTGCGCGTCGCTGAACCTTGTGGGCCAAGGCTTCGACCTGCCCTGCGGCAACCTCAACTATCGTCCTGAGGTTCAGACCGTTTTGCTCTATGCCGACGACAACCAACTGAACGACCCCGTCGTCCCGCTTGACGACTTGGTGGAACGCCTCACGCTTTCGTTCGACATCATCGACGGCGAAGGCGAGGTGCTCAACTACACCTTCATCCATTGCAGCCACGACTGGCAACCCACCGAAATCCAACGCATACAATACGCATCGGGCTTCGAGTCGGACCGCTTGGACGACTACGCCTTCTCGCGCAACACTTTGATTCCTTATGTCAACTATCAGCTCAAGTTCCCAAACGAAGACATGATGCCGCTCGTTTCGGGCAACTACCTCCTCATCGTGTTTGGCGACGACTTGAACGACCTCTATTTCACGCGCCGTTTCATGGTCATCGACGAGAAAGCCCATGTGGGGGCTACCGTGCCGCGCTATCCCGACGACTTGACCCTGACCGACTCCCACCAACAGCTCAACGTGAAAGTCAATATGAACAATTATCTGACCGGCAACACGCAGCAGTTCAGCTATTTGACCATACGCCAGAACGGTCGCTGGGACAATGCCGTCGAGGGCTTGAAGCCGACCTACGTCTATCCCGACTATATCTCCTTTGAACACCATCCGCAAACGGTTTTCGAGGCCACCAACCAATACAGACGCTTCAATACCAGTAACTTCTATTTCCAGTCGGAGAACTTGGCGCACATCCGTCAGACCGACGAGAGCTTTGAAATCGACATCGCCACCTGTGAGTCGCGGGCACGGAAGGCCTACGCGAGCTACGAGGACATCCACGGCGAGAAATACATCTATGTGGAAAACGACAACTTGGACAATTCGACCGAGGCCGACTATTGCCGCGTCAACTTTTTCTACAAGAGCGAGTCGCCGCTGACGCACGAGGACCTTTACATCATGGGTGCGCTCAACGACTGGCGTTTCGACGAAAGCAACAAGATGACTTACGACTACCGTCTGCACGGCTACACCTGCTCGATGATGCTCAAGCAAGGCTACTACAACTTCATGTTCGCCACCGTTGACCGTCAGACCGGCGAGGTGAGGACCGACATGACCGCAGGCAACCATTGGGAGACCAACAACGTCTACAAGCTCTATTTCTATTACTACAACGCCATCAAGGGCTACGACGAGCTGATTGGCTATTCCACGGTGAACTCACATTGACGCTATGCGTCATTGCGAGCGAAGCGAAGCAATCCAGAGATGACTTCACCAACAACCGATAGAATTACGCTTTTTGCCGAGGTGTTGCTGCCCATTCCCGTGCCGGGCACGTTCACCTATCGTGTGCCGTTTGCGCTGAACGACCAAGTGCGCGTGGGTCAGCGGGCCGTGGTGCAGTTCGGCAAGACCAAGATCATGTCGGGCCTGATTGTCGGCCTGACGGAAAAGGTGCCTTCGGTGGAGGTGAAATACCTGATGGACCTGCTCGACGACCAACCGTTGGTGAACGAGCGGCAACTCAAGTTTTGGGACTGGGTGAAGACCTATTACATGTGTCATCTCGGCGAGGTGATGCAAGCCGCCTTGCCCTCCGCGCTGAAGCTGAGCAGCGAGACGACGGTGGCCCTTTCGCCCGACTATGTGTTGGATTCCGTCGCCTTGAACGACTTCGAATACCTCATCGTGGAGGCCCTGCAAATCAAGCCGAAAATCGCCATCAGCGAGGTGAGCAAAATCATCGGGTTCAAGAAGGTGATGCCGCTGATACACAGCATGATGGAGAAAGGTATTTTGGTGATGGAGGAGGAGCTCAACGAGAAATACAAGGCCAAATACGAGCGTTTTGCGCGGCTTGCCCCCGACTATCGCGACGAGGCCAAGCTCCAAGGACTGATGGACAGCCTCACCAAACGCGCTTACAAGCAATTGGAGGTGCTACTCGCCTTCTTCACCCTCGGCGGCGATGCCGACACCGAAATCATGGTGAAGAACCTGCTGCAAAAGGCCAACGCCACGTCCACCGTCCTGAAAACCATGACCGAGAAAGGCATCTTCGAGGTCTATGAGCGCAAAGTCAGCCGCTTGAAGAACTTCAGGGTGCAGACCGACGTGGATTCGATACAACTCACTGAGGCACAGCAGAAAGCATTCGACGAAATCAAGCAAGGCTTCGAGGCACGGAAGCCCGTCATGCTCCACGGCGTGACCTCAAGCGGCAAGACCGAAATCTACATCAAGCTCATCAAGGAAGCCATCGACAGGGGAAAGCAAGTGCTGTATCTCTTGCCGGAGATTGCCCTTACCGCACAGATTATCAACCGCTTGAAGGAATATTTCGGTGACCGTTTGGGCGTGTATCATTCGCGCTACGGCAACAACGAAAGGGTAGAGGTTTGGGAGCAGGTGCGCGACTTCGGGCAGACGCAATCGGCTAAACACCAGATTATCATCGGTTCGCGGTCGGCCATCTTCTTGCCTTATTCCGACATCGGACTCATCATCGTCGATGAGGAGCACGACAGCAGCTTCAAGCAAATCGACCCTGCGCCGCGCTACAACGCCCGTGATGCCGCCATCGTGTTGGCCGCGATGCACGGGGCAAACATCGTTTTGGGTTCGGCCACACCGTCGTATGAGAGCTATTACAATGCCTTGAACGGACGCTATCATCTTGTGCAAATTACGGAGCGTTTCGGAGGCGTGCAGATGCCCGAAATCATCCTCAGCGACATGCGCGTGGAGCGACGGCGCAAGACCATGAAGGCCGACTTCGGTAGCACCCTCCTTGACGCGATGAAGGAGACCTTGGACGAGCACAACCAGACCATCTTGTTCCAAAACCGCCGTGGTTTTTCGTTGCGCTTGGAGTGCGACGAGTGCCATTACGTTCCGCAGTGCATCAATTGCGACGTGAGCCTTATCTACCACAAGAGTGCCAACGTGATGCGCTGCCATTACTGTGGCTACACGGCCTCCGTGCCGACGGAATGCCCCGTGTGCCACAGCCCCAACATCCGCATGCATGGCTTCGGCACTGAGAAGATCGAGGAAGATTTGAGCCTCGTCATGCCCGAGGCCAAAGTGGGGCGCTTGGATTTGGACACCACACGCTCGAAAAACGACTACCAAAGCATCTTGGAGGCCTTCCAAGACCATGAGACCAACATCCTCGTGGGCACGCAGATGGTCACCAAGGGCTTGGACTTCGACTCGGTGAAGGTGGTGGGCATCCTCAATGCCGACAACATGCTCTCGTTCCCCGACTTCCGCGCCCACGAGCGCAGTTTCCAGCTGATGGCACAGGTGGCGGGTAGGGCAGGACGCAAAGGCAAGCAGGGCAAGGTCATCATCCAGACCTACGAGCCGGCGCATCCTGTGCTTCAGGACGTGTTGCGCAACGACTTCCGTGGGCTTTACGAGAAGCAGATGGTCATTCGCCGGCAGTTCGGCTATCCGCCGTTCTATCGCCTCATCCTCATCCGCCTGAAACACAAGGACTACCAGAAACTCAATCCCGCCGCAGCGGAATTGGCCTCGATGCTTAGACCGATTTTCAAACAAGATTTGCTTGGGCCAGAATATCCCGTGGTTTCGAGGATTAAAAATCTGTATATCAAGCAGATGATGGTAAAATTCCGTCGTGACTACAACACCCAAAAGGTGAAGGAATTGATTTCGCAGCAGATTCATTTGTTCCGGCAAAACTCGGATTACAAGTCCGTTCAGGTGCAGGTGGACGTGGATCCGATGTGATTCGGATTGGTACACCAACTTGTGGACCACAAAGTTGTGTACCAAGTTGGATTCTGGGTTTAATAGACAGATTTTCAATCTGTTATTTACAAAACTCTTTCGTAAACCAAAGAAGAAAAACAGGGTCAGCGAACATGGTGCCGGTGGGCAAATCTTCAATCAGTTCTTTTTCCTTTAGCACAGATTTGATTCTGGAAACGTTGGACTTGGTCCCCAAATCATGGTTTTCCAGCACTTCTTTCGAGCCGAAATTGGAATGTACGCCTTGGGCGACGGCTTTCAGGAAGTTCATTTGATAGGCGGTCAGGCCGTCCAACTGTTGCAGAAACAGCAAGGAGTTTTGGTTCAGTAGGTCCTCGATAGCCACATTCAGCGTTTGTTCGGTGACGATGTCGGTGGCGTTCAGCATCACGTTTGAGGCCAATTGCTGGACATACGACGATTGGTTCTGAACGGTCGAGCAAATCTGCCTGATGATTTCGTCGGAGATTTGGATGCTTTTTTCCTCAAATTTGCGGCGAATAAAAGGAATCCAATCTTCCGTGGAAATGGGTTGGAGAAACACGATGTCGCCAAACTGGTAGAACGGCATTCGCTTGTTTTGGAAAATGGTGGAAAGCAGGTGTTTCTTGCTCCCAAACAGGCAGTAGGAAGCGTTGCTTTGCAGTTGCCAGATGCCGCGCATTTTCTTTTGGACCGACAAGGAATCATGGAACTCACCGATTTGTTGGAACTCGTCGATGCATACGACGATGTGTCTTTCCATCTTTTCGGCCATCCGTTCCGGAAGTTGCAGAATCTCTTCGGGCGAGTAGTTCTTTGGCGTAATACCCAATGACAACGAGACTTCCGAGTTGGGGTCGGGGCTGAAGCCTACTTTTGGTGACAAACGTACCAAAAACTCCTTGATGTTTTTCATAACGGCTTCAGCTTTGCCGGCGGTTTGTTTCATCAAGGCGGCGGCAAACTTGTTGTAGAAGTCGTATTCGTTGCGGCAATCGTAGGCGTCGATGTAAACCACGCACACTTTTTTCTTGTCGACGACGGACTGCACCCGCCTGACGAGCGAGGTCTTGCCCATTCTTCGTGGGGAAATCAGCACGACGTTCTGTCCGTTTTCAAAGTCCTGCTTGAGTCGTTTGGTCTCTTTTTCGCGGTCGGTGAAGTTGTCGCCTTCAACGGCCACGCCGTAAATGAAAGATTTCTTCATGGCTTTCTTCGTTAGGAATGACGGTGCAAAGGTACACTTTTTTTCTTTGGTACACCAACTTGTGGACCACAAAGTTGTGTACCGTGGCGGAACAATAGTTCTTTCGTAGTGCCAAATTGCATTATACTTAGCCATAACTCGAAAAAATTCCGACTTATGGCTGATTATAGCGCGTTTTTTTGGAAAACCGAAAGCAAGGACGGCTACGAAAAACCGACGATTTTTCCAATTGGGGCTGAAATTGTAGAGGTTCCTCAAATTGTCTGGCTCGTTTTGCCGAAAAACCCGTATTTTTGCGCACTTTATGCTAACTCAAACCGTTTCTATGAAAAGCCGCTTGATTCTTTTGCTGACGCTCTTGTGCAGCGTCCATTTTTCCTTCGCCGCCGTCACCGTGAAAGGCCGTGTGTGCGACAAATCGACAGGTGCGCCGATGGAATACGCCACCGTCAGGGCTTGCACTTTACCCGATTCCACTTTTGTGGCGGGCTGCATCACAGAGCCTTCGGGTGCCTTCTCCTTGCAATTGGAGAAAGGCCGCTATGTGCTTGAGGTGCAGTATATGGGCTTCGAGCCTGTCTATAAGAACCTTACCCTCGACGGGACGAAGAGCACCGTCGACGTGGGCAAAATCAGCCTCTCGCCCGACCATCAGATGCTCGGCGAGGTGGACGTGGTGGCCGAACAAAGCACCTACGAGATGACCTTGGACAAGCGCGTCTTCAACGTGGGCAAGGACGTGGCCAACACCGCCGGCAACGCCATCGAGGTGTTGGAGAACATCCCCGCCGTTTCGGTCGACGTGGAAGGCAACGTCAGCTTGCGCGGCGACGACGGCGTGCGCATCCTCATCGACGGCAAGGAGTCGGGACTGTCGGGCATGAGCACACAGGACGCACTGCGTACCCTACAGGGCGACATGATCGAGCGCATCGAGGTCATCACCAACCCGTCGGTGCGCTATGACGCGGAAGGCTCGGCGGGCATCATCAACATCATCCTGAAGAAGGACAAACGCCAAGGCTTCAACGGCGCGGTCAACATCCGCACGGGCTATCCGTGGATGTATGGCGCGAGCCTCTCGGCCAACTACCGCCTGAAACGCTGGAACCTCTTCGCCAGCTACGGCTTCAACAGTCGCTCCAACATCGGCGGCGGCGTGAACCAGACCAAACGCTTCGACCTCATCGACGGCGACACGATTTTCACCCAACTCACCGACCAGACCACCGAGCGCCGGATGCGCCGCATGGGACACAACGTGCGCGTGGGCGCCGACTATTACATCACCGACCACGACATCGTGAGCGCGGCCTTGGTGTATCGTTACGGCAGGTTGGAAACGCATCCCGTGGTGAAGTATTCTGACGAATATCCGATCTTGGGCGTTTCGTCCTACGACGTCCGCGCCGAGGATTATGTGGAATACGAGCCGATGTATGAGGTCACGCTCGACTACGACAAGACCTTTGAGCGCAAAGGCCAAAGCCTGAAAGCCAACGTGCGCTATTTCACCAATGCCGAAAACTCAAGCTCCGACATCACGGAAACGGTCTATCCCGACCAGGGCATGGAGCAACTGCTGTCGTCGCTCTACCAGAAGACCGCCAACGACCAGCGGATGCGCAACCTGCAAGCCAGCATCGACTATGTGCATCCCTTTGCGCAGAAGGCCCAATGGGAAATCGGTGGGAAATACACCAACCGCAACATCAACAGCCTTTCGTCGGTGACCGAGAAAGACAGTTTGGGCGTTTACCAGCCTTTGCCGAACTATTGCTACGACTACGAATACAGCGAGCAGGTGGCGGCACTTTACACCAGCCTCGGCAACGACTGGGGCCGCTGGTCGGGACAGGTGGGCGTGCGTGCCGAGATGACCGACATCTACACCAACCTGAAAGGCTACGCCCACGACGGCACCGACTCCATCAACGGCGGCAAGCCCTACATCGACTTCTTCCCGAGTGCGCACCTCAACTATTCGGTGAACGAGAACAACCAGTTCCAGGTGAGCTACACGCGCCGCATCCGCAGGCCAGGCTTCTGGATGATGAGTCCGTTCCGCAGCTACAACGACAACCGCAACATCCGCATGGGCAACCCCTCGCTGAAGCCGACCTACATGGACAGCTACGAACTCGGCTACATCCACTTCTGGGACAAGGCGAGCTTCAACTTCACGGCCTATTACCGCCACGGCACCAATATGATCAGGCATTACACCTACGAGGACGACGGCGTGTTCTACAGCATCCCCGTCAACTTTGGCAAGGCCGACGACTTCGGCGTGGAGTTGGTCGCCCAAGGGCAGATGACGAAATGGTGGAACCTCAACGGCAACGTCAACTTCTTCCGCAGCTACACGAATGGCTACATCGAGGACAAGTATTACGAAACAGAGTCGTGGATGCTCTTCGGTCGCGCCGTCTCGAAGTTCAAGGTCAAGAATTGGTTTGACTTGCAACTGACCGCCCACGTCATGGGGCCTCACAAGGAACCGCTCGGTATGCGCGACGGCGAATGGTGGATGGACTTGGCCGTGAGCAAGGAAATCCTGCACGGCAACGGCACCGTCACCTTCAATGTGCGCGACCTCTTCAACTCACGCAGCATGGGCGGCGAGTCGTGGGGCGACGGCTTTTGGCAATACAGCACCAGCACATGGAACCGACGCTCGTTCTCGCTCAACTTCAACTACCGCATCAACCAGCAGAACATGAAGCGCAACCGTCCCGGCGGCGACGACGACGATGACGGCGGCAGCGAGGAGCAGTCGGACGACGGGTACTGATGCAAAAAAGGATGGCGACCTCAATAGGCCGCCATCCTTTTTGTGGTAGAGACGTGCCATGGCGCGTCTCTACAAAGGAAATGGAATTATTTCGTCACGGTCACGCGCTTGACGGTGACACCGCTTTTGGTAGTGACGAGCACCAAATAGATGCCGCCCTTGAACTTGCCCATGTCGATGACCGTCGTGTCGCCATTGACGGGCTCGTCGTACATCTCTTGGCCGAGGATGTTCACCACGGTGACTCGAGTCATGTCGGGAGCCACCACATTCACATCGCCCGAGGTGACGCTGGGATAAACGGCCACGTTGCTTTCAAAATCGCCGAGGACATCGTATTCGTCGACGAAGGCCCAAAGGAGGAAGCTGTAACCTTCACCGCCTTGTGCGGAAGCCAAGTCGAGCCACATGTTGTATGACTCGATGCCTATCCAACGGCTGTTGGGGTCGCCCATGTCCGGCATGAGGCAGGCGGGGCCTTGCACTGTGCCGTCTTGATACAAGGTCACCCAAAGGTTCTGTGAGCCATCGATGAGGACGGGCTCATCAAGCGGCAGCACGACGATGTCGCCAACAGTGCCCGTCACCTCGAACTTTTGGGAACAGGCCAGACTTTCGGGAGCGGCATCACCGCCCAACCAAACGTGGACGAAATAGGTGCCGGCCACCGACTCGTCGCCGCCGTCTACATAGGCCACATGGGTGAGATACTTGCCCGCATATTCCTGTATCATGTTGGCAGGGAACATGTAACCCCAGTCAAAAGCCATTCCGCCGAGGCCGGCAAAGCCCGCGACTTCCACGGGTTCAGGGGCATAGCTCAAGGTAATGGGGTCTTTGGCCATCGAAATCACGCTGTTTGTGCTCTCGTTGACCGTAAGGGTGATTTGTTCTTGGGCTTGGGCTACGCCACCGATGGCGAGGCAACCAACCATCATCAATGCAAAAATGTTTTTCTTCATGTTACTTAAAAAATTAAAAATTCATAGAATCAATAAACTTAGTTTTCAACTGAGGCGCAAAAATAGAAAAAAAACCAAAATATAACGAAGCCAAAAGACAAAAAATAAGAAGTGCGCCTTAAGCGACACACTTCCAAGAAAAAAGGGAACCTCCATACCATAAAAGTGCAATATAGATTAGGAGCCTAATCCATTGCAAAAAGAAATTGCCTCTGACAAACTAGCATTATTAACGTGATAAAAAATATGAAAAAAATATGGAGCGTTCCCTGTGTCATGGTTCGTATAGGGTCATTGTTGTGTGATCAGTAAGTCTTCCTTGATGTGTGTCAGTATGTTGTTGCACTCCTCTTGGTTGTCGTAGAAGAAGAGCCAGAGGGTGTTGCTGTGGTCGTCGGCAGCCGATATGTAGCCGCTGTGGCCATAGTTGCGCGAGCTTCTCATGGTGGAGTCGATGACGCGCTCGTAAGGCAGCGATTCTGGCATGTCGTTGGTGCTGTCGTTGAAGGCCACTATTTCTTCGAGCAGGCTGTTGCCGATGGCGACGGCCAAGGCGTGGGTGTATTCGTCGGTCGACATGCTCTCGCCGTCAAGTTCGATGGCAGTTTGTCCGACGATGACGGCATCGTTGGCCTTGACGCTGTCGGTGATTTCGAAGCTGCCGACGATGTCGCGGATCTTGTCGGCGATGATGTTGGTCATGGCCTCAAACCGTTCTTCGTCCACTTGGTCGAGGTTGGTGATGGTGTCGAGTCCCAAGGCGTCGAGGAAATCGGTGTCGAATCCGATGCCCACGGCCATGGTTGCCGAGTCGTCGGGGCAAACCGAGAGGTTGCCGATTGTGCTGTCGCAACGGGGTGTCATTGCGAAATCGAGCTTGAGTTGCTCCCATTCCGAGGGGCTGTCGGTTTGTATCATCAAGGCGTCGATCTTGTTGCCGCCAAGGGTGAGGTCGCCCAAATAGGCCACGGTAAGGTTTGTGTTGTCGGCATATCTGTAATACAGTTCGAGTGCGGCGTTGTCGGGTTCCACCGTGAGTTCGGGATGTTTCTGTTCTCTTTCGCATGAGGCGAGAAGGGCCATGACGAGGATCAGGAGATATGTGCTGAGGTGTTTCATCGCTGCTATTGTTTAATCACATCGTTGACGGCGAGCATGACTTCCTGTGCCGTGCAGCCGTTGTTGCACATGAAGAGGATGGTTTGTCCTTCCACGTCGGTGGGCGTGATGTTGGCTTGTGGGTCTGGGTTTTGCTGCTTGTGGTTCAATCCGATGGCGGCCACGCCGATGACGAGGCAGGCGGCGGCTGCGTACGGGATCCAACGGGCGTGTCTCTTGGCGGTGAACGGGGTCACCGTTGCTTCTTCGGCCTGAGTTTGCTGACGGGCAAGCTCGGCCATGTGGAGGATGGTGGCGTCGTCGGGCAGCGTGTATTCGGCTATCTCTTGCCACTTTTGTTTGCGATGTCCCCACGCTTGCTGAAAGTCATCGCGTTTTCTCATTTGTTCCATTTCGTTATGCATGATGATTCTTATTCAATTAATATGGTGTTATGGTGTTTGCTTGGTTTTCGTGATCGTACATCTTTTTGAGTCTGCGTTTGGTCCGTGCGATGCGCATGGCTACTGCGCCCACCGTGCTGTTGGTCATGTCGGCGATTTCCTTGTAGGAGAACCCGTCGAGGAAGGCGCGGACGGCGGTGCCGTCTTTCTCGGGCAGCGCGTCAATGAGTTGTCGCAGTTGCTGTAGGCTCTCGTCGAAGGGGTCTGGCTCGTCGTTGCTTTTGGTGTCGTCCGCGATGCTCTCGATGGTCGGGCTGTGCTCGCATTTGCGGCGCAGCATCAGCATGGTGTTGGTGGCCACGCGCCACACCCAGGTCTTTTCCGAACTGCGTCCCTCGAAGGTCTCGAAGCTCCTCCAAAGGCTCACCAGCACTTCCTGCACACGATCCTCGATGCTCCAGTCTTGCCCGAGGTTGTAGTCGGAGCAGACATGCCAGATCATGGCCTTGTTGCGCAGCAGCATGGCATTGAAGTCGGCTTCGTTGGATTTCTTGGCCGCATGTTGTCCGTTTGGCTCGTGGGACTGCATTCGTGCTATTTTTGTTGGCTTAGGTGCAAGGGCAAACGGAAAAATAACGCGATGTCGTATTTTTTTTGTCCA
>FLNV01000772.1_pt1 | contig 23470 bp, 14 predicted proteins | sample 1140351 | NCBI WGS metagenome assembly FLNV01 (sample SAMEA3878207, study PRJEB12797) | bioreactor metagenome | biome: Moose rumen | place: Sweden | collected 2011-10
CGCCATGAAGGAAGAGGCCATGGTTGACATTCTCCCCATTTCAGAGCGTACTATGTTCACTTACTCCCGTCTCACGCTCAACGAGGCGATGGACCACCGCGACCCCAGCGACCACGTCATCATAGCACATGCCATCACCGAGCACCTCACGCTACTCTCCAGCGACCAGAAGTTTCCCTTCTATCGTAGCCAAGGCCTCGACCTGATAGAATACTAATCCGTTACACAATCCTCAACACCCATCAATAGCGGCGTAAACCATTTGATTCCCGGCAGCCTCTGATTCGTCAAGCTGTCGGGTCTGTTTTTTTATTCCCCCTTCTTCTTATTTTTGGCTCAAAAGACGCTCAACTGAGCCAAAAATTTCTTGAAAGTCTGAAACTTTTTTCAGAGTTGCACCCTCGGCGACCTGTTTTCGGGCTTCGCTGAGTTGCTCTTTACGCCTTTTTTTGTTACTTTGCAATCTAAAGATCGCGAAGATTGGCTGCACCTCGGCATAAGAGCAAGCTCTTCTGCTTTCGGTTTGCACAATCTATGTAGGCAAAAATCCGTAAAACAAGCAAAGTAATGAACAAAAGAAACTTCATCACCATCATCCTCGCCCTCGCCGCATTGACGGCAGGAGCCCAAGAGACCTTCACGCTGAAAGGAAAGGTCTATGACTACAAGACGAGGACGGAGCTGCCCGGTGCCACCGTGCAACTGATGCGGACGGACAGCACCGTGGTCACAGCCACGACTGCCATATCGCGATGGCGCAACGATGACCAGACGGGCGAGACATCGGACTTCTCGCTCACCGTACCCCGTCAGGAGGCTACATATATAATAAGGTGCAGTTTCCTCGGCTACAAGACCACCGACATGACCGTAACGCTGGGCAACTTGAAAAAGCGCGAGTTCTCGCGTGAACTGCCACCCATCCTGATGCGCGAGGACTCAAAGATGCTGAATGAGGTGACTGTCTCGGCCACGAAGGTGCAATTCTACTACCGGGGTGACACCATCGTCTATAATGCCAACGCTTTCGTCTTGGCCGAAGGGTCGATGCTCGACGCGCTGGTGCGCCAGTTGCCGGGCGTGGAAATCCGCCCGAACGGCGACATCTACCACAACGGGCGGCTGGTGAAGAACCTGATGCTGAACGGCAAGGACTTCTTCAAGAGCGACAAGAAAATCATGCTCGACAACCTGCCCACCTATATGGTGAAGCAGGTAGAAGTCTATGACAAGCGGGGCAGGCGGAGCGAGTTTCTTGGCGTGGAAATGCCCGATGACAAGGAATATGTGATGGACGTGAAGTTGAAGAAAGAATACTCTGTCGGCTGGATTGCCAACGCCGAGGCTGGCGCGGGTCTGGCCGAAAGCGGTTACGAGGGCGACAATCCCTACCTGATGCGTCTGTTCGCCATGCGTTTTACCGACCACTCGCAACTGGCTGTCTATGCCAACGTGAACGACCTGAGCGACGAGCGCCGACCCGGGCAGAACGACGGCTTCAAGCCCGAAAACCTGAGCACGGGCACACTGACACAGCAACTGGCGGGAGCCTCCTATGGTGTGGATGCCCGCAACAAGAAATGGCAGTTGGGCGGTGATGTCTGTTTCACGCACAGTATCCTGCGTGGCGAACAGACCACCGACCGCACAAACTTCCTCACATCGGGCAATACCTACGAGCGCATACTGAACAACAGCCGCGACAAGAACCTGCAACTCTCTACCGACAACCGCCTGGACTACAACTTCAAACAGGTGCAACTCAGCCTGCGCCACTCGCTGCTCTACCACAAGTTTGACATGAGCAGTGGCATGGAGAGCGAGGCGTGGGGTGACACGCTGCTTAACCGTTACTTCACCCACGGTCTGACACGTGGCCACGACCTGACGACTGGGCTGTCGGCCAATGCGCTCATCAAGTTCAAGGACAACACGCTCGACCACATCGAGGCGGGGGGCAGCATCCTCTACAACAACCGCAAGGACGATACCTTCAAACGCTACGACCTCTATCTGGGCTGTGCCTTACAGCCGACGCAACACGCCGACCTGTACTACCGCAATCACCCTGACCGCAACTATACGCTCGAAGCCTTCGCGGCCTACTACCGCCAGATTAGCAAGTCTGTGCGCTTTGCCCTGCGATATGGCGTAAAGCACACCGAGGCAGACCGAGACTCCCGCCTATATCAACTGGACATGCTGACCGACTATGAGCAAGGTGACATGGGCATTCTGCCGTCGGTAGCCGAATACGAGGCGACACAGGACTATCGCAACAGCTTTGAGAGCCAGACCGCCACCACCGACCATACGCTCACGCCTAGCCTATACTTCTCGCACTCTACGGACAAAGGCACATGGTCCGGGCAGATATACCTGCCCATTACACTGCGCCATGACCGCTTGGACTACCTGCGCGGAGCCATCGACACCACGCTGACACGTACCACAATCCTTATCGGGCAGCGCAACCGTAACACGCAGATTATCTGGACGAGCAAGGACAATACCCGCCGCTTTAACATCAGATACTGGATTGACCCCAAAACACCCGACTTGCTGAACATGGTGAATATGCGTGATGACACCGACCCACTGAACATACGCGAAGGTAATGCAGGTTTGAAGAACAGTTACAACCACCGCACAAACATCAGCTACAGCCTTCGCGTGAAGAACACCTATAACTATTCGTGGTCGCTCGATGCAGGATTTACGGACAATGCCATCGCCATGGGCTACACCTACGACCCAGCCACGGGCATCCGCACCTATCGTGCCCAGAACGTGGATGGCAACTGGAACATGGCCCTGCACAATGGCTTCGTGTTCCGCAAGAAGCGGCTCACGTTCTCGTCAGCCCTCAGTGCCTCGCACTTGCAAAACGTTGACCTCGTGGGCGTAGACACAGGCATGGAGCGCAGCACCGTCAAGACCGAGGGCATCAGCACACAAATCAACGCGGGCTATACGTTTGGCAAACATGCCATCAGTGCAAAGTTCGACGGCGGATGGCGATACTTAAACAGCCGTCGCGAGGACTTCACCAACCTCAACATCTGGAACTACGACTACGGCCTTACTGCCACCTTCCAACTCCCCTTCCACTTCCAGTTCTCCACCGACCTCACCATGTTCTCACGCCGAGGCTACCACGACGAATCGCTCAACACAGACGACCTCGTTTGTAATGCCCGCCTGTCGTACTCTGCCATGAAGGGCAACCTTATCTTTATGCTCGACGGCTTCGACATCCTCGGCCAACTCTCCAACGTCACCTACACCCTCAACGGCCAAGGCCGAACCGAGACGCGCCGCAACGTCCTCCCGCAGTATGCTCTCTTCCATGTGCAGTATAGATTGAACAAACAGCCGAAGAAGTAATAACCCCACACGCCAGTTTCTATAAATGTCAGACAAATGTCAGGGAGATAATTTGGCGACGAGAAGCGTAATGGCGTAACTTTGCAGCACAAAAGTGAACGAATGCCCAGAAATTGTGTATGCAATAATACGGTAACATAAAAACAAGAAAGAATGAAAAGATTGACTATGACAATGGCCGTTATCGCTTGCTTCGCGGCAATATCGGCACAAACCAATGAGAAAAGTGGCAGTATTAACCTCTGGGGCTATGTGGTCGATTCTTTCCTGCAAACAGGATTGGAGGGGGCGAAGGTGACGCTGATGACTGCCGACAGCACTGTGGTCGATTCAATACGCACATACCCATACGACGGCAATGCGCTCTTTCACTTCTCTCTGCCTGCGAAGACACAGAACATCATCTTGCGAGCAGAGCAAGAGGGATATGAGCCAGGCTACGTGTCGATGAAAGTGAGGTACTACAAGCGTGAGAAGGAAGTGTATGCTCCGTGGATAAACCTAAAGAAGCGTAACTCGATGCTGGAGCAGTCTCTCGACGAGGTGGTGGTGACGGCCTCCAAGGTGCAGCTGGTATGGCACGGCGACACGCTCGTCTATTACGCCGATGCCTTTAATGTGCCGCAAGGGTCGATGCTCGACGGCCTCATACGCCAGTTGCCGGGTGTGACGCTGAAGGAGAACGGCGAGATACTGGTGAACGGACGGCGTGTCGATTACCTGACGCTGAACGGCACCGACTTCTTCAAAGGGAACAACAAGATGATGCTCGAAAATCTGCCTTACTACACGGTGAAGAACATCAAAGTGTATGACAAGAGTACAGACGTGAGCCGCTTTCTGGGCTACGATGCGGAGAAGAAGGACTATGTGATGGACGTGGTGCTGAAGCGCGAATATTCCGTGGGCCTCACAGCAGATGCTGAAATGGGTGGAGGCACGAAAGAAAGGTGGCTGGCCCGCCTGTTTGGTCTGCGATTTACCGACCACTCACGCCTCACTGTGTTTGGCAATAGTAACAATATCAACGAGACGGGACGACCTGGCGAGAGCGGAGAGTGGAAAGCCGCCGACCCTGCCGACGGCATTACGACCCACGGCGAGGTAAACGCCAATCTGATGAACGAAGACCGATACAAGCGATGGAAGAACGAGCTGGCTGTGAGCTATATCACCGACAAGAACGACCGCCAGAGCCAGCAGGAGAGCGAGTACTACCTGCAGGGCGGCGGCGAGTTTGCCCATCGCGGACACAGCGAGGTGCAGCGCGACAGGAGATTTGAGCTGACCAACACCTTCACCCGCAACAAGTCCACCTCGCCCGTCTATTTCTTGTCGATGGTCGGCTATCGTTACGGTCACGACCGGACGGAGCGGGAGGACAGCACACGGGTGAGAGGCGATGTGGCAACCCTGTACCATCTGAACGACCGAGCCAAACAGCGCAGCAACAATCAGCAAGTGTTCACTTCGAACCAAATGCTCGTCAAGCTGCCGTGGGGCGACCGCCTGAACCTTCATCTCGACGGGCAATATGGGAGTCAGCGGGCCAAGAGTTTCTCTCACTATCTTCTGGAATATGACAGCGGAGCGCTGCCATGTGAATTGCGCCGCCGCTACGAACCACGTTCCTTCGACCACTACAACTGGCAGGGCGAAGCTGAATATGTGCTTCGTTTTCCGAACGACTGGAACCTGAACATCGGCTATTCGTTTCGTCAGAGCCGCGACGCAGACGATGCACCCTCTTACCGCCTCGACCGCGATGCAGCATGGATTGCACTGGCACCCTCCATCGATGCCCTGCCGCCTGTGCTTGCCGACCCGTTTTTAGACACAGAGAACAGCCTCGACATTGTGACACAAGCATATCGTCACCAACTGTCTGCCCGCATCTACTACATGAAGAGCACGGCAGAGGCATACACCAACTTTGAAGTGAAGCTGCCGCTGGCGCATGAACGCGGATACCAGCATTACCAGCGTGGCACGGTGGATGCCCGTGTGCGGAGAAACGAGACCAGTTTCGACCCCAGCATCAGTTTTACTAAGCAGATGCACAAACGAAACATCTATTATAACGCCTCGTTCACGGCAGAGACGCGCCTGCCCGACATCACGAACCTCGTGGGCTACGTGAGCCACTACGACCCGCTCAGCACCACCATAGGCAACCCCGACCTGAAGCCGCAGCACACCTACAAAGCGGCAGCCTACTTCGTGAAGAACTGGCCGAAGTGGGAGCAGATGCTTTACGCCTATCTCGATGCCACGGTCACACAGCACCAAATCATGCCATCGGTCAGCTACGACCGAACGACGGGTGTTTATACTCGCCGCGACGAGAACACATACGGCAATTGGGGCTCGCTGGCAGGCATTACGTTTAGCCGAGCCATCGACAAAGCACGCCGCTGGCGTGTTGAGAACGTGCTGTGGGTCACTTACACGAATATGGTTTGGCGCGGACAGGACATCGCTGCCCTTGATGCCACAATGCAACGTATCACGACTCGACACATCAAGATGGATGACAAGTTGAAACTCTCTTTCCGGGCTCTTGACAAGTTCGATGTAAGTCTGAACGGTGGCATCGTGCGTGGCCTTTCGTGGAGCGACCTCGATTCCTATCAAGACGTGCGCGTCACCGATTTCTCCTACGGACTTGCTGCCCACTGGACGCTTCCGCTTGGCTTCCAACTCTCCTCCGACCTGTCGATGCTCCACCGTAGCGGATACGAGAGCGACAGCATGAACAGCACAAGTTCCATTTGGAATGCTCAAATCAGCAAGACGCTCTGCCGCGACCGTCTGACGCTAAGCCTCACCGCCCACGACATTCTCAACCGCACGAACAACCGAGTATGGAGCATTTCAAACACTGGCTACACCAACACCAGCTATAACTCACTGCCGCGATATGTCATGCTAAGTGCGGCATACAAGTTCAATAAACAGCCGAAGAAGAAATAACCCCACACGCCAGTTCCTATGAGCGTGCCTCCCCGTTTGCTCAGCGGCAGCGGGCGGCGGGGAGGTTTCTTAGAAGGAACGGCGAATATGAACAGGATGTCTCACCATAAAGACTCGCGGCCTCCGCCGGAGTAACGACCTCGGTGGAGGGCCGCCGAGCCTTCGCCGGTGGAGTAACGACCTCCTTACTCGCCACTTTTTGCTCCGGCGAAGGAGTAACGCCCCCGGTACTCGCCACTTTTCGCTCCGGCGAAGGAGTAACGCCCCCGGTACTCGGCAAAAATTCAATCAGTAATCACTAAAAAAGGAAAAAACTATGGCAACAGACATTCTTAGCATCCCACAGATACCCAACCAGGACGCCTCGACGCTGCAGCGCTCGAGCTCTGCTCGCTTGCTTCCGTAGGGACGCAAGAACGACATGCACATCGGGCAGGGCGCCGACATATCGCGACGGCTGCAGAACGCGTGGTGGACGGACTCGACGCACCAGACAAAAGTGTTCCCCGACAAGCAGGCCGCGGCGCTCGTCATGCAGCCCCTGATGCAGAAGTACAACATACAGCCCGACGGCGGCATCGAGGCTCAGACCGTGGCCACCGACCGCGCTTTCGTCGCCCTGCGCCTGATGCTCAACGCCCAGGCCATCACCGCGGCCGACAACTACAGCTACGTCGAGCTCATCAAGTCGATTCAGGATACGCTGAAGTACTACCGCCAGATCAGCGACGACCACCGCCGCACGAACCGCCGCGTCTCGGTGAAGTCCGACGTCGTGGGCAACCACACCTACGCCACCGTCAGCGGCTGGACGTGGGAGCTCATTTCTCTGAACTTCATAGACTATGAAATTATTTTTAATCCGATGATTGACGCAATGAGCGTCGTTAAGAAAAACAGTCGCCAGAACGTGGCTGGCTCATGGAAGATGAAAATGCCGATGACAACAGCGCCTACGGCTCCTATTCCCGTCCATACGGGATAGGCTGTGCCCAGTGCTATAGTCTGTGTGGCCTTGGCCAGTAGGACAGCACTCAGGACGTAAAACATCACGAAAGCACTTATTCAAAAAGAATATGTAATTTTGCAAGCGAAATATCCAAAACGACGCGATTATGGCAAACAAAAAGTTATGCGGACGGGACGGGCGTGGCCGTATAATATAACAAGCATGAGAAGTTAAATGACTATAAGCATCCACAGCATGAAAACTACTATTATTCACATTTGGCAAAAGGTCAAGTTCTGGCTTCAATCGCTATCTTTTAGAACTGGTGTTATAGTTCTGCTATGTTGCATACCTTTCTATATCTTATCCTTTGCCCAGATGCTGCTGCCAATAAGTGCCGCAGCAAAAGGGGTTCTTTGGACTGTCTTATTCGGACTGGCTAAGACGTGTCAGTATGGGGGCTTAACCATTCTTGGGGTAGAAGGCTATAATCGGTTAAAGAATTCATGGACGAGGCAAGCGTCTCCTTCGTCGCCGAGCAAGATTAAACGGAAGAAGGGGTAAACGATGGTTTGGAAACTGAAATGATGATAGAGGATAAATGCAATGCCTGCGTTAGAAAACTTTAACACAACTATCCAGTTGTAGAATTGATTATTTTCGAGCAAAAGTGAAATGGCGGAGAAAAACGCCATTCTGGAACGTTTTCTCTATAACATTGAGCGTCAGGCTGTTAATGAAACAGTATCCCTTTTGCTTTGCAAATTAGGCCCCGCCACACCGCAACGGAGGCCCTATTGAAGCGTAACGGAGGCCCCATTACACAGCGATGGAGGCCCAGTTGCACCGCAGCGGAGGCCCAGTTGCGAAGGGGCGGAAAGGCCGTCGGCGCGCACAGGGGAAAAAGTCCGTCGGTCTGTGGCTTAAATTTCAACAACCGACAGTTTATTTCCTCTCTATTTGTGCAGAAAACTCTTACTGCTGGGAGTTTAGGAGTTTAGGAGTGGAGTACAGGAGTTTAGGCATAAGAAAATTTGTTCGGGTTACAAAGATTGTGTATATTTGCAGCCGAATAAAAAAACATGAAACCATGAGAAAACTATTAGTATGCTGTCTGCTGGCAGTGGCTTCAGCAGCAGCCCAGGCCAAGGAAAAGAACCAGGTGTATCAGTTTGACAAGCCCCTCTACGGTGCGGCCTACTATTCAGAGTACACGCCTACCGACCGTCTGGACGAAGACATCCGCATGATGAAGGAGGCAGGGCTGTCGGTGGTTCGCGTTGGCGAATCGACATGGTCGCTCTTTGAGCCGCATGACGGACAGTTTGAGTTTGCATGGATGGACCGCATACTCGACGCTATGCACAAGGCAGGCATAAAGGTGATACTCGGCAGGGTGTATAGGGAGTTCTGCGCTCGGGTGTCAACAGCAAGGGAAAGCGACTGCACTATATTTTCAACTATTCGGCCGAGCCCAAGACCATAAGCTTCCCATATACAGACTGCCGCTCTCTGTTGGACGGCAAGAAGCTACAGCATGGCCAGATGGTCACCATCGACCCGTGGGACGTTACTATTGCCATGGAGTAGCTGCAATGCGTCAGCTTACCATGAAACGTATTCTTAACGGAGGATTTGCCAAAAAAAGGGCATATCCTCTTTTTTTGCCTACATTAATCTATAGGAATCAACAATGCAGGCAAAAAAATAGGGGGATGTAGGTTATCTTTTTCCGACCTGTTCCTGTCTTTAATATAGAATGAAGAAAAAAGAGATAGAAATACTGTTCAGGCAGCACCATGCACAGATGGTTCGGCTGGCCAGATTGCTGCTCTACGACGACGAGGAAGCACGCGACGTAGTGAGTGAGGTGTTTGCCACACTTGTCAAGACAGACATAGTGCCGAAGAACATTGACGTTTATCTGATGGCGAGCGTCAGGAACCGGTGTCTGAATCTGCTGGAACACAAGGACGTGAGAGCCAAGTTCGAGAAAGCGTATATGCTGGAAAGAAGACAGGATATGACAGACGGCGATGAGACTTTTTCGTCCGCTTCAGTAGAGCAACGAGTCAGACAGGTCATGGACTATGCAAGACACCACTTGACGGCGCAGACCTTATTGGTGTTCCGCCTGAGGCACATCGACGGCATGAAGTACCAAGAAATTGCCGACCAACTGGGTATCAGCCGGGTGATGGTGTACAAACACCTGACCAAGGCGATGACAACCATCAGAGAGTATCAACATCAAAAGGAATAAGACTATATGGAGAGAGACAAGAAAATCCAGCTACTGTTGGACATGCAGGAGCATCCCGAACTGTTCCCAGAGCAAGCATTGGAGGCAATGCTTGACGACCCCGAAGTGCGCGAACTGATGGAAGCCACGGCACAGTTGAAACAGGCCATGATAGGCGAAGAGTTGACGGTGAAGAGTGAGGAACGCCATTCTTCATTCCAAAAGGTGGCTGCCTCAGTCATAGGCGTACTGATGGTGTCTGGCATCGCCTTCGCCACCATCCACATTGCGCGGCAGATACAGAAGCCTGCCGAGCCTCTGGTGGCAGACACTACGGTGGTAGCAAATACCTCGACCTTGATTCCCGATTCTTCACTTCCGGGTGACACCACAAGCGTTCGGCCCATCGTATTCGACAATATCTTCTTCGATGACATGCTGACCCAGATAGCCGGGTACTATCACACGGAGGCAGTTTTCGAGAACGAGAAATCCCGTCGGCTGCGCTTCTATTTTCTGTGGTATCAGGACCTGCCCCTCCATAAGGTCGTAGAGTCGCTCAATCACTTCGAAAGTGTGAACATCATAATTGACGACAAGAAACTGATAGTGCGATGAGAAAGATAATGTTTTGCCTCGCTGTTCTTGCCATAGCGACTGTGGCCAACGCCCAGAAAGTTACTCATACCTTCAACGACATGTCCATGTCAGAGGCGCTGCGCCTACTGAATGAGCAGTCCACCGACTATACCATCAACTTCCTCTACAACGAGCTGGAGGACTTCCGCGTAACAACTGCCATCAAGAACAAGCACATACCCGATGCCATCCAGCAGATGATAGGCTTCTACCCTATCCGCATGACCGTCATTGCAGACGACTCTACAGAGACAAAAGGCAGGCACAGGCATGACATCTATGTGGAGTGCACCCACAAGACCGGACGCATACTGACGGGCACCGTACTCGACGAACAGGGGAAGCCCATAGCATACGCCAACATCTCGCTGCTCAACGTCGCTGACTCCTGCTTCATCATCGGCGGCGTGAGCAACGAGAGTGGCTACTTCGCCATTCCTTGCGAGCAGCCCGCGGTGCTGGCACGCGTCTCATACGTAGGCTACAAGACCGTATGTCGGCGTTGTGACAAGCCCGAGGTGGGAACGGTAAGCCTGCAGCCCGACACCTACACCCTGAACGGCGTGGTGGTGCAGGGCGAACGGCCCAAGGTGGTGCTGCAGGGCGGCTCGCTCATCATGAACGTGGAGGGCACGGTGATGGAGCGCTTGGGCACGGCCGAGGACGTACTCAGCCGCGTGCCTATGATAGCCAAGCGCGGCGAGGGCTTCGAGATACTGGGCAAGGGCGCGCCGCTCATCTATGTGAACGGACGAAAACTCCGCGACCTGCAAGAACTGAAGAACATCCAGTCTGACAACATCCGCACGGTGGAGGTCATTCAGAATCCTGGTGCCCGCTATGACGCGTCGGTGCAGGCCGTCATCATCATCCGTACCAAACGGGCAGCAGGTGAAGGTCTGGGTGTTGAATTGTCATCGTGGTCTCGCAGTGGACGTGGTTATGCCAATAATGAGCGCATCAACCTGACCTACCGCACGGGTGGTCTGGAACTCTTCGCCAACCTCTTTGGAGCCTATAACAAGCGGTGGGAAAAGGGAGAGTTCGAGCAAACCGTCTTTGCAGACACACTTTGGGTGATTAACAACATGCAGGAAGACAATATTCGCAATCCGTTTCTTGAGGGCCGTTTTGGCTTTAATTATCAACTGGATGACAACAACTCCTTCGGTGGCTTCTATCAGAACACATACGACTATGTGAAGACCCAAAGCGAATATGACGATGACTTGACTGCCAACGGCAATATGTACGACCACTTATATAATAGCGGCATCAGCCGGGCAGAGGGTGCTCCCAAACATCAGGCTAATCTTTATTACACAGGCAAAGTGGGTCAACTCACTATCAACTTCAACGCCGATTATACCGTCCGTAAGCAACGGAGTCGTAACCAGCAGCAGGAACTCAGCACAGAGTACGAAGACCGCGATGTGAATACTGAGAGCCTGACGCGCAGCAACCTGTTCGCCGAGAAACTCTTCGTTACTCATCCGCTGTGGAAAGGCCAGATTGAGGTTGGCGAAGAATATACCAGTACCCGTTGGAAAAGCAGATTTGACAATCAGGAAGGATACATCGCCAACAGCAACAACGAACAGCACGAAAGCAACATTGCTCCCTTCATGGAACTGCGCCAGCGTCTGGGACGCTTCCAGTTGTCGGCAGGACTGCGTTACGAGCATGTGGAGTCAGAGTACTTCGTGAGTGGTCAGCGTCGTGATGAGCAATGCCGTACCTACGATGACTTCTTCCCGTCTCTTTCTGTTTCTACGTCAGCCAAGAATCTGCAACTATCTTTCAGTTATGCCAAGCGCACTTCACGTCCGTCATATTGGCTACTTAGCAGCGATGTCACCTATGAGAACCGCCTGAATCGGCAGACGGGCAATCCCTATCTGAAGCCCATTAAGTACCACAACCTGAATGCAATGGTGATGTGGAAGTGGCTCTATCTGATGAGCAACTTCTCCCACTGCATAGACCCCATTCTCTATACAGCAGGCAGTTTGGAAGAAGACTTGAAAGTGAACTTTGTGACCTACAAGAACTACGACCATGCCGACTGGCTGACCGTCACGCTCGGCGCACAAAAGAACGTCAAATTAGGCGACTGGATAACCTGGACTCCACAATACAACGTATCATTAATGAAACCGTGGTTCAAGTCTGTGTTCAATGGTGAGGAGAAAAGTTTCAGCCATCCGATGCTGTCCCTGCAACTGGGCAATATCATAGCATTGCCTCATGACTGGCTGTTGCAGGCCGACTTCAATATGCACACCCACGGAAACACAGGTTCAAACATCTATGTTGACTGCACCAATCCAATGCTCTCACTCAGTGTCAGCAAAGACTTCTTCCAACACCGTCTCAATGTCAAGCTGACAGGCAACGACCTCTTCAATGGTGGCATCAACCATATCATGCTCTACAGCAACCGCATGATGTTCCGTAAGATGGAAGACAACGATTCCCGTTGCATCCAGCTATCACTCCGTTATCGCTTCAATGTCACCCCGTCGAAGTATCGCGGTACAGGTGCCGGCAATGCAGAGAAGAACCGATTGTAACACCAATCAGCGACTGTGGCACTCGGAGGTGCAAAAGAAAAACATGCTTTTCTTTTGCACTTTTTCCTTTTTTTACGTAACTTTGCGGTCTAAAACCGCGAAGTTACTCTGTCTCGGAAGAAAAAACAAACGCGTTTGTTTTGTTCTTCTCTCGACTTTCCGTAACTTTGCCGCCTGCTAATGGAGTGCGAACAACTATATGCAGACGTTATCCTGCCCCTGCCTCTGCGCGGGTGCTTCACCTACGGCGTGCCTTCTGCGTTGGAGGCTGCTGTGCGTACGGGCATGCGTGTGCTGGTTCCTCTGGGCAAGAGCAAGCGGCTGGTGGGTGTGGTTTTGCGCCTACACAGCGAACGGCCTGACGTGGCGAAACTCAAGGATATTTGCGAGCTGCCGGACCGGGGAGCGGTGGTGACAGACGTGCAGCTGAAGCTGTGGCAGTGGATAGCCGACTACTACATGGCTCCAATAGGCGACGTAATGAAGGCGGCACTGCCATCGGGGCTAAAGGCAGAAGGAGGGTACAGCGCGAAAACCGAGACCTACATACGGCTGGCACCAGCCTTCCGAAGGGCTGAGGGTGTGAGCTTGGCACTTGGCATGCTGCACCGTGCCACGGGGCAACGGCATGTGGTTGAGACCTTCATCAACACGGGCGAGGATGCCGTGTCAAAGACACGCCTGCTGAACGAGAGCGGCGGAAGCGTGACTGCTATAACAGCACTGGTGAAGCGCGGCATTATGGAGACCTTCGAACGTGAGAAGGGGCGCCTGAACCTTGACAGCGAACCGAATAGGGAGTTCATAAAGCAGCTGACAGACGTTCAGGCCGAGGCCATGACGCGCATAGCCGAGCTGTGGGGCAAGAAGCCTACGGTGCTGCTGCACGGCGTTACGGGCAGCGGCAAGACGGAGCTGTACATACACCTGATAGAGAAGGAGATACAAGAGGGGCGGCAGGTGCTGTATCTGCTGCCCGAAATAGCGCTGACGGTGCAGATGATGGATCGGCTGCGGCGGGTCTTTGGCAGGCGTCTTGGCATATACCACTCGCGTTACAGCGATGCCGAGCGCGTGGAGATATGGCGCAAGCAGCTGACGGACGATGCGTTTGACGTTATTCTGGGGGCGCGGTCGGCTGTATTCCTGCCCATGCGCCGTCTGGGGCTGGTGATAGTGGACGAAGAGCATGAGACGAGCTTCAGACAGCAGGAGCCGGCCCCACGGTACCATGCGCGGTCGGTGGCGCTTATGCTGGCACACATGACGGGTGCACGCGCCTTGCTGGGCACTGCTACGCCTGCCATGGAGTCGTATCACAACGCCATGGTGGGTAAATACGGTCTGGTGAAGATGGGGCGGCGCTTTGGCGGCCTGGAACTGCCAGAGGTGGAGGTGGCGGACATAAGGCGATCAGAGAAGCGCAGGGAGATGTCCGGTCCTTTCTCGCCTGTGCTGCTGTCGCGGCTGCGAGAGGTGCTGTTGCGTGGCGAGCAGGCTGTGCTGCTACAGAACAGGCGCGGCTTCTCGCCCATGATAGAATGCAGGACGTGCGGCTGGGTGCCTCGTTGCCCTGACTGCGACGTATCGCTTACGCTGCACTGGCGCATGAACCAGCTGACCTGTCACTACTGCGGACATGTAGAGAGCATGCCTACGCACTGTCCTGCCTGCGAGGAGAGCAACCTGCGGAGCCGCGGCTATGGCACGGAGCGCATAGAGGGGCTGCTGGGAGAGCTGGTGCCTGAGGCGCGTGTAGCGCGCATGGACCTTGACACGACTCGCACGCGTGACAGCTATGAGCGCATTATCAGCGACTTTGGCAGTGGCAAGACGAACGTGCTGATTGGCACGCAGATGGTAAGCAAGGGCCTGGACTTCGACCGAGTGTCATTAGTGGGAATACTGCAGGCCGACCAGATGATGAACGTGCCCGACTTCCGTGCCTACGAGCGTGCCTTCCAGATGATGACCCAGGTCAGCGGAAGAGCCGGGCGCAAGGGCCATCGCGGACTGGTGGTGCTACAGACGCGCCAGCCAGAACACCCGTTGCTGCCGATGGTACAGCATGCCGACTACGACGCGCTATACCACTGGCTGCTGTCAGAACGGCAGCAGTTTGGCTATCCGCCATTCACCCACCTGATTGACATTTACCTGAAGCACCGCGACGAGCGAACGGTGGATAGCGCGGCGGTGGAGATGGCCTCTCGTCTGCGCATGGCCTTCGCAGACCGTGTGCTGGGTCCTGACAGTCCGCCAGTGGCGCGAGTCAAACAGATGTTCATACGCAAGATAACAGTGAAACTGGAACAGGGGGTGTCGCTCTGCGGCGCCAAGCAACGCATGGCGGCAGAGGAAACGGCGATGATGAAAGACCGGCGGTATGGCCAGCTGCAGCTATACTACGATGTGGATCCGTGAAGAGAGTTTAGAGTTTAGAATTTAGAGTTATGCTTTACACCAAAAGAATCCTTATATGTATAGCTGCTTGCACTGTGGCGGCACTGAGTGGTTGCCAGTGGCGGCCGTGGCAGGCACAGAGGGACGGCAGCGAGCCTCACGTGACGGTGCAGCGCTTCGACCGCATAGAAAGCCTTTACCTGACAACGGGCGACTTCTCGGCCTTGCAGCACCTGAACCTGTCGTTCCCCATGCAAATGCGGACGCTGATAGAGGACATGCTGAAGATAGGCCAGGTGGACGAACAGGACATCAACACAACCTTTCTGAAATTCTTCCAGGACACAACGCTACAGGCGCTGATAGCCGACGCTGAGCAACAGTATGCCCAGATGGACGACATTGACCATGACCTGAGCATTGCCTTCCAGCGGCTGCAGGGGTGGTTCCCCACCATGCAGGTGCCCCTGGTCTATGCGCAGATAGGCGGTCTGGACCAGAGCATCGTGGTGCAAGGCAATGCCGTGGGCGTGTCGTTAGAGAAGTATCTTGGCACAGACTGCCAGACGTACAAGCAGTTTGGCTTCACCCCGCAGCAGATAGAGACCATGCAGCGACGCTTCATAGTGCCCGACGTGCTGAGCTTCTATCTGCTGAGCCTGTACCCCCTGCCACACTTCCGCGAGGCTACCCAGCAGCAGCGCGACATCCACATTGGCAAGATACAGTGGATAGTGAACCGCGCCATGCCCCACCCCGTATTCAACAGCCAGTTCATAGACCGCATAGACGACTATATGCGACACTACAAACACACCACCCTGACGGAACTGCTGACAGAAACAGAGATTGAATGAAACTCTTAAACTCCAAAATATTATGCCATTAAGACTGCCCGACCGACTACCCGCCATAGAACTGCTGAAGCAGGAGAACATCTTTGTGATGGACACATCGCGTGCCCACAGCCAGGACATTCGCCCGCTGCGCATTGTCATTCTGAACCTCATGCCGCTGAAGATAACCACAGAGACAGACCTCGTCCGGCTGCTGTCGAACACTCCGCTGCAGTTAGACATCAGCTTCATGAAGCTGCGCAGTCATACGCCAAAGAACACACCCGTGGAACACATGATGATGTTCTACCGCGACTTCGACACGCTGAGCCACGAGAAGTTCGACGGGATGATCATCACCGGCGCACCGGTGGAGCAGCTCAGCTTTGAAGACGTGACCTACTGGCAGGAAGTGTCTGCCGTCATGCGGTGGGCACGCACCAATGTCTTCTCCACGCTGTATATCTGCTGGGCGGCACAGGCAGGACTGTACCTGCACTATGGCATAAGGAAACACCCGCTGCAGCAGAAGATGTTCGGCATATTCCCGCAGCACACCCTTGTGCCAGACCTGCCCATCTTCCGCGGCTTCGACGATGTGTTCATGATGCCACACAGCCGCCACACAGAGATCAGGCGCGAGGACATCTTGGCCGACCACAGACTGCAGCTGATAGCCGAGGGCGTGCAGAGCGGGCCCAGCATTGTCATGGCCAACGGCGGCCGGGAGTTCTACATCACCGGACACATGGAGTATGCACCGATGACGCTCGACCAGGAATACAAGCGCGACGCAGGTGTCAGAGACGACGTAGGACTGCCCTGCAACTACTATCCAGACGACGACCCAACCCAACGGCCGCGAGTGACATGGAGGGCACACGCCAACCTATTCTGGAGCAACTGGATAAACTATTACGTCTATCAGGAGACACCATTCAACATCGAGGAAATTGGAAAAGCTCAACTCTCTTGAACTGCTGGCTCCGGCAAAGAACATAGAGACGGGCATGGCTGCAATAGACCACGGTGCCGACGCTGTCTATATAGGTGCGGCACGCTACGGCGCACGAGCCGCCGCAGGCAACAGCGCCGACGACATTGCTGCACTGTGCCGCTATGCCCACAGCTATGGAGCCAAGGTGTATGTGACCGTCAACACCATTATCTACGACAACGAGCTGGACGACACGCGCGACCTGCTGACGCAACTTATACGCGCGCATGTCGATGCCGTGCTGGTGCAGGACATGGCCGTGCCTGTGCTGCTGCGCCAGGCCATGCAGGCCCTGCCACAGTCAGAGCGCTGGCACGTGGCGTTGCACGCCTCTACCCAGACAGACAACCGCACGGCAGAGAAAGTGCGCTGGCTGTACGAGGCGGGCTTCACCCGAGTGGTGCTGGCGCGCGAGCTGAGCATAGACGAAATAAGGCACATACACCAGAGTGTGCCCGAGGTGGAACTTGAAGCATTTGTCCACGGAGCGCTGTGCGTCAGCTATAGCGGCCAGTGCTATGCGTCGCAGGTATGCATGAGCCGCAGCGCCAACCGCGGCCAGTGTGCCCAGATGTGCCGTATGGCATACGACCTGGTGGATGCCAGCGGGCGCGTACTGGAACACCAGCGCTACCTGCTGTCACTGAAAGACATGTGCCGCATAGACCATCTGCAGGCGCTGGCCGACGCAGGCGTCTGCTCGTTCAAGATTGAGGGCCGGCTGAAGGATGTGGCATACGTGAAAAACGTGACGGCAGCCTACAGCCAGAGGCTGAACCAGATCATAGGCGACGGCAGCAATCACGCCAACAGATACCGCCGCTCCTCACTGGGACGGTGCAGCTATACCTTTACCCCCGACGTAAGCCGCAGCTTCAACCGGGGCTTTACCACCTACGGCCTTTACGGGCGCGAGGCTGACATCGCCAACTTCGACACGCCGAAGGCCATGGGCCAGATGGTGGGAACGGTAAGACAGGTCACTCCACGCTTTCTACAGGTGAGCCTGAACGTCGGCCAGACCAGCTTTGCCAATGGCGACGGACTGTGCTACCTGAACGACCAGCGCCAGCTGGTGGGCTTTCGCGTCAACCGTGCTGAGGGCGGACGACTGTATCCACAGCAGACACTCAAGTCCATACACCCCGGCACGGTGTTGTACCGCAATGCCGACCAGGAGTTTCTGTCGCTACTGTCAGGCAAGAGCAGCGAGCGTAAGATAGACATCGGCATGCAGCTGAGTCCCACTGCCGATGGATTCGCTCTGAGGCTCACGCACGATGGCCGTGAGATTGGCCGTGCCGACATCGCGGCCAGTCACCAGCAGGCAGAGAAGCCACAGCATGACAACATAGTAAGGCAGCTGACCAAGCTGGGCGGCACGCCATACGCATGTGCTGACGTAAAGACAGAGGCTGGCTTCAACTATTTCATCCCTTCAAGCCTGCTGGCCGAGCTGCGCCGCAAGGCCATAGCAGATGCCAGCGCAAAGGCCGAAATGGCTCAGCCACAGTGCTGCGGCTTTGGTAAAGAGACACGGCCACGCATTGTGGCAGGCATGGCTGGCGAAGGCTATCGGCTGAATATATCTAACAGCCTGGCCGCCAGTTTCTATGAGGCATGTGGACTGGACAACCGGCAACAGGCTGTCGAGCTGGCTCAGCCGCAAGGCGAGGTGCTGCTTATGCAGTGCCGCCACTGCCTGCGCTTCGCCCTTGGCCACTGTGTCAGACACGGCGGCACGCGTCCCACATGGCGCGAGCCGCTCTTCCTGCGACTGGCCGACGGCCGACGCTTCCGATTAGAATTTGACTGCCAGCACTGCCAGATGAACATAACCAGCAAGCCTCAATTATTAAATACCATAATATGACACGACGATTCTTCCATCTTGCCGTTCGTACGCTATGCTGCCTCGCAGCCACCCTGCTGATGTCATGCTACAACCAGGGTCAGCAGACACCTGATGCATGGAGTCTGACCAAGCAACAGATGGACAGCATTTCATTCTATACCACTCACCACTATACAGAGGGCTACAACTTCATAGTTCACGCCGACTCGGTGCAGCTGATAGCCCAGCTGCCCGCAGAGGTGCTGAGCCTGATGAAGGTGGACACGCTGTTTGTCTATGGCGAAGAGCGTCTGGTAGTGGCTGACATACAGATGGTGCCGGCCGACAGCATCGACTCGGTATGGGTGCAGGTGGCACGCGACCCACAGACCATAGGCTGGCTGCACGAGAGCCTGCTGCTCGAAGCGACATCGCCAGACAATGCCATATCAACGTTCATCACCACCTTCAGCAACACCCACCTGCTCATCTTCCTGGCTCTACTGGTGGTGGTGGCAGCAGCCTATACGTTTCAGCTGCTGCAGCGCCGCCATGCCCCCATCGTGCACTTTCGCGACGTGTCATCGCCCTACCCCATGCTGCTATGCCTGACCGTGGCCACGGCAGCCACGCTCTACAGTAGCATACAGCTGTTTGCACCCGAGATGTGGCGTCACTTCTACTTCCACCCCACACTCAATCCCTTCAGCACGCCCCCGCTTATATCGGCCTTCCTATGCTCGGTATGGACCATCGTGGTGGTGGCCCTGGCCCAGCCGTGGCGACTGCCGTGGGTATATTATCTCGGACTGTTGCTCGTCTGCGCCACAGGCTATGTTGTCTTCAGCGTCACCACATTATATTATATAGGCTACCCGCTGCTGCTGGCCTACTATGTCTTTGCCATAACCACCTACATGCGCCATAACCACGCTCCATACCGCTGTGGCCACTGCGGCCACCCCATGAGGCAGAAGGGCACATGTCCGCGCTGCGGGGCCGTCAACACCTGACTGACAATGCTAAAAAAACATAAAATATATCTATAAACGCACCATCGTATAACTAATGTCTTATCTTTGCAGCGCAAAAAATAAATTTCAGACACTTAAGCTTTTAAAAAATGAAAAGAGAAAAACTATTGTTTGCAGCAGCATGTCTGCTTGCAGCAAGCTGCTCCAAGAATGCGTCAGACTATAGCACTGCTCAGAACGGAGTGACAGACGAACAGGTGCAAGACAACGTAGAGAAAGTATTTGGCACTACGTTCGACCCCAGCCACGACTGGTGTACCACCCAGGCTGGCGAAGTGACCATCAACACCAATCCAGGCGAGGTGAAGAAAGTACAGGTGCTGGTTTACACCGCAGACGGGCAGGACGAGGACGGTGGCACCATCACATCGCTCAAGGTACTAAACGAAGCCTTGGTAGGTGGCCAGTCAACGCTGAAGCTCTATTACGACGCACCCTCAGAGAACCTTGGCCTCTATGTGGCATTCATAACAGAGAGCAACTACGTGCTGAGGAAGGTTGAAGGCTCTACCGTATCCTACCATGGAGCGGCAAAGACCCGCGCCACAGTAGCCGCCACTGGCACCAACTACGACCTGCCTACCGTTGAGCCAGAGATAGGAGTGATAGAGGATTCGTGGGCCAGCCAGCGCGGTTGGATTCCAGGTGAAAAGCTGTACGGTCTGAGCGACTACAGCACACAGAAGATGACCGTCGAGAACTACGACAGCGAAGAAATAGATGCATTCCGCGCGCTGGTGTTCTCGTATTTCAAGAACGGACGCAGCTACAACAACCTGCCACTGGTTAAACAGAGCGGTCTGTACAACGCCAACGTCTATCCCATAACCACAGGCGACGAACCCATCATTGTCTCTCCTGTATATAAGTGCGACGGTGGCTCCAAGTATGGCAACGAGGTGCTTAACTCCGACCTCTACTACTACTATTTCAAGGAAGAAGACCTCGGCAGCGACACCGTGGCTTACCTTGAGAGCCTGCCCAAGTACAAGGCAATACCTTTTGTAGAGTGCCTGGGTGCCGAAGACGTAATACAGAAGCAGTATGCATACGCCCTGATATACTGGGGCGACGGCGTGCCAGCCGTGGGAACGAAAGGTACCTACAATTTCCCCAGTGGCTACAAGATTGGCTTCATGGTGCGCGCCAAGACAACCAGCGAGGCCCCGAAGAAGCAGGGTGAGCTATATGGCGACGGTCGTCTGAATAGCCACATCAACGCATGGCCTAACTTCAGCAGCTCAAAGCTGGGTTCCGACGGACCGCGCCAAGCATGGCTGACCGTCAACAACCGCATGTTGCTGTGCTTCGAGTCGGGAACCGATACCGATTTCAATGATGTCATCATGGAGGTGGAAGGTGGCATTGACAATATGGTTGTCATTCCAGAGACTGATGTGAATGCCTATACCTACTGCTTCGAAGACACACAGCTGGGCGACTACGACATGAACGACATAGTGATCAAGGCCGTAAGACAGGGAAACCAGGTAACCTACTCCATCGTAGCCTGCGGAGCCTACGACCAGCTGTATGTGCGCAACATCAACAGCGGTGACATACACGACGACGTGGAGGTACACGAAATGTTCGGCACCGAGCAGAACGTGTTCATCAATACCGTCGAAAGCCAGGAGAAACTGCAACCAAAGAGTGCCACCATCACTGTAAGTAACGACTTCAGTTTCCTTGACGTGACCAAGCAGCCCTACATATACAACCGGACAAAGAACAGGGAAATACGACTGGCGAAGATAGGCGAAGACCCTCACGGCATCATGATTCCTAATGATTTCCTCTATCCCAAGGAGCGCGTGTGCATCAAGGACGCCTACACTGAATTCAACAACTGGGGACGCAGCCATGTCACCTCCACCGACTGGTACAAGCACCCCACAGCCAGTGCCACCTACAACAAGTAGAAACAGGAACAATACTATCACACAAAAAACGGAGAACCAAGCCAATGGTTCTCCGCTTTTTGTGTGAGTTAAAAGCTGCCACGGCACAAATGCCGTGCATAATGCTGTAGGCCACGTTGCACAGCCTTAGTCGCCAGCCTTTGTCATGAACACCAGCCCATCGCCAAACTCATCGATAATGATTTTCTTGTCGCGGTCAATCTGGCCAGAAAGCAGGCGGCGCGACAGCTCGTTCAGTACCAGATGCTGTATGGCGCGCTTCACGGGACGGGCACCGTACTGCGGGTCGTAGCCCTCGTGGGCCAGGTAGGCCACAGCCTGCGGGGTGAAGCTTATTTTCACGCCCTGCCCACCTACCATCTCCTCCACGCGCTTCAACTGCAGGCGCACCACGTCGGCTATCTGCTCCTCGCTGAGGCCGTGGAAGGTGATAATCTCGTCGATACGGTTGATGAACTCAGGGCGCATCAGACGGCGCAGCTGCTCCTCGGTGGCGTTGCTGGTCATGATGATGATGGTGTTCTTGAAGTTGACCACACGCCCCTTTGAGTCGGTCAGCCGACCGTCGTCCAGCACCTGCAGCAGCGTGTTGAACACGTCGGGATGAGCCTTCTCTATCTCGTCGAACAGCACCACCGAGTAAGGCTTGCGGCGCACGGCCTCGGTCAGCTGTCCGCCCTCGTCGTAGCCCACGTAGCCCGGAGGCGCACCGATGAGGCGGGTGACGCTGAATTTCTCCTGATACTCCGACATGTCGATTCGGGTCATCATCTGCTCATTGTCGAAGAGCTGCTCGGCCAGCGCCTTGGCCAGCTCGGTCTTGCCCACGCCCGTGGTTCCGAGGAAGATGAACGAGGCGATGGGCCGCTTGGGGTCTTGCAGACCGGCACGCGAACGGCGCACGGCATCGCTCACGGCCGTGATGGCCTCGTCCTGCCCTATGACGCGGTGGTGCAGCTCGTCCTCCAAATGTAGCAGCTTGTCGCGTTCGCTCTGCAGCATACGGCTGACGGGTATGCCCGTCCAGCGCGAGACCACCTCGGCTATGTCGTCCTCGGTGACGGCCCCCTCCATACCTCCCCGAGGGGAGGCTTTCAGCTGCGCCTGCAAGCTGTTCAGCTCGCTCTCCTTCTGCTTCAGCAAGCCATAGCGTATCTCTGCCACGCGGCCGTAGTTGCCCTCGCGTTCGGCACGCTCGGCTTCAAACTTCAGCTGTTCCATGCTCTCTTTCACCTGCTGGAACTTGTCAGACAGTCCCTTCTCGCTTTCCCACTGAGCGCGCATCTGCGTTTCCTGCTCGCGCAGATCGGCAATCTGCTTCTCCATCTGCTGCAGCTTGGAGGAAGGGGCGCTTGTGTCCCCCTCGGTTGACGACAGGGGAGTCTGCACTTCCCTTTTGATGCTCTCGCGCTCTATCTCAAGCTGCATCAGCTGCCGCTGCAGGTCGTCCAGCTCCTCGGGCACCGAGTCGCGCTCCATGCGCAGCTTGGCAGCCGCCTCGTCCATCAGGTCGATGGCCTTGTCGGGCAGGAAGCGGTCGCTGATGTAGCGCTCCGACAGCTTCACGGCCGCTATGCAGGCGTCGTCCTGTATGCGCACGTGGTGGTGGTTCTCGTAGCGTTCCTTCAGGCCGCGCAGGATAGAGATGGCCGACAGCTCGTCGGGCTCCTGTACCATCACC
>FLNV01000586.1_pt1 | contig 23469 bp, 16 predicted proteins | sample 1140351 | NCBI WGS metagenome assembly FLNV01 (sample SAMEA3878207, study PRJEB12797) | bioreactor metagenome | biome: Moose rumen | place: Sweden | collected 2011-10
TTAAAACTTGTTTCAAACACAACATTGGTAACAGAGCCTTTAATTGTAGAATTCCATGCGGGTTCATTTTTTCCGCTATTAGTAATGTCTGTTCCGCTCCAAACATTTGTAATGGTTTGACCGTTATAGGTGCTTCCGGCAACATAGATGTCGCTGCTATTCAAGAAATAGAGAGTTGTATTGCTGGCACACCAAAGCGCTTGAGGTGTGATTTGTGTTTCATAATCATATTTCGTCGTGATTTCCAATCCTTTGAATGTCAGTCCTGTTCCCACAACGTCTTGTAAAGTGAATCCCAAATCAAGTTTACCGTCATTTCCTACAGTACAATCTACTGACAAAATACCATATATGTATGCTTTGTTTGAAGAATTGATGGCTTTTGTTCCAACATCTGACAATACTATGGATGCGTCGTTCGCATAGAAAGTTATTCCCGAAGGATAGATTGTGCCAGAGTTTTCATTTAATGCTCGTGCAAAAATATTTATTGTATAAGTACCCGGACTCAAACCTTCTATTGTTTCATGAGAGATTGTACCATCGCCAATATTTGAAGATTTCCATATATCCATGTATGGAGGGCGCATTCCTGATTCATCATTAATGTTCATATTATTGATTCCAAAAGACATGTAACTACAGGTTGTAGTCCATTTGTCTCTTTCTGCTTCCTCATAATATTCGTAGTAATTAATAGGAATAACACTCAAGATACTATTAACATATTGAATATTATAATTGTTTGCGGATGCTCCGCTAATAGTAATTGGATACCTTCCTGGAGGTGAATCTACAGAAGCTGTTGTTGTTATAACAGGTTGTGTGATAAGTACCGTAGCATCTTCATCATTAACAAAACCTGAATAACTGAATGTCAATTCTGGAATATCTTCACCTTCAACCTTTGATTTGGCATCAGCGGTAATTGTCAGTTCAGCCCTATTCACTCTAAGAGAAAAATCTTTCATAAATGGAGCATAGGTGTCGTTACCTGCTTGTGTGGCTGTGATTGTTGCAATTCCTGCCCCTTTTACTGTTAGTACATTGCCATTTATAGTTGCTACATTTGGATTGCTGATTGACCATGTTACAGGAAGGTCTTTATTTGTCTTGGCTGGAAGGATATATGTACCATCACCGTATGTCATATTTGGAATACTGGACAATCCAATTGTTTGATGACTAGATTCATCAAGAGATGTAAATGTGACATTCTTGAAAGCAAGCCAGTTTACATTCGTGTTGTCAACAATAAATTTAATTGTAAGTACACAATCGTCATCAACGGTGCCATATGCTTCATATTCTTTTATCTGGAAACGAGAATTGCCGATTTGATTTCCTTCAGTAACATCTACAAGATCACCATTGTTTATCTGTAAGTTTATACCAGTGGCTGACTGGGCAGACACACCTGACTTTGTATATACTCGTACCCATACATTTACTTTATAGTTACCAGGTGCCACATTGTTCATTGTTGCTGTTATTGTGCGGTTTGCTAGAGCGGCATTATTATTTGCCCAGTACTCCAAAAACGGAACCTTGAAACCTGAGCCGTCTGACTCACCTTCAATTGACCATGTATTCACACATGGAGCGTCTGTATAATTCTCTGGAGTATTTCCCCATGCAGAAAGAAGGAAATCATCTACCGTAATTGGTGAGGCATGATAGCTAGTTACCGCAAACGGGTCTTGAAGTCCAATTGCTTCATCGTATGTAAGTTTTCTTTTATCAAATTTAGATTGCCACAAACCGTAATAATTGTTATAGGCTTCTTCTGTATAAACATTTGTTGATTCAGCGACTGCTTTCATGTGATTCAACTTTGTCTGCACAGGTTCACCACTACAAATTAAAGTATTATAACTAATACCACTTCCACCACTTTGACAAGCATTTAAAAAGGCATCCAAATCACGCACCTCTAAAGTGTCTGTGGTTAACGCATTTTCACCAATGAATTTGATTTCTGAACCTAAAATGATTTTATTGAAATTATAATTCGGCATGGCGTTAGCTGGTATAGTGTCTATGTTAAGGGTCACATCCTTTGCTATTTTCCCACGGCAATACAATACCTCAAACACTAGAGGATATGTGTTTTTTGAATTAGCTTTCAAATATGAACCCAAATCATAAATGTCTAAAGAGTATAGTTTAAAATTATGATTAGATAAGCCTTGACATAGTCTATCACCTAAATATTCAGGAGATCCTTTAATAGTAATAGCACTTAAGGTTTGACCACTTGCATGGTAAAAAGCTCCATCATAGATTTTAGTTACTGTTTCAGGAATAATTATTGAAGAAATCTTTGCTGCAAAACCACCGGTTTGATGAGGATAAAAAATATCCGAATATGAACCATATGTGCCACCCACTTCAGTTACTTTATATCTTTTATTGTTTGTCGTTGTTATATACGATGGTATAATTATATTGTCTCTCGGATGGTCATAACCTTGATAATAAATATTCTTGTCTACGAGATACAAACGCACTGTAGAGTCTGTAAGAACTTCATACTTAAGAGAATCTACTGTTATAGTTTGTGCTGATGCCAATGTAATATTCAATAGGCATATTAATAAAAATGCAATTCTTTTCATATTATTATTTTTTAATTATTAATCTTTCTTTCACATATTAATGCTATTTACAAAAGTGTAGCACAAATGATAGAATAATGGAGATTATTGCTAATCCTATGCTCCACATACCAAACTTAAAAGAAATACGGGTAGCAGAGCCGGGGTGGTACCAATAATATTTCCATTTACATCCTTTAGACAACTCAACATCCATAGGAGAATTATTATAAGAATCTGTTAACAACCCAATTGAGGCAGGCGTTAACCCAACATGGTTTTCTGTGAGTCCTGTTGCAGGGAGTGCTTTGAATGCTCGGTGAATGGATTTGCCGTTATGAGTGATTTTCACCACAGATAATCGTTTCATGTTATCCGAAGAATATTTTTTCTTTTCTCCAAAGATGCCTTCATAGCATTTACTCTGCATCAGAACATACTGATTCATCTCAATAGATGAAGCAATTCCATCAACTTCCAGAATATTATTCTTCACTTGAGAAGTTCCAGTTTTGGAAACTGTAATTTTAAGTAGTTTAAATTCTTTTTTTTCCATTTTTATAGTTTTAAAGTAACAACATTTTGTTTTTTTATTTTCATTATTATATTTTTCAATTATTTCCCATATTGCAGTGTATTCTTTCTTAAAAATAATCTTATAATCTTGTTCTGTTTTATAGTATTTCTTCAATTGACAACGATAATAACACCATGTGAATAGAACAATTATTAGAATTGATACACAACATCCAATTGTTGGAAGGTTTAAACAATTGATATTATTATTGCAATAACAATAAGAAACCATCCAGATTGTTAAGACAGTTAGAAAACCAAAACACCAGCAAAATATCTTGATAAACTCGCCATAATGTCCTTGAACTATTTTTAATTTTCTCTTAAAAAACGGATGGTAGTTATTTGGAAATATAGAATTGTCAAAAGCGCCATACTTACATCTTAATGCAAATATTATAAATTGCTCATTCCTTTGAGCCACTCCTTGATAAGCGCATATACATGTCATGATGGCCAAAACCCCGCATGATGCCATATAAACAAACATTAGTGAGTTGATTTCATATGATTCCAAATGACAACAACAGTCTTTGCCATCCTGTTTGTTGAGAATTTGGATGAACACATAACCGTATGAACCAATCACTGCCACAAGAGCAACAATCAACGTTATTATGCTACCAAAATAGGCATTATTATTTACAGCATATTGTTCATGCAATTGTTCATAAAAAGAGTATTTCATCTTTTGTTTGAAATAATTTGAACTTTGATTGTTTGGCATTTTAGTTATTATTAGGTTTCACTTCTACACCCACACAAAAAAATGTGAGCCTATTGACATTCCCTGTCAGTAGGCTCTGCAAAACCATAAGTAGGAGAATGAAAATACGGCTCACACCTATTATTATGTAATAACCGGCACACAAGAATCCTGACAGTTTGGGCTATACAGGATTGAGCGTGCAGATATATACAATCAAAAGTGGAACGTCCCCATTCTGCTCTACTTATTATCAGATAAAATTTTGCAGACTTTACTGACAAGCAGAAGAAAACATTTCTTCAAAAATGTAAGTCACTATGTGACAATGCAAATTTAATGAAAAGTTTTTAAAGAACGTACAAATGAGCCGTATTTTTTTTACTGATGCAAAAATATAAAAAACATTAGAAATAAAGTGTTAAAATCTCATCCATTTTCATACATTTTGTGTCGGGCAGAAAATAGATTAATAAAATACTTGTTTTTTTGTTGACAAGTTGACAAGTAAACTAGTATACGAGTTGGCTGTAAGTTATATATAAAAAAACGTAAAATTTTTCTTTCATACTTTTCATTTTGTCTGACTGTTTATGTAAACAAGTTTACAACACAGCCAACCAAAATAGAAAGACAATTCTTGCAGAATTGAAAAATTTTACTCCGGAAAAAGTCCTTCGTTTCACTCCGGAGAAAAACATTCCGCTGTGCTCCATTCAGAAAAAACTGCAGGGGAAAGAGGCAGTAGCAGTGTAAGGTTTGCAATGGGAAAGTGTTGACAGAAATTATGCTAAACATATTGATTGTTCTTTCCATAATTAAGCCAAAATGGAAGTAGATGTTTTCTAATTATCGAACCGATGAAATGAAACGGAAGTATATCTTTCCATCTTATTTTATTGAGAAAAGCATTCCATCTGATAATTCTTTGTGGATTGGAATAGAACTCGTCAGAAAACAGCTCATGATTCTCAACAAAGAGGGTGTTTCTGTTTTTTAATGTTGCAAATATGGCATTCTCTAAGATATTTATATCTACAATTTCTTCCTTAAGAATTCTATATACATCAAAGAAGTCTTTCATTCTGCTATTTTCACCACCTCTTACAATCATTGTCTGAAACTTCTCCGCAACGATAGTTTCGATTGAATAAGTTTTTATTATAGCTTGTGGTATATTATTCAACAAATTAGGATATTTCAATTCAACAGGAGCTGGTATAACAACATCACCGAAACCAATGTCTATTGAAATCAATTGCTGGACAGAATCCAACTTTGCAGGTATGTGAATACGAACCCCTTCATAGTTTTTGTCAATATTTATACTTTCTGATGTTATCTGATTGTGAAGAAATTCTACTCCATCCTCCAAACAGATAACACTACAAATTTTTTGAAAAACAACTCGAATATGATTAATATCGTTGTTTATTTTCTCTCCCATGAAATCTATGTCAATTGTAGGACGTGATTTCAATGATTGATATGCATACAACAATGCTCCTCCTTTTAGAAGAAAATGTTCCCTATATTCACTGATTGAAAGCCTATAAAGCAAACGTTCATGGAAATATCTTATCAGCAACATCTGGTAATTATCTCCTTCTTTACGTGCAACATTCAAGAGTCTTTCTTTAACTGAGAGTGCAAAATTATGTATATGCTTTTTCATAGTTCAAAATCAAGATATCCTTTGATTGTTTTCTCAACGCGAAGTATTTTGGCATATGACATAAGTTTGCTGATATTGCAGTCGTGTCGTTTGAGGTATAATTTAAGAATCTCTGAAGCCACATCCTGACCCACTTTATTGCGAAATTTTATAGCATCGCATACACACTTTTCCAAATCATAAATCATTACATTATAGCCTCCAATATTTGCTGTCGTTATGCCTGTGTTATATGTGTTGTCGGTCCATCTGTGTAGTGATACGGGTGGGTAATCCGGCAGTGTCAACTTCTTGTTTTTAGGCACTGCAATGTGATATTCCAACGGCACTTGAGTTGAAATACCATAGTGGGACCATGCTGAATACATGCATACAACACCACTGGGAATTAGTTTGTCGACATCAAACATAATGTTTGCAAAGGATTCTTCCAATGCATATACACCACGACGAACACGAATTAATTTCCCCTTTTTCGCAGAATCAAGCAATTTAAGATATATGGGTCTGGATTTAATCTCTCTGGTTGAAATGAATCCCCCTTTTTCTTTTATATAATCAAAAAGTTCTGACATTTACATAAGATTTTGCACAAAGTTACCACTTTTTTTTTAATTGGTGGTAAGTTTGTTTTAAAAAGTGATTAACTGTAAGAAAATCATCAATAACGTAGGACTAGATATTGAAATTCTTGTTTTTTTGTAGACAAGTATACGAGTATACGAGTAAACAAGTAGACGGGTTGGTTGTAGTTTCATTATTATTTGAGCTATCGATTTGTAATTATTATTAATTTATATTTCTCCTGACGGTGAATGAATTAACAAAAACACATTTTGGGCGCGCATCCTTCGATGCACGCCCAGAATTATTAAAAACATATGATTGTTTTTTATCGAACTAAACATTACTGTTTATGTCAATTTACACATTGCTGCCAGTTTTATATTCTTGGTCCAATAATTCAAAAACGTATGAGGGACTTTGAGCATAGAGTCCCGTTTCTGGATTACTTAGTTTCTGATAAGTATCAGAATTATATAAAAACTGCATTGCTGTTGCTATTGACATCTCATAATCTTCCACAAGCCATTCTGTAAGTCGGTCTACTGTATAGTTAATTAGAAATGTTTGTTGCTTATCTGTCATATCATCTTATTCTTTTAAGAAAGGAAATAGCTTTCTGGGTTCCGAAATAATACTGATTGTTTAGATGCTTGTATTCAAGTTCTTTTGCAAGTTCCTCTATTGTATATGACCCCTCTTCGTATCTATCAAGTAAATATGCCACTCCATCATCTGCTATGGGTCCAATCACTATATCGTAATCATGTTTGAATACTGGGTAGCGACGGCTTCTGTTCTTATATATAAAATCAGCCCATTCAACGGTTGGTTTATTAAACCTCATCACTTTCAATTCATTATCCAACAGATTGTGTTCAAATTCGTAAACTTGAACAATAGGTGTTCCGCCATCTCTTATGAACCGTTTCAAAGCCATGTCTTCTGCCTGTTGTCGAATGTCTGTAAGATAAAAACCTTGCCCGAAATCTTTAAAACGCCTTGATTTTGACAGGTCTATTTGGGCGAAATCTATGTTTGTGCCATGATAAAGTGTCATTGCAGGATTCCTCCATTCTTTTTGCAGATAATAATTAGGTCATCCACCGTATCGTCGATTGATTGCAAGTGCAAAGTGGGATAGAACTCAACAAGAAAGTTAAGACCATTAAATCTGCTTATATATTGAAAAGCATTCTTTACAGGAAGCCCCATTCTACTGGCAAATCCTCTAATACTAGCATTAATAAACGGAATCTTGTATTTGTCTGCCATAACTATTTTTATTATATATGCAAAAGTATGTTTTTTTTCTGAATTTACAAAATTTATTTATTTTTGTTTGAAAATTATTTTGTTAACAGCGCCCACGACCCATGCCTCATGACTCTCTCTGCTTTCGACTTTATTTGCACTCGACTCCTGTCTCTCGACTCTCAAGGATTTGCATTTTTAATATTATTATTGTATCTTTGCCTGTGAAATATAAACTTTAAAAATATATGACTCAAATATTAGTGACAGTTAACGAAGATGTAACCACGAAAAACATCAGAAAAGCGATTGAATTGCTTAAGGGGGTTGTGTCTACAAAAGTTTTTAAGGCCAAGAGTGGAAATGATATGAAGACCTTAAAGCAACAGGCATATGTGAAAGATTCTCTTGAAAGAGCATTTGGCGAGTTAAATCAGGCTAGTAGTGATGGAACAAAGCTATAGAATGCAGACGATTTTATAAATGAATGAATGGCAATCAATTTGTCGACTAAATACAAAAACCTCCCGAACATCAATTGTTCGGGAGGTTTTCATATTTCTTCTGCCGGATAAAATCATTGAATCTTATACATCACGAAGGTCTTTGCCGGAACCGATATGTTGCAGTTGGATGCATCGAGAGTCACGCTTGAAGTCTGAGGAACATACTTCTCTGGCTCGTCGAGTGTGTTCTCGCCAACGAGGTCGGATGCATGGAAGGTGGTGAGTTCGGCAGCATGTGAGCCGCTCATGCCCTGAAGGTTGAGCTTCACGTCTTGAGCCTTGTCACCGGTGTTCACAATCTTTACGATCACCGCCTTGCTGCTGGAGTCGAACACTGCACTTGCGAACAAGCCGTCTTGGTCGCTGTTGCCGGCCACTGGCTTGCCGTTCATGGTCAGAGAAATCACGTTAGTGCCTTTGTTGCGGCTGAACATCTGCTGAACATAGTATGAGCAGCTCTTGAAAGAACGTAAGTTGTCATACCAGATCATGTCCGGACGCCACTGCCATCCGTCGATATGTGCGAACAGAGGTGCGTAGGTGGCCATGTGAACCACATCGGCATTGCGTTCCATACCGGTCATGAAGGCTGCTTCAAGCAGAGAGGCATTGAAGTGGTTGTATTTCTTGCCACGGCCATGGCATGCATATTCTCCGGCAAACACCTTAGGACCCTGACGGTCGTAGTTGTCGTAGCGGTTTCCCTGGGCAAGGAACCAGCTTTCAGGACGGTAGAAATGCTCGTCTACGAGGTCGGCACCCAACTGGCGCATTCTTGGCCACAGGTAGTCGAACTGGTCGCCTTCGGAATTAGGACCGCTCGTACCGATAATCTTGATTTCCGGATGTTTCTCGCGGATCTGCTTGATGAACGGCTCGAGGTTCTCGCAGTAAATCTCGTCCCACTGCTCGTTGCCGATGGCGATGAACTTCAGGTTGAACGGTGCCGGATGACCCATGTCGGCGCGTGCCTTTGCCCACACGTTCTTGTCAGGGTCGCCGTTTGCGAACTCAATCAGGTCGAGTGCGTCGTCGATATATGGCTGAAGAGCGTCCACGTCTACATGGGCAGGACCACGCTGTGAACCGTTCTGGAACTGGCACGACAGACCGCAGCTCAGCACTGGAAGCGGCTCGGCACCAATTTCTTCTGACAAACGGAAATATTCATAGAATCCGAGACCATAGGTCTGGTAATAGTCTGGGAACAGACGGTGCAGGAACGTGTAGTGCCAGCGGTTCTCGTTCAACGGACGGTTCTCAACCGGACCAATGGTGTTCTTCCACTGATAGCGGGTCTTCAGGTCGGTGCCCTCTACGATACATCCGCCTGGGAATCTGAACACGCCCGGATGAAGGTCGGCCAATGCCTGTGCCAGGTCCTTGCGCAAGCCGTTCTCGTCTCCGTTGAACACGTCGGCTGGGAAGAGGCTGATATGCTCCAAGTCTACAACCTTGCGCTCGCCGCGGTCGAGTATCACGCGCAGACGGCCTTTGCTCACTGTACGCTCGGCCTTGATGGTTGTCTTGTATTTCTCCCATTCACGTGAGTTGATCGTTATCTTCTGCTCACCGAGAATCTGGCTCTCTTCCATGCTGCTCACGTCAACCAACTGAACGATGATGGTCACTTCGCGGCCAGCTGAACGAGCCCATACAGAGAAATTGTAGTCTGCACCCTTCTCGAAGCCCATGCCGAAGAAGCCTTCGTTTTCCAATCCAGTGAACTTGTCGCTGTGACCGCTGCTTAAAAGACGTACGTAATGAGGGTTCTTGTCGAAAGGACCATCGTTCTTGAACTCTACATGGCCGAAACGTGTCCAGCCTGTGAAGAAGCCCGGGAATTCGAATGAGCGGTTCTTCACCATCTCGCCGTAGAGACCTCCGTCAGCGGCATAGTTGATGTCTTCAAAGAAGATACCATACATGGTTGGCTGAACCGGAGAACCCAGTTTCGTGGTGTTGATGTCAAACAGGTGGGTTTGAGCACTTGCACTTGCTGCCATTGCAAGGGCAGCCATGAATGTTGTGATTTTCTTCATAATTATATTATTTTGGTTCTATTCGGTTTTAATTTTCCGTTTTGCAAATATAATAATAATTTTTATTGGAGTGGACGTTTTTTTGAAATAATAACCGATTTGTTTTATTTATTGGTATGATTTTACCATTAGCGGATGATGAATGTCTTGCCGTTCTGGATGTATATGCCATGTAGGGCGTCCGACGGGCTGACCTCCCTGCCGTCAAGTCTGTAGATCCTGCTGTCTGAGGCATTGGCGTCGGCTCTCCGCTCTTCGATTCCGACCGGAATGGCTGGCTCGAATTTCAATACGAAATGGTCGGCACTCCACCAACTGCTGCCGCTGGCGCTCGAACCGGTGGCTGTGATTTTCAGAACATCGCCTTCACGGATAACTAAAGGGTCGAGCTCTACGCGAATCCAGCCGTTCTGATAGTCTGAACCTTCTATGGTGGTGCTGCCTGTGCCGTTTATCGTCTGCTTGGATGTGTTTACGTCGTCCGATTCGGATGCGGCTCGTGTTACGTTTGCCACCAGACTCAGACTGCAGTTCGACGACCCACGCAAAAGGGCGCTGAGCGTGTAGGTGCCGGCTGGAAGGTTTGAGAGTGTTTGGGTCATCGAAGAATTCAATCCGTTGGATTTCCATTGGTTCCAGTACTTGTTCGAACTGTCACCGTCGCTCGACTCACCCGTATTTGTGCCCAAAGTGCTGACTGTCCAGCCGCTTGTGCCTTCGTTGCAGTCGGGATTCACGATGAACGAATAGAGGCTCAGCTCGCTGCTCTTTGAGGTCACACCGAAAATGGTGGTGTTGAAAATACGGAACACGTCGTTGTAGCGGTCGATATTCTCAACTGGCATGTCGAAGGTGAAACTCTCCTTGTCCAGCTGGGAACGGTCGGCTATGCTGTAGAGGTCTTCCCATTCGCCGTCACCGTTTCTGCGCTGGAGAATGAACTGGTCGCTCACGTCGCCATAAGGGTTGGTCATCGTGAATGTAATCGTTGACTCGTCTTCGCTGAATGTGTAAGTCAGCTCTGGAGTGCGGTTCCCTGGCTTCCAGTAGTTTGGTACCCGCTGATAGCTGGCGTTGTAGGCGAAGGTGGACTTGGTCTTGGCATATACCTCGCCGGCAGGGGTCACCCATCCGTCGTCGTTGATGAAGCGCCTGGAGTTCGTGTCCCATTGATAGTAGGAATATCTCTCGATGAACGGTGTGCGCTCGAGCATGTCCACTATGTCCATGATGGCGGCGCGGTTCTTCTCCAGCTGGTCGTTGTAGTTCGACGGCCAGCTCTCTGTGGTCCATGAGGCGCCATATGCCCATTCGGTTATCCATATAGGGCGGTGGGTGCTGTCGTAGACGCTCTTCAGCTTGTTGTACCATGCCGACACTCCGTCTGCCTCATTCGGACCCCAATAGGCGTGAAGGGCAACGAAGTCGCAGCGGTAGGCCATGTCGTCAACGTGGCCGGCGAAGGTGGTGAGCCAGCTCAAGTCGGTTGGGGCAGGCGAACCGATGCGCATGCCGGTCTGGTAGAAGTCGGGCACCTTCGTGGTGGCGGTCCAGGCGCTTATCGTGCCGCCACAGTCACAGTTGTTGTGCTGCTCCGAATGCTCCGGCTCATTATATGAAAGCACATGTGTGGATTCGGTCAAATCACATATGTTGGTCCAGCTCGGCCAATAGATATGCTGCTTGATCGGAACATACTCGGCATCGGAGGTCGAACTGCGGTCGGCGCTCCAGGTGTAGAACCAGGTGGCGTGCATCTTGCTCATTCCGCCGGCTATGCCGTCATTGCCCTGAGTGGAGCACCAGCCTTTCTTGCTCACGTATTCCCATCGTTTGATATGAACCGACGAAACACGCTGGTTCAGACCGTCGGGCAATACCGGAACTTCCAAGTCGGAGTGGTCGGCCACGTAAACACGGCTGTAGCCATCACCGTTCGTGCCGCTCGACAATACTGCCATATAGCCGCGCATCAACTTGAAACTGCGGATTGTATTGCTGTTCTTTCCCAAATTGCTGTTGTTCTTGCATTTCAGATTCACCACGCTTCCACCGAAATTCTCTTCAGTATAACCCTTGAATGCATTGGCAGTTGCACTGAAAGGAATCACGGCGGTGCCGTCAAGATAAATGGCTACACGCACGTTTGTCCCGTTGGTGGCGGTGGCTCCGTTCTTCTTCACGTATTTGAGGTATTTGCTGATTACCTCGCTCGGACGTACGTTCTCGAAAATCAGCCATGAGTCGTTCTTCATGTTTATATTGGCACTCAGAGGACGGCTGCCGCTGATCAGGTGTACGTCCATCTTCTCATCTATGGTCGTTGCAGTGTTTACCTGGTAGTAGTCCTTCTCCTGAACTCCTATGCTGCTGGTGTACACATCGGTCACGGCTGACTCCAGGGAGGTTTTGTAGCCACCCTCTATTGCAGGTACCACATGAAAACGGGCACGGCTGCTGGCGGCCTTGTCATAATAGACGGGCACATAGTCGGCGGTGCTCCAGTCGCAACCCAGACGGGTGGAGGTGTTCTTTCTCGACACTATGCTTTTGCCGAACTGAACGTCGAATTTCCAAAGATACTGGTTGCCGCTTCCCTTCGAGTCGCTCCACACCACACTGTAGGAATTGGAAGTGCTCGCTGTCAGATACTTGCCCGTGCTCTTGTTCTTCAGATAGTAGTAGCCTTCCGTGTCCGACGACTCTGCTATCATTATGTAGGAGTCGGAGTCGGTGTTGGTGCCTATGGCCGACAGACGCACGTCGTTGCCGTTGGCACTCGTGCCCAGCACCTTGTCGTAGAATTCGCTTATTATGTAGTATTCCCCGTTGTCTTGAATTGCTGCATTCATAGTGGATACGACGCCCAGCATCATCGCAATAACAGCGCTTACCACTTTAAAGCATTGGTTTAATCGTGTGTGTATCATTTTATGTCAGTTTTTTAGTTCTTGATTCAAATCCATATTCCTCGAATTTATGCAAATATAACACAAATAATTAAATATTTAATTAATTATGTGTAAATATGTAAAAAAAAGTTTGCTCGATTAGGTAAGTAATCCGTTTTTTCGTAACTTTGGCAAAATAATGTGCATGTAAAAAAATACTAAATACCAACTATTATGAGAAAACTACTACTTACAATCATGCTTGTGATGATGGCTGCCATCGGAGCCGTTGCACAAAGGGCCACCGATAAGGTGGACCGCGGACTTACTGTAGCTGCATGCAGAACCGGTGGAAACCTGGTCAGCTGGAAACTGTTTGCAAGCGAGTATTACGATGTGAACTTCAATCTTTATCGCGATGGACAGAAAATCGCGATTAATCTGACGGTTCCGACGTATGTTGACGCATCGGGAACTGCCTCACATAAGTATCAGGTGGCTCCGGTCATCAACGGAGTTGAGGGTGAGAAATCAGCTGTGGCTACAAAATGGACTCAGACTGAGGGCGGCTATTCGGTTAAGAGGGTGCCGATTCCCGACATCCTTGGCCGTGACGGACAGGCATACAACAGCCTTTATGGAATCAATGATATGTGTCTTGCCGACGTTGACGGCGACGGTGTGGTGGAATTCATCACTAAAATCGTTTCGAATAACAGCCACGACACGTCCAATTCCATCACATTCAACCACATCGAATGCTATAACCTCAAGGGTGAGCGTCTCTGGTGGATTGACCTCGGACCGAATATGATGTCGGGACCCGACGAGCAGTTCGACGCTGTGGCATACGACTGGGACGGTGATGGTAAGGCCGAAGTGATTATGCGTGGTGCCGACAATATGATCATTCACCGTTCCGACGGAACTACCAAAGTCGTTGGAAATGCAAATACGGACACACGATGGAACGGTATTGAATATACATCTACAGGCAACGAATATCTGCTTTATCTCAACGGAGAGACAGCTCAGGAATATCAGATAATGACTTATCCGCTACCTCGTGGAAACGATACCGATTGGGGAACGGGTATCGTTGGACACCGCTCTACAAAGCATTATTTCGGAGCACCGTTCCTCGACGGTAAGCATGCCAGCATATTCCTCGGACGTGGATGCTACACAAAACATCATTTCAAGGCATTCGATGTCGACCCGCAAACTCATGCACTCACAATGCTATGGGAGTGGTCTAACAATAACGGATGGAGCGATCCGTGGTTCGGTAACGGATATCACAATTTCGGAATTGCCGATGTGGATGAGGACGGACGCGACGAAATCGTATTCGGCTCAATGGTTATTGACGACAACGGAAAAGGATTGCACACCACCGGTTTGGGACATGGCGACTCACAACACTGCGGTGATTTCGACCCTTACCGCAAAGGACTGGAATTCTTTGCTTGCAACGAGGATGAACCTAACATGAACTACCGTAATGCCACTACAGGCGAATTGTATTACCGCTCTGTGGGTACGAACGACGACGGACGTGCTCTCTGCGCCAACTTCAGCAACAAATTCCCGGGATGCCTCGGACGGTCGGTCAGCACCGGACTTATATCCACTGTGGCCGACAAGGAGGTGAGTGGCGGACCTGCTACTGGTGGCTCCAACGACGCACTTTTCTGGTCACACCTCAACTTCAGAATATACTGGGACGACGACCTGCTGGATGAAATTCTCGACAGCCCGGGTACGGCTAAGTCGGCTGCCATATATGATCCTGACAACGGACGACTCATGACCGGACCGGGACATATGAACAACGACTCCAAGAACAACCCGTCGGCCACGGGCGACATCTTCGGCGACTGGAGAGAGGAAATCGTAGTGCCAGAAGGTGGCGAACGGGCATTCCTGATCATTACAACCAATTATCCTAACAAATACCGAATCCCAACTCTTTGGCACGACCACCAGTATCGTCAGGCCATGGTATGGCAATGTGTTGGCTACAACCAGCCGCCTCACACCAGCTTCTTCCTCGGAGAACTCGAAGGCATAACCAAAACACCTCCGCCATACACCAATGACGGACGCGAACTGATTCCGAACGGAGGAACTATCAGCGGCCAGTATGACGGCAAGCAACTCCTCGTCTACGAAACAAACGATTCCAGAGTAAGCATCGAAAGCGGAGCTGCTCCAAGTGTTGTCATTTTCAACGTGCCGTCATGGGTGCAGGGTACAAACAGCTCCAACACCAAGAAGGCTGTGGTGAACACCATTTATTACACCTGCGTGGTGAGCGGTGGCGAACTTGCAGGCAACTGCCAGGTGGTGAAGCAGGGCGACGGAACGCTCGTGTTGCCTAATGTCACTATGACATATAGCCGAAACACAGATGTGTGGGCCGGTACGCTCGAATTCGACGGTGAGATGCAGAAGTCAAAACTTTGGCTCAACCGCTTTACAGCACTTAATTCCAACGGCGGAAGGTTCCAGGACATCGACATGGAATATGGTGCCACAATGCGTCCGGGAGGTGAAGGAAAAATGGGCACAATCACTGCCGCGAATATCAACCTCGGATTCGGTTCTGTCATCGAATTCGACATAAACTCAATTAATCCGGAGGCTGGAGAACAGCAAGTTCAATATGCCGACCGTGTCAATGCGTCAAGCATTTCTATCGAGACCAAGAACTGGGAATACGGACCGAAATATCTGCAACCGGTGTTCCGATTCGTTACCGACAGCCAGGACAAGAAACTCGAACCGGGACGCTACATCATCGCGACAGCCGACAAAATCAGCGGCGATCTCGACGAAATCGTAATCGAGGGATTGAGTATCTCACAGAAACATACACTCGTGGCTGAAGACGGATTCATATATCTCGAAATTGAAGGGCTCCGTGATGCCACCGACCTCGTATGGAACGGTGCGGCCGGTAAGACATGGGATCTGGCCAATGTGCAGAACTTCTCGCTATATGAAGACCCTACAAGCACAAACAACATGTTCGTGACCGGCGACAATGTGTTCTTCACCGACGAGGGTGCACAACTCTCAGTTGAACTGAAGGGTAACATGGAAGCAGGAACCATCAACGTGAATTCGTCAAAGAACTATGTGTTCACGGGTTCAGGTTCACTCGTGGGCAACACATCACTCGTAAAGGACGGCACGGGAACACTCACCATCAACAACGATAATACATACACAGGAGGAACACGCATCAGCGGAGGTACGCTCAAGGTGAATTCGCTCAGCCATGAAACACAGGCTTATGGCAACCTCGGAGCAGTCAATGCAGCGGCTTCTAAGTTCATCATTGAAAACGGGGCAACTCTGCAGACAACAGCCGCTGTGACTATGGGATCGCCTATACGTGTGCAGACATCGGATGGCGGTGTAATCAACAATACAGCCGGATTCGTCATGAATTCGCCTATCAGCGGCACACTCCTCACAAAGCGCGGAGGAGGATATATGACTCTACATGGCAACAACTCGCTAACACGAATGATAATTGCTGCTGGTACAGTCGACACGCGTGCCGGACAAGCGGCGGCAACAGTGGAATTCCAGGGCGGAACGCTCGTAGACAACGCTTCCAACACCAGCCATGCCATTTACGTTCCGAAGGGTAAGAGCGGCACATGGACTCTCTCTTCTACCTACTACCTTGCGTATGCTAACAGAATCACAGGTGAAGGTACTCTTACAATTAACCCTACAAACACTGTCAGCCGTGTGAGAATCACAGGCGACTGGAGTAAGTTTACCGGAACCATCAAGCATACCAACACAAATATCTGGCTACCGCTCGACGCTTCTACAGGACTGCCGAACGGAACTCTCGACATCGCTTCCGGATGTACCGTAACTAACGTCTGCCAGTCGTTCACAATCGGTAAACTCACCGGAAATGGTGCTTTGGCACATCCTATTGCCAACTTCAGAAACAAAGATGCTGTGACCGGCAATAACACCTGGAGAGTGGGTAACAGCTCGGATGATCTCGGTAACTTTACATTTGCAGGAAAAATCACTGACGGAGGAGGAACCAATAAAGCCAACTTCGTGAAAATCGGTACATGCAAGATGACTGTCAGCGGAGCATGGGACAATACCGGAACTGTGACGGTTCAGGCCGGACAATTGCAATTGAACTCTAAGGCTGTGCTTGGTACTGGTACTCTTACCGTCAATAGCGGTGCATTGCTATCCGGTATGGCAAATCTCACCAACTCCAGATACACAATCAACGGTACGGTCAACCCGGGACTTAACAGCAATTCGCCGACTGGAGTCATCAGTTTCGGCGGAAATGACATGACAGTTGGAACAAACGGAGAAATTATGGTTTGTGCACGTAAATGTGCTACGGAAACCACCGACGGATGCTCCTCTCTGCAGAATATCGGAAAGATGACCATGAACGGTATGGTTACTGTGAACATATATGCCAACAACGAACTGCAGGAAGGCGACTCTATACGAATCTGGACTGCAAACACCACTTCCGGTACTCCACACCTGAATCCGCTGACAAAGGTGGTTGACGCTGAAAAGGGACTCTATTGGGACGACTCACGACTGAGCGAGGGACTCCTCTTCGTCACTACCGAGGCTCCGGTAGGAATCCAGACTCTCAAGGACAACAGCTACGTGCAGGCACAAGTATTCAGCATCAATGGCGCATTTGTCGCAAACGTGGAGGGCTCCTACGACCAGATTGAGGAAGCTGTACGCAGGTCGAATCCTACTCCGGGAATCTATGTCATCCGAATCACTGACGGAAAGGCTACCGAAACACGCAAAATCCTGATCAAGTAAGTGAATGACAAAATCTTTTTTAACGGTAATCCGCCTGAAGAGGGCGGATTATCTTTTAAAAACATACAAAACGGTTTCTGTCAAACATAACATCTCATTAATATGAAGCAGTTTCTGAATATAGTATCATTGTGCATTTGCCTTATCACTGGCGCACTCTACTCAAGTGCACAGACTTTCCGCAACCCGGTACTGCCTTTCGACTATTCCGACCCGGACGTCTGCGCGGTGGGGAACGACTTCTTTCTCACTGCCTCAAGTTTTAATTGCTCACCGGGACTGCCCGTACTCCATTCCACTGACCTCGTGAACTGGACCATCATCAACTACGCACTCGACTCCGTGCCGGGAGCCGACTACCACGACGCATCTGTGGCGCACGGAAAGGCGGTGTGGGCTCCAAGCATTAGGTTCAACAAGGGCGTCTATTACATTCTCTGGGGCGACCCTGATCAGGGACTCTTCATGGTCAGAACTTCCAACCCACGAGCCAGATGGTCGGAACCTCAACTCATTCTTAAAGGGAAGGGAATGATTGACCCGTGCCCCATCTGGGACGACAACGGAAAACTGTATGTGGTATATGCTCTGGCGGCGTCAAGGGCAAAAACCAACAGCGTGCTTCTTCTGCAGCAGTTCGACACGTCGAAATGGACGCCTGAGGGTATGCCGGCACTCATCTATGATGGTACGTACGACCAAAGTCAGACGCAGCTCACCAAATCGGTGAACCACACAATCGAAGGACCTAAAATCTACAAACGAAACGGATTCTATTATATTCTGGCACCGGCTGGGGGCGTCGACAAGGGATGGCAACTGGCACTGCGATCGAAGGACATCGCCGGACCGTATGAATCGAAGGTGGTGATGATGCAAGGCACTACCAATATCAACGGGCCGCATCAGGGTGGATGGGTCGACACTCCGTCGGGAGAGTCCTGGTTCATGCATTTCCAGGAGAAACAGCCGTTTGGAAGGGTTGTGCATCTCAACCCCGTGAAGTGGGTGGACAACTGGCCTGTAATCGGCAACGACCCCGACGGAAGAGGGTGGGGCATGCCGATGGATGCTGCCAATATGCCTGATGCCAACAATAGCGACGCGCAAATGCAGATGAGTGATGAGTTCGACTCCACACAACTGGGGCTCCAGTGGCAATGGCAAGCTAATTACGAACCTTGGTTCGGATATACCACGAACCTCGGATTCATAAGAATCTACAGTGCTATGATCGACGAAAACGACAAGAACATGTTCCATCTGCCTAACATGCTCCTGCAGAAGGTACCGTCAACGGGATGCACCTTCACTGTAAAACTGAAAGCTGTGGCGAAAGATGAACTGAGCCGGTCGGGAATCGTGGTTATGGGACTCGACTACACGTCGTTATTCATACAGAAACGGGGCAACAAAATGTGCCTCGCTATTGCCAACTGCCGTGATGCGGAAAACGGGGGAGGGGAGACTGTTGACCTGGTATACGACTTCAAACCCGACAAGAACTATAATACCGGTGCCACATCCAACACGGAGCTTGAACTCTATCTGAGAGTCAAAATCGACACGGCTGGAAAATGTTATTTTGCATATAGCTCCGACGGAAAACGATTCAAGGAAATCAACCGCTCTTTTAAAGCGCGTGAAGGAAAATGGATAGGCACTAAATTCGGACTCTTCTCTCTAACCACTTCAACCTCCGCACGGGGGTGGCTCGACTGCGACTGGGTACATGCAGAATAAAGTCGAGAGTCGAGAGCGTTAATTGTTGAAAGTTGAATGCAGAATGTCATAGTCAATCTTTTACCAAGAGTTGAAAGAATATTTATAAACTCAGTCATGACCAATTTTAGAATCTGTATGCCACAGCATAAAATTACTTTCAACATTCAACTAAAAAAACACTTTCAACTAAAAAATCTCTCTCGCCTCTCGTCTCTCAAAGGTCTCTCTCGATTAAAATTACAATCTGCATTCAACTTTCAACTTTCAACATTCAACTAAAAAAACACTTTCAACTAAAATAAATGAAAATTTTTATACAACCATGATCATAGCAATACTAACAGCAATGGACAAAGAGTATGTTCAGATATTGAACATGCTCAAAGAAACTAAAGAAGAACATCATGTCTATGACTACACCATAGGCACTTTAGACAACAAGACAATAGTACTTACGAAATGTGGTATAGGTAAGGTAAATGCCGCCATCGGAACGTCTGAAATCATCAACCGTTACAAACCCGATGCTGTCATTTCTACAGGATGCGCTGGAGGAATTGACAAGTGTCTCAACGTAATGGATGTGGTAGTCAGTTCAAAAACCGTACACCATGATTTCTTTTTAGGTGTAGGGTGGGGATTGGAGAAAGGCGAAATCCAAGGAATGCCAAAGTTCTTCCCTGCTGACGAAAAACTCATCAATGCAGCGAAAAGCCTCAACGATCCGTCGGTTCATATCGGACTTATCTGTACCGGCGACCAGTTCATCACATCCAAGGACGAACTGGCACTAATCAAGGGTGAATTCCCCGAAGGACTTGCAGTGGATATGGAGTCTGTGGCTATTGCACAGACCTGTTATATTTATAATGTGCCGTTCTTGAGTTTCCGTGTGATAAGCGACACGCCTGGTGCCGACGAACACCAACAGCAATATGAAAACTTTTGGTCGGACATGGCGGAAAAATCTTTCAACACCACCAAGAATTTCCTCCTAAACATATAGGAACCTTTGACGTTATTCTTACTTCATTTAATTGCACCAGTACTGGGAGCGCGGGCGAGGCGCCTCAATGGTCTTTACACCCCCTTCGGCTCATTTCATTTCGCCCTTTCCCCCGTTATCGGGGGACGGAAACGCTCCCAGTACTAGTGCTTTCTCTCACAAGTCATGCAACTTCATCACGTTTTCTATGTCCTACGACAGCCATTCCCTTCCTGCAACTCCATCAACAACCGTACACAACCCCGATACCCGTAGGGGCGATGCTTTATGCTCGCCCGCAACGGTGCCATCACCAACGAACGCACCTCCCGGCTGTCCCACCACGCCATCACGCTTTTGACGTTCTTCAACCTCTTTCTTACAAACACAACGGTCCGGTTTCCCTTTTTTCCGCGAAGCGGTTTTTTGCAGTTCATCCCATGAACTGTTTTTTTATTCTTTTAATCCACATCTTGTATAACCCACAAACGCACAATCTTAGCAGTATGCCCCTATGCCCTTTCAAATTATATTTTTTACCCGACAGCAATAATATTTAATGTTGCATATTGACGTCATTTCACCAATTTTTTTGTAAATTTGCATCATAATACACCAAAACTATATTAAAACGTAACTATTATGGCAGAGAAATTGGATTGGTCGAATCTGGGATTTGGCTATCACAAAACCGACTATAATGTTCGTTGCTATTTCCGTAACGGACAATGGGGGGAAATCGAAACGTGCAGCGAGGAAACAATTCCTATCCACATGGCAGCCACAAGCCTCCACTATGGACAGGAAGCCTTTGAAGGACTGAAAGCATACAGATGTCCCGACGGAAAAGTGCGTATCTTCCGACCTGACGAGAATGCAGCACGTCTGCAGTCCACGTGCAGGGGAATACTCATGCCGGAAGTGCCTACAGAGCTCTTCATCAACATGGTGAAGAAAGTGGTGAAACTCAACGAACGCTTCATACCGCCATACGAAAGCGGTGCCACTCTATATGTGAGGCCGCTGCTTATCGGTACAAGCGCACAGGTGGGAGTGCATCCGGCTGAGGAATATCTCTTCCTAATCTTCGTCACTCCGGTCGGACCTTATTTCAAAGGGGGATTCGCTTCCAATCCTTATGTCATAATTCGCGACCACGACCGCTCCGCACCGCTCGGAACGGGTATCTATAAGGTGGGAGGCAACTATGCAGCATCCCTGCTTGCCAACAAGAAGGCTCACGACCTGGGCTATGCATGCGAATTCTATCTCGATGCCAAAGAAAAGAAATATATCGACGAATGTGGTGCTGCCAACTTCTTCGGAATCAAGAACAACACATATGTCACTCCGCTTTCTACATCAATCCTGCCATCAATCACCAACAAGAGCCTTATGCAGCTTGCGGAGGACTTCGGCATGAAAGTGGAACGCCGACAGATTCCGGAAGAGGAACTCGACACATTCGAAGAGGCCGGTGCTTGCGGAACGGCTGCTGTGATCTCCCCTATTTCGTATATCGACGATGTGGAAACAGGAAAACGCTACGACTTCGGAGAAGAACCGGGGCCAATGAGCAGAAAACTCTTCGAACATCTACGCAACATCCAGTATGGCATCGAACCCGATACTCATGGCTGGACACAAATCGTGGATATGTGATTTAGTGGACAAGTTGACAATTGAACAAGTTGACAATTGAACAAGTAGACAGGTAAAGAAGTAAACAAGTATACAAGTGAGCAAGTGGTTTACTATTACTATCTGCACTCGACTCTCGTCTCTCGTCTCTCGACTTTCAAAATACTATCTGCACTCGACTCTCGACTCTCGACTTTCAAAATACTTTCAACTAAAAAAATGGGAAAAGGAAAACTCGCCAAATTCGCTGACATGGATGTGAATCCGCTCGTCGTTCAATGTCCGTTCTGGATGTTGAAACAGCAAGGGTTTGCTCAAAAAGGACGGTGGAATGAGGATTTCTTCCATAACGACAATCCCATCGTGTTGGAACTGGGTTGCGGAAGAGGCGAGTACACCATCGGATTGGCGAGGCGTTATCCCGACCGGAATTTCATCGGTGTCGACATCAAGGGTGCGCGTATGTGGCATGGAGCGCAGACGGCTCTCAACGAAGGCATGAAGAATGTTGCCTTCCTGCGGACCAGCATAGAGTTCATACATGAATTCTTCGCAGAGAATGAGGTGAGTGAAATATGGCTCACTTTCTCTGACCCGCAGATGAAGAAGGCCACAAAACGGCTCTCCAGCACCTTCTTCCTTGAACGCTATCGTAAGTTCCTCGTCGACGGTGGACTTATACATCTGAAAACAGATTCACCATTCCTCTTCACTTACACATCGGTCATGGCTCAAAAAAACGGCTTACAGATAGTTGATTCCACCGACGACCTCTATGCACGCTCGGAAGAAGATGCCGACCCCTCGTTGACTCAAATACAGACTTATTATGAGCAGATGTGGCTTGAAAGGGGTATGACAATAAAGTATATCTGTTTCAAACTGGATAAAGAGTCGGTTCTTGAAGAACCTGACGAGGAAATCCCTGTAGACGGCTATCGTTCCTATAACCATCAGGTCAGGTCAACAAAAACCACAGCAAAATAATAATTTCTTGCAATCATAATGGTCCGGCTCCCCTTTTTTCCGCGAAGCGGTTTTTTGCAGTTCATCCCATGAACTGTTTTTTTCTTCTTTTTATGGCAGCTTCTTCATCAAGTAATTCATCGCAACCCGGTCAATCGCACTTCTTCATGACACCCGTATGCCTTTCGCTCATAAAAAGAAGTTTTTTTGTGCTATTAATCCAACATCTTGCATAAACCACAAACGCGAAATCTTAGCAGTTCGCCCATACATCCTTGCAAATCATTTTTTAGCCAAACGCGATCTACGAGCAATTTGGATTGGATGCGAATCCGACGAAGGTAAGAATAACGTCAAAAGTTACTATATAATAATTGAATTCAAGTTTCGCAAATTAGGAAGCGCCTGTACGTAAACGGCCTGAAAGGCCAACAGCCCATAGCCCAGGGCAACGCCCTGGGGAATTGTGTTGCATGGAACCCGCCCT
>FLNV01000773.1_pt1 | contig 23430 bp, 20 predicted proteins | sample 1140351 | NCBI WGS metagenome assembly FLNV01 (sample SAMEA3878207, study PRJEB12797) | bioreactor metagenome | biome: Moose rumen | place: Sweden | collected 2011-10
ATTCACCAACTTCAGTTGGAAGTGCGGTTCAAGAATACGCCAGATAGGAATCCAATAGACGCTGGTGCTCTCCATCGACACCTCGGTAACGCCATGTTTCTTCATGTCACGGCACATACCGTGAAGCTGATGCGTTAAAACTCCATAAACATTCTCAAAAATCTCGCCAGTTTCGCACAAGATACAAAGAAATACGCTATCTTTGTGCACGTCAAGGCCACATACAGATCTCATAAGCCTACGATTTTGAAGTTAAACATAAAATTATCGCTTCAAAGATACAAAAGAAATGTGACATAAGAGCACGAAATGAATAGGATTGATCGTATGTCGGCCTTGATTTCTAACTTTTCGGGGCAATTTGTTCACATTTTTATCTCGACTGGCTTATAATCTCGAAAATTTTATCTAAATTTGCAGCCTGCACGAAAAGATGAACAGTTCAAAGATAATCAACGATCCCGTTTTCGGGTTCATCACCGTTCCTGGTGGCCTGCTACTGAACATAGTGAAGCACCCGCTGATGCAGCGGCTCGGACGCATTGGCCAGCTGGGCCTGGCCCATGTGGTCTATCCTGGTGCCCACCACACGCGCCTGCAGCACTCGCTGGGGGCTTTCCACCTGACATCTGAGGCCATACTGACGCTGCAGCGCAAGGGTATCTTCATCTTCGACAGTGAGGCCGAGGCCGTCGAAGCGGCCATACTGATGCACGACATTGGCCACGGGCCGTTCAGCCACGTGCTGGAACATACGCTCATCAGCGGCATCAACCACGAGGACATATCGCTGATGATGATGGAACAGATGAACCGTGACCTTGGCGGACAACTGGCCCTGGCTATACACATCTTCCGCGACGACTATCCGAAGCGCTTCCTGCACCAGCTAATTTCGTCACAGCTCGACATGGACAGGCTGGACTATCTGTGCCGCGACTCCTTCTTCACCGGCGTGACCGAGGGCGCCATCGGCTCGGCACGTATAATAAAAATGCTGAACGTGGCCGACGACCGTCTGGTGGTGGAACACAAGGGCATTTACTCGATAGAAAATTTCATCACCTCACGACGACTGATGTACTGGCAGGTCTATCTGCACAAGACAGCCGTGGCAGCCGAGCGACTGCTGGTGAACATGCTGCTCAGGGCCAAGGAGCTACGCATGGCCGGACAGGACGTGTTTGCACCGCCTCAGCTTGACTATTTCCTACGGCAGGAAGTGACGTGCCAGCGCTTCTCCGAGGATCCAAACGCCCTGTACTACTATGGCCAGTTGGACGACAGCGACCTGTGGAGCGCCATGAAAGTGTGGCAGCACCACGCAGACCGCGTGCTGGCCATGCTGGCCACGGCCCTGCTCAACCGACGACTGATGAAGGTGGAGGTCTATGACGAGCAGAAGCCCATGCCTGCTGAGCGGCCTGCTGAGCTGATGGCCATGCTGGCCCGGCAGCTGGGCATGGACGATGAACAAGTGGGCTATTTCCTGTCGCAGGTAACGGTGGGCAAGGCTGCCTACAATGCCAACGACGACCAGATAGACATTCTGGAACAAGACGGTTCGCTGCGAGACATTGCGGAACTGTCGCCACTGCTGTCGCAGCAGCGGCTGGCGCAAGAGCCACGCAAGCACTACCTGTGCTATTATAGGCTGTTAAATTAAACATTATACATTATAACATTAAACATTATAGAGAGTATACATTAAAAAACAAATAGATACCATGGACAACGTGCAACACTTGCTAATAGCAGCAAACTATCAGCTGTATGCGCAGAAGGGCAGCGAGCGCGAGCTGGTGGAGAAAACAGCCCCTGAACGGCCATACGTATTCATAACGGGATTTCAGATGGCACTCGACGGCTTTGAAGACCGCGTGAGCGTGCTGGCTGTGGGCGACAAGTTCAACTTCTGTATATCGCCCGCCGAAGCGTTTGGCGAATATGACCCGGAAGGCATACATGTACTGCCGCGCGAAGCCTTCAACGTGAAGGGCCACTTCGACAAGGAGAACGTATATGAAGGCGCTATCATTGCCGTGCAGAACCAACAGGGACAGGAGTTTCGTGCCCAGGTAACCAAGGTTGATGCAGCGCATGTAACCATAGACACCAACCATCCGCTGGCCGGCAGGCTGCTCGTCTTCGAGGGCGACATCGTAGAGAACAGACCTGCCACACAGACCGAGATAGACCAGCTGATAAAACAGCTGATGAGCAATGACGAGGACGACAATCCCGGCGGTGGCTGCGGCCACTGCTGCCACCACGAGGAAGGTTGCGGCAAAGGCCACAACTGTTGCCACCACAACGACTGAAAGCCATGAACTCCTTCGGACACATCTTTCGACTAACCACCTTCGGTGAGAGCCACGGGACAGCCATAGGCGGCGTGGTTGACGGCATGCCGGCCGGCATAGCCATCGACACGGCATTCGTGCAAGCCGAGCTGAACCGGCGACGCCCCGGACAGAGCCATATCACCACCGGTAGGCAGGAGAAGGACCAGGTAGAACTGCTAAGCGGAATCTACGACGGCATATCTACTGGCACGCCCATAGGCTTCATCGTGCGCAACGCAGACCAACACTCGGCCGACTATGACAACATGCGCGAGCTATTCCGCCCCAGCCATGCCGACTATACCTACAACCAGAAGTATGGACTGCGCGACCATCGCGGTGGCGGCCGTTCGTCGGCTCGTGTCACTATCAGCCGCGTGGTGGCTGGTGCCCTGGCCAAGCTGGCACTCAGCCAAATGACACAGATAAAGATACATGCCTTCACATCGCAAGTGGGCAACATCGCCATCGATAATGACTATACCCGCTACGACCTGCCGTCAGCCGAGCAGAACGCCGTAAGGTGTCCCGATGCAGAGAAGGCTATGCAGATGCAACGGCTGGTGGAACAGGTTAAAGCCGACGGCGACACCATAGGCGGTGTGGTGACATGCATAGTCAGTGGCTGTCCTGTAGGCCTGGGCGAGCCAGAGGGCTACAAGCTGAACGCAGCACTTGGAGCCGCCATGCTGTCCATCAACGCGGCCAAGGGCTTCGAGCTGGGCGAGGGATTTCGCTCGGCCGTCATGCGGGGCAGCGAGATGAACGACCTGTGGAACGTACCCTCAAACGGCCAGACGACCAATCCCACAGACAAGCCATCGGCCACCACTACACTTACCAACCACAGCGGAGGCATACAGGGGGGTATCAGCAACGGCATGGACATCGTGATGCGTGTGGCATTCAAGCCGGTGGCAACGTTGCTGCGCGAGCAGACTGCCATGACCATCAGCGGCCAGCCCGTCACACTACATGCCAAGGGACGCCACGACCCCTGCGTGGTGCCACGTGCCGTACCCATCGTAGAGGCCATGGCTGCCATGACGCTTCTCGACTGCCTGCTGCTAAACAGGACGGTGACATGAGAATACTGCACATATACGACAGCAAGGATAGCCTGATCGCACGACACGTGTCCATGTTGCAGCAGAACGACACGACCAACGACGTGAAGACCGTGCCGACGGGTGGCGGATACGTGCCAGACATAGTACACCTGCACGGCTGCTGGAACCATAGCCACATGCGTCAGGCCCGCCACCTGCAGCGCCAGGGCGCACGCCTCGTGCTGTCGCCCCACCACCAGCTGCAACCCTGGGTGACGGAAGACCGCCGACTGCAAGACAAATGGCCCAAGCAGTTGCTATGGCAGCAGCGCCTCTGCCACACATGCTACTGCATGATAGCCTCCGGACCGTGGGAAGAGCAGACGCTGCGCCAGACTGGTTGGAATCCGCGCATAGAGACAGTTGCCGACGCCGTAATAAGTCAGGCGACAAGCGCTCGCGACATGACGCGCAGCATTGTGATGATATACCGCAAGGTCATGGACAGCCACCCCGCCGCCCTGCTGTCAGACGAGGCACGCCGTCTGCTGCCAGCCATACTGAAGGCCGGACTGTGCGGCGACAGTCGTTGGGTGGCGACACCAGCAAGCGAACTGAACGAGACAGCCAACGCACTGAGCAACGAAGACTGGCGCCACCTGTATGTCTATGCCTACCACTCAGGACTGTCAGACATCTTTGCCAAAGGACTGGAGCTGCTGAAGCTGCAGTCGCTGGCGGTGGATGCGTCGCGTATAGCCATATACATGCCTCAGTCGGCAGAAGTAAGGAGCGAGTCGGCTGCCGACGTAGCAGCACTGCTGCGTGACATACGCCACGACACAGGCCGCGGACGACTCAGCTACGGCCTGCTGGCCGACATGACCCGACTGCTGCGTGACCCGCAGCTGAACGAGGACAGACTGATGAGCGAGCTGCAACAGCACAAGCTGGGCAAGCCTATGGCATCGCTGCTAACGGTGCTGGCCGAGACAATGCAGCTGGACGAGGGCTACATGCCGTGCCCGCCCGCCGACAACCGGCTTGCCTCAGCCATGCGCCACGCCCTGCAGCACCACCTGGCCATCTGAGGCGGAACAAAAAAGCGCCCGCGACACAGAGCATGTCTGGTCGCGGGCGCTTTTATATGTGGTGGAAATCAGTCAACGCTGTTCTCTGGACGCAGCTGGCGCACAGTGGCACCAGCCTGCCACATCTCCTGGTTGCGCATGGCCTCAAGCTCCTTCTCCAGTCCGGCGCGATAGTCGGGCTTAGAGTTGCTGTCGATGCTTATCTGCGCCTCGTGGCCGGTAAGAACCGAATAGTACAGCCACTCCATGACAGGCTTGATGGCATCGTGGAAACGTGGAGCCCAGTCGAGGGCACCGCGCTGTGCTGTGGTCGAGCAGTTGGCATACATCCAGTCCATGCCTTTCTCGCCGAAGAGCGGGCCGAGGCTCTGGGTAAGCTCCTCAACGGTCTCGTTGAAGGCCTCTGAGGGCGAGTGGCCATGTTCGCGCAGCACCTCGTACTGTGCCAGCAGCAAGCCCTGTATGGCTCCCATCAGCGAGCCGCGCTCACCCGTCAGGTCACTGGTGGCCTCGCGCTGGAAGGTTGTCTTGAAGAGATAGCCAGCGCCAATGCCTATGCCGAAGGCTATGGTCTTCTCCTCCGCCTTGCCTGTAGCGTCCTGATAGACCGCATACGAGCAGTTGAGACCACGACCCTCGCAGAACATCGTGCGCAGCGAGGTGCCCGAGCCCTTAGGGGCAACCATGATAACATCGACATCCTTGGGAGGCACCACGCCGGTACGGTCCTGCCAGTTGATGGCAAAGCCGTGACTGTAGTAGAGTGTCTTGCCTGGGGTAAGATACTGCTTGATGGTGGGCCACACCTGTATCTGACCAGCATCGCTGAGCAGCATACACACGATAGTGCCGCGCTGTGCTGCCTCCTCAATGCCGAAGAGCGTCTTGCCTGGCACCCAGCCGTCGGCCACAGCCTTGTCGTAAGTCTTGCCGGGGCGCTGGCCCACAATGACATTAAAGCCATTGTCGCGCAGGTTGCACGCCTGACCCGGTCCCTGAATGCCATAGCCTATGACAGCTATAACCTCATCCTTCAGCACTTGGTGTGCCTTCTCTAAAGAGAACTCCTTGCTTGTGACGACGGTCTCCATCACGCCGCCAAAATTCATTTCTGCCATAACAGTGTTGTTTGTTTGTGATTATTTTAGTTTTTGAGTTTTGATTTCAATGCTCAATGGTCAATGGTCAATGGTCAATGTCACTTTATTCCCATGTCCTCGGGTGAAAGCGAACGCGAGCCTATCATGTTGCCCCCCTGGAAGATACTGACGAGATAGTTGCCAGCCTCAAATTGCTCCTCGCCGCTCCAATAGACCGTCACGGCCAGGGCCTCGCCATTGTACTCAAGCGTGCGCATGGCCGTATATTTCAGTGTAGTGTTCTCATAATCGAATGTTCCGTTGCCGCCCACCACCTGTCCATTGGGCTTTTTCACCTGAACGTAGAAGGTCAGCGCACCAGCCTCGGCTGTCACGTTCTTGGCCACAGTGAAGCTAACCTGCAGCTTGCGCGTATCGTCCATCTTGCGCTTTTTCTTGATGGCGCGATCCTTGTGGTCTTGCAGCAGCATGGTTATGCCCGTGGCATCCAGCTGGGCAGCTATCGCAACCTTTTCCGACAGCGAGGCACGCTCGTTGCTCAGGGCCTGGTTCTGGCGCCCAGCCTCTGCCAGCTCGCTGCGTATCTGGGTGTTCTCGGCTGTTAGTGCCTCGTTGATCTGGTTGAGCGAATCTATCTGCAGTATGTACGAGCGCAGCACGGCACGTACGGTGGCCAGCTCCTTCTTCAGCCTTGCTATCTCACGCGCGTCGGTGGCACGCACCTGCTTCAACTCTTCCAGCAGCTGCTGCGTGCGCAACTGCTCGCGCGTGAGCTGCTCGACTATGGAGTCGTTGTTTATCTGCGTCATCATCTCGCTGTACTGCAGCGTGAAGCGCTCGTATTCGTTCTCCATCTCCTGCTTGTCCAGAGCTGCCAGCTCGTGCATATCCTCTATCTCTTGCTGCTTTTGCTGTACGTTCCACATCAGCCAGGCCGCTACGCCTGCCAGCAGCAGCGTCAGCAGCGAGAGAGCAACTATCCATCCGCGTTTCATATATCCGTACTTTTGCCTATATATAATATTAATGTGTAATGTGTAGAAAAATCGTGTGCAAAATTACACCTTTTAGGCGAGACGACAAAACGCAGTAGCTTAAATAATGCTAATCGCTGTAGAAATCGCCTGCATTGTTATCTTGTCCATATCAACCTCGTTGGGCTGCCAGGTGCGCACCTTTATCTGCGGCTGCTCGTGGTTGGTCATGTTGACCTGCAGGAACAGGTAGCCCTCATCGCTGTATGTTGTCGAGTTGTACTCCTGCTGAAACCGTGATGGCCTGACGCTGACGAACTGCCTCGAAGAGAAGTATTGCAGCCGAGACAGAGACGTTAAGCGAGTCGAGACGGCCAAGCATTGGAATGCGAATGTGGGCGGTGGCAGCCCGGCGCCACTGCTGGGTAAGCCCCGTGGATTCAGTACCCATGACAATGGCCGTTGGGCGCCGCATATCCGTGCTATAATATGGGCTCGAGTCTTGCAGTTGCGCCGTCAGGATGCTGATGTCATGCTGACGGAGCCAGTCGATACACTGCTCTGACGTGCACGCCACACACGGCACAGTGAACACGGCGCCAATGCTGCTACGAATGAGATTGGGATTATAGATGTCAGTCAGAGGGTCGCACACGATGACGGCATCGGCACCGGCGGCATCGGCCGAACGCAGGACGGCACCCAGGTTGCCTGGCTTTTCCACGCTTTCAAGTACCACGATGAGGGGTGCCTGTCCCAGCGAGAGGCTGTCCAACACCTGTCGTCGCTGTTCTACCAGCGCCACCACACCCTCGGTGCTGTCACGATAGGCCATACGCGCATACACCTGCGGTGTAACTTCGAAGACTCGCCTGGCCAATGGCAGCGGTTCAAGACCGTAGAGCTGACGGCATACAAACAGCGTGTCGGCAACATAGCCGGCGGCGAGACAGTGTTCAAGCTCACGTCGGCCCTCTAAAACAAAAAGGCCAGCCTTGCGTCGCTCGGCTGACTTCTGCTGCAGAGCCAGAACCTGTTTCACCCTTGGATTCTGAACGCTGCTGATAATATCCAAATCTGTCATTTATCTTGACTTCAAAGAGCGGAATACGGGACTCGAACCCGCGACCCTCGGCTTGGGAAGCCAATGCTCTACCAACTGAGCTAATTCCGCCTTCACGAGTTTAACAGCTGCAAAGGTACGCACTTTTCGGCAAACTGCCGCTGTTTCGCGCGTTAAATATGCTTAATTTGAGGAGTTGAGGAGTAAGAAATTGAGGAGTAAGGAGTTGAGGAGTAAGGAGATGAACTAATATGATTCTTGTTCATTTGGGAAGTCGCCACTCTTGACATCGTCAACATAGTGGTGAACGGCTTCGGCGATGGTCTGCGCCAGCTGGGCATACTGACGGAGGAACTTGGGCTTGAAGCCTTGAGTCATGCCCAGCATATCTTGTAACACCAGTACCTGTCCGTCGCAGCCATTGCCTGCACCAATGCCAATAGTTGGGCAACTAACTTGTCTCGACACCTCGGCAGCCAGTGCCGCCGGCACTTTCTCGAGCGTAATGGCACAGCAGCCCGCCCTGTCCAGCTCCTTGGCATCGGCCAACAGCTTCTGTGCCTCGGCCTCCTCCTTGGCGCGCAAGCCGTAGCCTCCGAACTTATGTATGCTCTGCGGAGTCAGACCCAGATGGCCCACCACGGGCACGCCGGCCCAGACGATATGCCTGATTGTGTCGGCAATCTCGCTGCCACCCTCCATCTTTACGGCGTCGCAGCCGCTCTCCTTCACCATGCGTATAGCATTGCGAACACCATCGGACTCGCTGACCTGATAGCTGCCGAAAGGCATGTCGCATACCACAAAGGCGTGCCGCGTGGCACGCACCACTGCCGAGGCATGATAAATCATCTGATCCACCGTCATGGGCAGCGTGTCGCCGTAGCCGGCCATGACGTTGCCAGCCGAGTCGCCTATGAGTATTGAGTCTATACCGGCCTGGTCCAATATGCCGGCCATGGTATAGTCATAACATGTCAGCACAGTTATTTTCTCGCCCTTGAGCTTCATCTCCATGAATGTCTGCGCTGTCACCTTCTTCAGTTCACTTGTAAGATATCCCACTGTAATATGAATTGATAATTGATAATTAAAAAACTACGAACTATGAAACTATGAACGGCCACAGCCTTGGGTCTGTATAGTCGCTTATCACCATGTCGCTCAGTGGCGCTATGGACTCGGCCGGATTGGTGGTAGCCAGTCCAACCACCCTTGCGCCAGAGCCACGACCTGCGCGCAGGCCATTGAAGCTGTCTTCCATCACGATGCAGGAAACAGGACTGGCCCCTACCCTTGCAGCACCACGCAGATAGCAGTCGGGCGAGGGCTTGCTCTCGGCACAGTCCTCGCTGGTCAGTATGGCATCAAACTGGCTGCTGAAACTGGGCAGCTGCCTGAACACTGCCTCCATCTTGGGCCAGTTGCTGCTGGTCACGACAGCAGTCTTGATACCCTCACTGCGCAGCCGAGCCACAAAGTCTTCAAATCCCTTCACATAGCTGAAGAGCATGTTCAGTTCAAACTCGTTCAGCCGCGCCGTTATAGCCTCTCGCTCTGCCAGCAGTGAACCGCTGAACCAACGGTCATAAATCTGCGTCAGCGTCTGGCCCTTTATCTCGTGTTCCAGTCCAGGATGCTCCGGGTGGTAGTGTCGGCACTCGCCACCCCAAAAGACAGTATATTGCGGCTCGGTGTCGAAAACCACGCCATCAAGATCGAACAATACTGCCTTACATTTTTTATTGTCTTGCTTTTCCATATTTCTTGTCAGTTGAGAGTGGCATAGAAGCCCTCCAGATTGTCATACCTGCTACGCATCATGCGCCGATAGATGTTCCGCAGCCACAGCGGGGAACACAGGGTGAAAGCCAGACCTACAAGTGCCGAGACAACATAGGCAACGAGTTGTCCAAACAACATGTAGAGCGGCATGACGAGCATCGCGGGCATGACGAAGAATGCCGCAAGGCTCCACAGCACCTGCTTAAAGTTGTTAGTCTTTGTCTGCCGCGTTATGGGTGCGTTCAGGGGCACCGTCTCACGGTTATCCACTGCCAGCTGAAACATACAGAAATAGACCGGTCCACTGGTCAGCAGCATAAAAGCGACCATCATAAGTAGCGAGAACTTGCCTGCCAACAGCGCGGGCAGCATAAGGACAAAGGGCACCAGCAACATCAGAACATTGAAGCAGTACTTGGCCACCAGCAACTGAAGTATGTTCTCCTTGTGTACAAGCAGCACGCTGATATAATTACCCTCGGCTCCCATTATCTTCTGCAGCGATGTGGCTCCATAGAGCATAAAGCAGTAGAAGCACCACCAGTTGCGTTCCAAACTGCTGTTATAGATAGGCGTATATGCTATCAGCAACGTGAACAGCACCACCGTGCCCATAGACATGAAGAAGCGATGGCGAAGCGTCTTGCACCTGACCACGGACAGTATCTCCAATCGCAAATACTGGCCCGTGACTCCGATACGGTCAAGCAGCTGCAAGCGCAACGGACGGGCCGTGGTGGTATCCCGCTCGGCCACTGTGCCCTGCACCTCGCACATCGACATGCGATACCACAGCAGCGTGGCACAAAGCAAGGCCAGAGTGAAGAGTACGACGGCGGCAGGCATGAACAGCCAGAAGCGCCACAACAGCTCCCACATATTGATATACGCCTCTATACCCCACAGGCAGGGCAGGAAGAACAGTCCATAAACGGCCGACAATGCAATCCATAGCACGTTGCGCGACATGAGCAGACGCACCGACAGCCATATCAGGCTGCCTGCCATCATCAGCACCTGACACCCCACCACAGCACACAGGGTGGAAAAGAAAGGCTGGCCCACCACCACCGAGATGATACCGAAAGGCAAGAAGGCAGCCAGCCACATCATGTTGTATGGGCTGAGTATGTCGGCCAACAAGAACGCCTGTACCACCTGACGACGGCGCACAGGCAGAAGCAGCCAGGGCCTAAGCTGCATCTCGGGCATTTCCTGGGTGAGGAAACGCATCAAGAAATCGACAATCAATACGAGCGGCACCATTGCCATCAGCAACACTGGCCCGTCGTCCTCACCACGGGTTGCAAAACCGAGCAACATGCCCATGATGACAAGATAGAGTATGGCGATGACCGAACCAATGGCATACATGGCACGAGCCGCACGCCCCTGTTCGAGCATGGGACTACGGCGGAAGCGCAGCTTGGACAGTCGCCTGACCACTCGCAGTATGGATAACACGTTGTGCATGTCGGGTGCGCAGCTCTACCGCAGGTCTATTACCTCGGCTGTGGGATAGTCGGCGGCGTTGAAGGAAAAGACCGAATCGCTGAGCCGCTCTGCCTTCAAGTCAGAAATGGTGAATGTGGTCCAGCCCCCCTTCTGCTGCAGCATACGCACTTCAGTAGGGTGGTAGTCGGCTGCGCTCACCGTTATGTACATCTCCTTCACGTGTCGCGTCGCGTCGGTTGCGGTCAGATGTACCTTATAGACTCCCTTCTCCTTTTCCATGTCTATCTGGAAGCCTTTCTTGTACATGTTGATGAACGTGTAGGGGTTGAGAACCTGCAGCTGCTTGTCAGACGGGTGGCTCACGTTGACCTCGTCGCTCTTGTTCATATATGTCCACATGGTCTTGCCGTCGAACCACACAGTGGCCTGCGGCGTGACGGCGTGGAAACGTCGCCCCTTCACCTGAATAGTACCGCGGGTCTGCTGGTTGCCCTTCATGGTGAAGCTGGCACTAACCCCCTGCTTGCTGCTGACCGTGGCAGCAGCCTTGTCAAGTACCTGGCGCGCTGTCTGGGCAGTGGCCGACCCGACAAATGTAGCTAATAATATTAATGTGTAAAGCGTCTTTCTCATCGGTATCTGTTTTTTATCCGTGCAACTGATTCAACAGCGACTGCAGGCTCATCTCGTCCTGCAGGAGAACCTCGCGTGGCTTGGCACCACGTGCGGGACCAACAATGCCTGCCTTCTCCAACTGGTCCATCAGCCTGCCTGCACGATTGTATCCAATCTCAAACTTACGCTGCAACAGCGACGTGCTGCCCTGCTGCTGCAAGACGATGAGGCGCGCGGCATCGTCGAACATAGGGTCCAGGCTGCGCAGGTCCACATTCCTGCTCTCGCCTCCGCCACCATCGGTGTCAGCCTCAATAGGCTCTGGCAGCTCGTAAGGCTCAAGGTAGCCCTGCTGCGAGGCAATATACTGGTTGACGGCATCAACCTCTGGCGTATCGACAAAGGCGCACTGCACGCGCACGGGATCGTTGCCCTGCAGGTAGAGCATGTCGCCACGACCTATCAGCTGCTGGGCACCGGTGCGGTCGAGAATTGTCTTCGAGTCAATACCGGCACTGACCTTGAACGCAATACGGCCAGGGAAGTTTGCCTTGATGGTGCCTGTTATGATGTTGGTTGTGGGTCGCTGCGTAGCTATTATCATGTGAATGCCCACGGCACGCGCCTTCTGCGCTATGCGTGCGATAGGCATCTCTATCTCCTTGCCTGCCGTCATGATGAGGTCGCCAAACTCGTCGATCACCACCACGATGTAGGGCATGAAGCGATGACCATGTTCAGGGTTCAGCTCGCGGGCAATGAACTTCTTGTTGTAGTCCTTGATGTTGCGCTGTCCCGCGGCCATAAGCAGCTCGTAGCGGGCATCCATCTCCACGCAGAGCGAGTTGAGCGTGCGCACCACCTTTGAGGTGTCGGTGATGATGGGGTTCTCAGCCTCCTCAGGCAGAGCCGCAAGGAAGTGCTTCTTTATCTTAGAGTAGATGCTGAACTCCACCATCTTCGGGTCAACAAGCACTATCTTCAACTCGGCCGGATGTTTCTTATACAGCAGTGACGTCAGTATGGCGTTCAGACCTACAGACTTGCCCTGGCCTGTGGCACCTGCCACAAGCAGGTGTGGTGTCTTGGTCAGGTCGAACATAAACACCTCGTTCGTTATGGTCTTGCCCACGGCGCATGGCAGTTCCATTGTCGTCTCCTGGAACTTACGTGAGTTGAGTATCGACTCCATAGACACGATGTTGGCCTTGGCGTTTGGCACCTCTATGCCGATAGTGCCCTTGCCAGGTATGGGCGCAATGATACGTATGCCAAGGGCGGAAAGCGACAGGGCAATGTCGTCCTCCAGATTACGAATCTTGGAGATACGTACACCTTGGGCCGGAGTTATCTCATACAGGGTGATGGTGGGGCCAACGGTGGCCTTGATGCTGGAGATCTCTACGCCAAAGTTGCGCAGCACATCAACAATACGATTCTTGTTGGCTGTCTGCTCTGCCATGTCAATATATGGACGGCCGTCGGTGTCATATTTCTTCAGCAGGTCGAGTGTTGGATAGTGGTACATCTCCAGGTCGCGCTTCGGGTCGTATGGCTCCATCTCTCGCCCGCCCACCTGTACCAGGTTCTGTCCGTCAGCAATATCCTCGTTTTTCACTTCATCGACGGTGAAGCCAGGCTCGCCGCTACTCTTCTTGCCCTTGCTGACAGCTACCTCTTGATCCTCCGCGGTGCCATTTCCTGTGTTAGAGGTCTCGGTGAAATGGGCTGTTGGCTCGTCGTCGTTGAACTCTACGGTCTGCGTGTCGGGATTGTCGAACACCTTCGGGTCTGTGCCGTGCTGCTCGGTGTCATCGGCGGTGTCAGCCGTATTGCTTCCTCCGTCGCCGCCCTGGCTTCCCTCCTCGACCACAAACTTTATCCTGTCAGTAAAGAACTTGGTTGGATTGAGCAGCTTGCGCACAAAATAAATAGTCTCGGCGCTGACGTATGTAAAGAAAGCAAGGGCTATCAGCGCCAGAATGGCAGTCAGGCCTGGCGCACCGAAAAGGTTCTCTATGCGCTGGCAAATGTACAGCCCATGGTCGCCACCAGGCGAGAAGGCACTGTCGGCAAAGAGCGGCTTGAGGAATTTTGCCATAGTGATACTGCTCCACAACATGAGCAGCGTGAGCCCCATGAACCACTTCCACAGATTGGTAAAGTAGGCACGCATGAGCCTGGCCGAAGCCACCAGAAGGAAGACTGGTATGCAGAAGGCTGCCAGGCCGAAACAGCGCTTGATAAAGAAATAGGCCGTATATGCACCAACCGACCCACAATAGTTGCGGAACTCCCGGTGTTCGTTCATCACCTCGCCTGGCCGCAGGTCCTCAATGATACTGATGTCTGCCTGGCCGGTGGCGAAGAATGTAGAGAACGACAGCAGCATGAACATGCTGACTGCGAAGAGTACGGCGCCAGCGACAAAACTCATTCGCTCGCCCCAGAAGAAATTGGAAATGCCCAGCACCTGCCATATAGACTCATGCTCTTCCTGCTGTATCATATTTACGGGCTTGCCGTGTTTCTGCTTCTTTTTCTTTACCATAGTATGGCTCTATATTATTAATGTGTGCAACAAATCTTGCCCCGCCATGTTAAGCTGGCGCATAGTGAACTGAGCGGCAAAATTAGACAAAAATAGCGGAGAAGCCAAAAAAATTTGGCTTTTCCGCACATTTTCCCCCACTTACTTGACTTTTCTCCCCCTCACCCGGTCATGGAAGACTCAGTTCTTCCAGTCGCCGGGATTGTTAAGCAGATCGGCACTGAGATCCTGAAAGAAGTCGTGCTTAAGCACCTGACTGATACGGCCAAGCAGACGGACATTTATGTCAGAACGTCCAAAGATGTTATAAACATTAGTGCGCTCGCAGGGTATCTGTTCGGCCAGCCAGCGCGCCGAGCGCCCCTGCTCAATCATCACCATGCGTATTTTCTGTCCCATTTTAATCATAGATAGGCTACGTTTTCTGTTCAACTTGGTTGCAAAGGTACGAACATTCGGCCAAACGCGCAAACCGCGTAGTTGCAACATATTCGACAAAACGACTATTTGTGCGACAAAGCGGATAAAACCGCTAACAAGAGGCATAAAATTAATCGCGGGGGTGAGGAGGTGGGGAGATGGGGAGATGAGAAGGTGGGGAGATGAGGAGATGAGGAGATGAGGAGTTGGGGAGTTGATGGGGAGTTGTGTGGAGTTGTGTGGAGTTGAGTTAATAACATTGAAAAGTTTGGACAAAAGTTTGGACGTTTCATATCTTTTGCGTAACTTTGCAGCGCAAAAAAGCAAACACAGGCTACAGACAAGTGAAAAGACAGGCCGCGATGGTGGAATGGTAGACACGAGGGACTTAAAATCCCTTGACCAGAAACGGTTGTGCGGGTTCGAGTCCCGCTCGCGGCACTACTAAATTTAAACTCAAATTATCATAACCTTATCATGCAAAAGAAATTCGCATTTGTCATGTCGGCAGTGTCTGTGATGCTGCTCGCCTCGTGTTCAAGCAAGTTTGGCACGCTGAGTTCCGACAATTTCACAGTCAACCCAAACCCATTAGAGACACAGACAGGCACTGTGCCCGCCACCATCAGTGCCACCTTCCCCCAGAAGTTCATGGCTAAGAAGGGACAGGTCACCGTCACTCCCGAGCTGCGCTACACCGCCAACGGAGCCACCCAGGTGGCCAAGGGTCAGAGCGCTACATTCCAGGGTGAAAAGGTACAGGGCAACGGCAACACCGTGCAGTATGCCGTAGGAGGCAACTACACGATGAAGACTACATTCAACTATGTGCCCGAGATGCAGAAGAGCGAGCTCTATCTGACCTTCGACGCACAGATAGGCAACAAGAGCGTCAGCCTGCCCGACGTGAAAGTGGCCGACGGCGTAGTGGCCACCGGCGAGCTGTATAAGGTCACACTGACCAACACCACCGCCAGCGTGGCAACCGATGCCTACCAGCGCATTGTGGCACAGAAGTATGACGCCAACATCAAGTTCCTCATCCAGCAAGCCGAGCTACGCAAGAGCGAGCTGAAGAACAACTCGGTGACCGAGTTTGTACGCCTGCTGAAGGACATCAACGAGAATGCCCACGGCTACAACATGAAGAACGTGGAGGTTTCTGCCTACGCTTCGCCCGACGGTGGCTTCAAGCTGAACGACAAACTGGCAGCCAAGCGTCAGGACGTGTCAGAAAACTATGTTCGCAAGCAGCTGAAGGACATCAAGATGGACACACCTGTAGATGCCAAATATACCGCTCAGGACTGGGAAGGCTTCCAGGAGCTGGTCAAGGCAAGCAACATTCAGGACAAGGACGTCATTCTGCGTGTCCTCTCTATGTACAAGGATCCTGAGGAGCGCGAGGCTCAGATAAAGAACATCAGCAGCGCCTTCAAGGAGCTGGCCGACGGCATTCTGCCCGAGTTGCGCCGCGCACGCCTGACCATCAACTACGAGGTGGTTGGTCGCAGCAACGAGGAGATTCTGGACCAGCTGAATGCTGACGCCAGCAAGCTGTCACTGGAGGAGCTGCTCTATGCAGCCACCCTGAAAGACAATGTCAACGACAAGGAGGCCATCTACCAGAAAGCCGCCCAGCTCTATCCCAATGATGCACGCGCCTTCAACAACATAGCCGCCATGGAGTATGCCAAGGGCAACTACGACGAGGCCAAGAAGTATCTGCAGCAGGCTCTGAGCAAGCAGGGCGGCAGCAGCGAGGCTAACGCCAACCTGGGTCTTATCTCACTGCTGAACGGCGACACTCAGGCTGCACAGAACTACATAGCCAAGGGCAGCAGCGCCGACGCAGCCAAGGAGGCTCTCGGCAATCTGCACCTGGCACAGGGCAACTACGCACAGGCTGTTCAGGACTTCGACGGTATCTACAGCAACTCGGCTGCCCTGGCCCAGATAATGAACAAGGATTATCAGGCTGCCAAGAACACGCTGCAGAACATCAAGAACGGCGACGGTACCACTGAGTATCTGAAGGCTGTGGTGGCTGCACGCATGGGCGACAGCGCCGCCGCACAGGCTGCCAAGGCAAAGGCTGCACAGCTTGACGCCAAGTGGGCTCAGTATGGCACCAACGACCTGGAGCTGCTCAACCTGCTGAAATAAGAAAATTGCAACTACAGATATGACGAAGGGGGAGCTTGGCTGACCGTATCAGCATGGCTCCCCCGCGTCGTTTCTACTAAGACCACCTATGCACAGAACTCTCTTCGCCGCAATAGCCGCAGTTGCACTCACAGCATGCTCCGTACCGTCGGGACACTTCCAGATAGAAGGCCAGTTTAAAGGCCTGAACCAGGGACAGTTCCTGCTCTATAGCATTGACGCCAGGCACGAGCGTATAGACACGCTGCGCCTTAACAACGGCAAGGTGGCATACGACATACCACTTGAAGACACGGTGGTGATGATGTTGCTGTTTCCCAATTTTTCCGAGCTGCCCATCATTGCCGCCCCTGACACAAAGATAAGCATTCAGGGCGATGCCACCCATCTGAGAGAGACCGAAGTAAAAGGAGGGGTGGACAACGACGTCCTGACCGCATGGCGCAAGCTGCATGCCGGTGACAGCCAGAATGAGCTGGAACGTGCCGCAGCGCAATATATTGAGGAACACCCAGCTTCGCCTGCGTCAACCTATCTGCTGCGACGATACCTGCTGCAAGGCGAACAGCCATTATACTCCGAGGCAACGCGACTGCTCAGACTGATGCTCAAGGCGGCACCCGGCAATATGGAGGCAGTGCGCATGCGCAACCTGCTCACGGCCGGATTCGGCAAAGAGATAACTCAGACACTGCCACCATTCAGCGCCCGCGACATAAAAGGCAACAACGTGGGAGCCTCAAAACTGAAACAAGAGGTCAACATCGTATATACCTGGAGTTCGTGGGACAGCAAGAGCCTCGACAACCAGCGCAAGCTACGCCGCCTGAAGAAGCAATATGGCGGACGAGTGGCGCTAATGGGCTTCTGTCTTGACGCCGACACAATGTCCGTACGCTATACACTGCGCTACGACTCAATAACATGGACCACCATCTGCGATGGGCAGATGTTTGCCAATCCAGCCCTGCACCGTCTGCGCCTTCTGAGCGTGCCCGACAACGTGGTCTATGACAGTCACGGCAAGGAACTGGCACGCTCCTTGACATCCGACGAGATAGACAAGCACATCAAGGAGTGGCTAAAATAAGCTCCAGCTCTTCGCTCTGCTTCTCCCAACGCTCCATCGTCTCGTCCTGCTGACGTTTCAGGTCTGTGTATTCCGTCACCAGCACCATGTCGGCAGCCTTATCCGGTTGCATTAGCAGCTGGTCCAGTTCCTTCAGACGCTCTTCTATGCGTGCTATCTCCTTCTCTGTCTGCTCCAGTGCGCGCTCAGCTTTCTTCATGCGTTTCTGCCGCTCTTTGTATTCAGCCTCAGCCGACCCGCCCTTGGCAGTAGCTTGCGGCTGATCACTGCGCTCGTACCGGTCACGTGACATGGAAGGCTGCTTGCTGCCCACACCAACGGGTGGCTGCAGAGAATTGACGGTTGACAGATAGTCATATATGCCACCCAGATGTTCGCGCACCTGGCCGTCTGCAAAGGCATACACCTTACTGACCAGACCATCAAGGAACTCGCGGTCGTGGCTCACTATGATAGCCGTACCGTCAAAGGCACGTATGGCCTCCTTCAGCACCTCCTTCGATGGTATGTCCAGATGGTTGGTAGGCTCGTCCAGTATGAGAAGGTTGACAGGTTCAAGCAGCAGGCGTATCATGGCCAGGCGACTGCGCTCGCCACCGCTCAGTACTGCCACCTTTTTGTCGGCAGCCTCTCCGCCAAACATGAAGGCACCAAGTAGGTCGTTTATCTTCAGCCTGATCTCGCCACGGGCCACGTTGTCTATGGTCTGGCGAACGGTCAGAGAGGGGTCAAGCAGCTGCGCCTGATTCTGGGCGAAATAGCCTATCTGCACGTTATGACCAACGGTCAACTCGCCATCGAACGGTATCTGGCCCATGATGCACTTGACCAGGGTTGACTTTCCCTCGCCGTTGCGCCCGACAAAAGCCACCTTCTCGCCACGCTTGACCGTCAGGTTTACCTTGCTGAACACGCGGTGACTGACAGGCATGGCCGCCCCCTGTGGGCCTGACACCTGGTATGTCTTGCTGACATCCTTGCAGATAACGGGATAGTCGCCCGAGCGCAGGCATGGCGGGAACTTCAGGTGCATACGCCTACGGTCCACCTCGTCCACTTCTATGGGCACTATCTTCTCTAACTGTCGAAGTCGCTGCTGCACCTGCACGGCCTTGGTGGCCTGATAGCGGAAACGGTCAACAAACTGCCTGATGTCGGCTATCTCGCGTTGCTGGTTCTCGTATGCACGCAGCTGCTGTTCACGACGCTCCTCACGCAGGTGCAGGTACTCATCGTACTTTACCTTGTAGTCAACCACCTGTCCGCAGGTTATCTCCATCGTACGCGACGTGACATTGTTGATAAAGGCACGGTCATGGCTCACCAGCATCACAGCGCACGCATTCTGCCTGAGGAACTGCTCCAGCCACTGTATGGAGTCGATGTCAAGGTGGTTGGTTGGCTCGTCAAGGAGCAACACGTCTGGGTGTTGCATCAATATCTTGGCCAGTTCTATGCGCATGCGCCATCCGCCGCTGAACTCACTGGTAGGCCGGTCGAAGTCGCTGCGCTGGAATCCCAGTCCGGCCAGCGTACGCTCCATCTCTGCCTCGTATCCTTCTGCGCCCATCATCAGGTATCGCTCATGTTCCTGCGTGAAGCGTTCCACCAGCTCCATATATTCCGTCGTCTCATAGTCGGTGCGCTGTGCCAGCTGCTGCTGCAGTTGCTCCACGCGCTGCTTCATCTGCCTAATGTCGGCAAAAGCCTTCTGCGCCTCCTGGCGCACGGTGGTGTCGTCGCTCAGCACCATCACCTGCGGCAGATAGCCCACACGGCAGCCCTGCGGCATGCTGACGGTGCCGCTGGTAGGCAACTGCTGTCCGCTTATGATTTTCAGCAACGTACTCTTGCCTGCTCCGTTCTTGCCCACCAGAGCTATGCGGTCGCGATCGCCCACAAGGAACGACACATTGTTGAACAGCGGACGGGCGCTGAACTCCACAGTCAAATGTTCTACGCTAATCATGTGCTTGTATTCTGTTTTGCGGCGCAAAGGTACAACATTTTTTGCATATAACTGTCTGCTAACGTTTTTTTGCATTCTATTTTTGTGTTTTTATGTAGGAATAACTACCTTTGCAGCGCAGACACACCCAAGAAAGAGACAGATAAAACCAAGAAAAACATGAAAAGAATGCGCATTCAATCCCTGGCCATGCTGCTGCTCTGCCTGCTGATGGCCATTCCCGCCTCAGCCAAGAAGGCAAAGGTGAGCAACGCACAGCGCGTGGAATACGTGCTGAAGAACCTGGAGGTGAAGAAAGACGTCAAGACCCGCCTGAAGCCACTGCTTGAGAATTACCTGAAGGACAAGGACGCAGCCTCGACCAGCTACGACAAGATGAAGGACAAGCTGAAGCCGAAGATCAAGCTTGGTACCATCAGCGACGAGCAAGGCCAGCAGCTGCTTGATGCCAAGTGGGCTGCCGAAGCAAAGGAGCTGCAGGTGAAGAAGCAGTATGAGCAGACCTTCAAAACCGTTATGCCTGTCAAGAAAGTGTATGAGTGCTTCCGTCTGCTCAACGACAAAAACAGCAAGATACTAAACGGCGACGACGACGACTAACTTTCCATAATGCTACGGCTCAGCAGTTGATATATCTGCTGGGCCGTTTCTTTATGCCCGAGCAGCTCCTGTTGTGCCGCCATGACCCGCATGTCGCGGCGCGCGGCGGGGCCGGTCTGAGCCTCGCGTGGAGACAGTTGCTCCAGCTTGGCTACCGTCTCGTGTATCAGCGGCAACATGATGCTGATGTCCAGTCCATGCTCGCGCAACAGGTCGTCGGCCAAGGCAAACAGGTGGTTGGGGAAGTTGCAGGCAAAGACGGCGGCCAAGTGCAGATAGCGTCGCTCGCCAGACGACATCTGGTGGACGCTGCTGCTGACGCTCTCGGCCAACGAACGCGCCACCGTCAGGGCATGGTCGTCAGAGCCCTCGATGAATACGGGCACATGGGTAAAGTCAATCTGGCGCTCCAGCGAGAAGGTCTGCATTGGATAAAGGACACCATAGGTAGAGGCACACGTGCCGCTGAAAACCTGCATGGGTATGCTGCCGGCCGTATGGAGTACCACGGGTGCAGTCTTCACATTATTATATATATGTGTACACAGGCGTTCAAGCACCTCAGGCAGCACATCGTCGCGCACAGCCACAATATATACGTCAGCACCGGCAGCCACCTCGTCGATGCCGCTACAAGCCTCGGCTCCAACCCTTTCAGCCAAAGCACACGCATGTGCATACGTCGGGCTGCACACCTGGCGAACAACGTGAGAAGAAGAACGGCTCAGGGCCGTGGCCAACTGCGTGGCCAAGCGTCCTGAGCCGATGAATGTGACGTTCACGTTCTTGTCTGTTTAAGCTTAACCTTAACTTAAGCGCGGGCCTTCTGCACGTAGCCGAGTGCCTCGCGGCACTTGTCGGTCACATACTGCCAGTCGCCGGCCTTCACCTTGTCAGAGGGGAAGAGCTTAGAGCCCATGCCTACGCAATAGACGCCGGCCTTGAACCAGCCTTTCAGGTTCTCCTCCTCGGGAGCCACGCCGCCCGTCACCATAATCTTCGACCAGGGCATGGGGGCCTTCAGACCCTTCACCATGTTGGGGCCGACCACGTCGCCGGGGAACACCTTGGTCAGGTCACAACCCAGCTCCTGTGCCTTGCCTATCTCGCTGACGGTCATGCAGCCCGGGCAGTAGGGCACCAGACGGCGGTTGCAGACGGGAGCGATGTCAGGATTGAGCAGCGGGCCCACCACGAAGCAGGCACCCAGCTGGATGTACATGGCGGCCGTGGGAGCATCGACGATAGAGCCGATGCCGAGCGCCAGCTCGGGGCACTCCTTGTCGGCCCACTTCACCAGCTCGCCGAATATCTCCTGGGCGAAGTCGCCGCGGTTAGTAAACTCGAAGGCGCGCACGCCGCCCTCATAACAGGCCTTTACCACGTTCTTACAGGTCTCAAGGTCTTTGTGATAGAACACGGGAACCATACCCGTTGAGCCTATCTTCTGCAATACTGCAATTTTATCAAATTTTGCCATATTCACAAGCCCCCTAAGTTAGGGGGTTGGGGGTCTGAACAAGCGTAATTGCAAACCCAATTAAAAGAAATAATAGAAATAAGGGGATTGGCAGTCTGCGCTTGTTCAGACCCCCAACCCCCTAACTTAGGGGGCTAACGCTGCACTCGTCCGTTGGCGTTGCCACCGGCCAAGCTCTCCACCTCGTCAACAGATACCAGGTTGAAGTCGCCGTTGATGGTGTGCTTCAGGGCACTGGCAGCCACGGCAAACTCCAGGGCCTCGCCCTGCGTCGGCTTGGTCAGCAGACCGTGGATCAGGCCACCCGAGAACGAGTCGCCTCCGCCCACGCGGTCGATGATGGGATTGATTTCGTAGCGCTTCGACTGGTAGAACTCCTTGCCGTCGTAGATAAGAGCCTTCCAGCCGTTGAACGTAGCGCTGAACGACTCGCGCAGCGTCGAGACAACATACTTGAAGCCAAACTCCTCGCGCATCTGGCGGAAGATGCCCTCGTAGCCAGCAGCGTCGGTCTGACCGCCCTCCACGTCAGCGTCGGGCTTGAAGCCGAGGCACAGCTCTGCGTCCTCCTCGTTGCCGATGCACACATCTACATACTTCATCAGCGGGCGCATGATGGAGATGGCCTTCTCAGAGGTCCACAGCTTCTTGCGGAAGTTGAGGTCCACCGACACGGTGACGTTGTGGCGCTTGGCGGCCTCGCAGGCCAGACGCGTCAACTCGGCAGCCTTGTCGCTGATGGCGGGCGTGATGCCGCTCCAGTGGAACCACTGTGCGCCCTCCATGATGGCGTCGAAATCGAAGTCCTTCGGGTCGGCCTCGGCGATGGAGCTGTGGGCGCGGTCATAGATGACCTTTGAGGGGCGCATGGAGGCACCCGTCTCGGCATAGTAGAGACCCACGCGCTCGCCACCGCGAGCGATGAACTGCGTGTTGACGCCATAGCGGCGCAGTGCGTTCACTGCTATCTGACCTATCTCGTGCTTGGGCAGTTTGCTCACGAAATAGGCCTCGTGGCCGTAGTTGGCCAATGAGATGGCCACGTTGGCCTCGCCACCGCCAGGGATGATACGGAAGCTCTCACTCTGAATGAAACGGTCGTTGCCCTGGGGCGACAGGCGAAGCATAATCTCGCCCAATGTTACGATTTTTGCCATAGAAACGATTGTGTTTTTATGAATTAAGGTATTAGAATTATTTGCAGGTGCAAAGTTACGATTTCTTTTTGTTATGACCAACTTTTTCTGCTTTATTTTTTTTGTGACAAAAAAGTGTGAAAATATTGCAAAAATTCAGAGATTATTAATTCTGTTTCATAGAAAATGCTTAACTTTGTAAGCCAAACTTAATAAAACAGCCTATTTATTATTAAATAAAATTTATATGAGTATCAGTAAAGATGTCATCAAGCAATGCCTGATCAGTAAGCAATACATTTAAGATATGCCTGCGTTAGAAGCTCTAACACAAATATCTACCTGTAGAAACGAATATCTTCGAACATGTATGCAATCATCCCACGCTCGGCGCAGGCCGAACGTGGGATGATTGCATATATACAGTGGCGTTACCGCTTCACCACCTTGTGCGTGGTGCCGTCGCTCATCAGCACGATGTTCAGGCCCGGCTGCGGCGTGGCGTACCTGCGGCCGCGCAGGTCGTAGTAGGCCACGACGG
>FLNV01002263.1_pt1 | contig 23418 bp, 20 predicted proteins | sample 1140351 | NCBI WGS metagenome assembly FLNV01 (sample SAMEA3878207, study PRJEB12797) | bioreactor metagenome | biome: Moose rumen | place: Sweden | collected 2011-10
CCAGCAGGCTGTTCAGCTTCGTGGCCGTATTGAAGTCATAGCTCTTTCCAGTGTCGGAGGTATAGGTCGTGTTAACAGTAGCCAGTTCCGAAATCCCTCTCAAGATGGTGTCTGAGCTGCATGTGCGCAAAGTGGGATGAAGCGAGAGATGGGGCATCAAGTGACTCGTCACGTCCTCAACGCAGTCACCGCCACAGAAGTAGACGCTTGACAGCGAACCCACGATCTCGCTGTACTGATAGCCGTATGACGTACACCGGAGACCCAGCACTTTGTCGATAACGGGGCCGACGTAACGGGAAAAAAGCTCTCTCACATGAAATATTCCTCCAAAAGAAGTGATTTTCTCAGATTTTATGCTTACCTTTGCCATGTCATTGATGATTTTGCTTGTCTTTAAATGCAACACTAAGGTAAGTGAAATATCTGACATGGCAAAATCCTGGGCCGCTCGGCTCTGCCGCTTGCCCATGCAAGAACTTTTTGTTGCCCAGGAACTTATAAAGATAGTTAAACTAAAGTGCTGCGGAATTTAGGGGAATATTATGAACACGATGAAGTACTTTCAGATTATTATTGCCACGACGGGCATGATGCTGCTGACCACGGCGGCAATGGCCCAGGAGCATCTGCAGAGAAACGCGAAGCCCTCGGGAATAACGAAGACATTCACCACGGTGAAGGAACTTCCGATTACCCGCGTGAAGAACCAGTACCGCAGCGGCACATGCTGGGCATACGCCACGCTGGGTTACTTTGAGAGCGAGATACTGCGCCAGACGGGCAAGACCTACGACCTGTGTGAGATGTTCGTGGTGAACAAGGACTACATGGACTGTGCTACCCACTACGTGCGGATGCACGGCTACAGCCAGATTTCGGAAGGCGGCTCGTGCGACGATGTGCTGGCTGTGATGCAGCAGTGGGGCATCTGCCCTGAGAATGCCATGCCGGCACCCGGGTCGCTGACGGGTGACTCGCTGGCTAACTTCAAGGTGTTCTTCCCCGAACTGGAGCGGACGGTGAGAAGCACCGTGGTCAAGGACGCGAAGAAGCCCCTACCCCACTGGCAAGACAGCGTACAGGCGGTCATCGAACGCTACGTGGGCCGCTGCCCTGAGTCGTTCGTCTATGACGGGAAGACTTACTCGCCGAAGTCGTTTGCAGAGAGTCTGGGACTGAACCTTGACGACTATGTGAGTCTGACCAGTTTTACGCATCATCCGTTCAGCCAGTGGTTCGTCATTGAGGCACCTTACAAGTGGCGGCTGAAACCCAGCTACAACATGCCCATTGAGCAGCTGATGGAGACGCTCGACAAGGCGCTGGATGCCGGTTACACCGTGGCATGGGGAGGCGACGTGTCGGGTGATTTTACGCGCACGGGGCTGGCCATGCTGCCCGACGGTGTAAAGCCCACGCAGCAGCTGCGGCAGGAGCAGTGGGACGACTGGCGCTTCACTTACGACCACGTGATGCTCATCTACGGCAAGGCTGTTGACGAGGCAGGGCAGCCTTACTACATGGTGAAGAACTCATGGGGCGAAGCCGGACAATACAAGGGCATCTGGTACATGTCACGCGACTATATCGCGCTGAACACCACCTACCTGTTCCTCAACCGCCATGCGCTTACGCAGGTCGAAGATACTTCCGTTCGAAAGAAAAAATAAAAAAACTTGCTTTTTTATTTTGTTCTTTGCTCACTTATTCGTATCTTTGCAGCCGGAAATGAAGATAGGGGCGTAGCTCAGCTGGTTTAGAGCGCTTCAGTCACATTGAAGAGGTCATCGGTTCGAACCCGATCGTCCCTACACGAAAAAAGCGGGAATCGTAATTCCCGCTTTTTCTATTTCATATAGAACTCATGATACCATTCAGCAAAGGCTCGCAGGCCATTGCGCAACGGGGTTGAGGGCTTGTAGCCGTAGTCCCGCTCCAGCGCACTGGTGTCAGCATAGGTCACGGGGACGTCACCCGGCTGCATGGGCACCAGCTTCTTGTGGGCCTCAAAGTCGTAATCCTCAGGCAACACCTTGGCACGTATCAGTTCCTGTTGCAGAATATCAACAAACGTCAGCAGGTTCTCCGGCTGGTTATTACCTATATTATATACGGCGTATGGCGGCAAGGGCAGCCCGTCCTCGCCCTGTTTCTTCTCAGGAGCCCCCTGCATGATGCGTACCACGCCCTCCACGATGTCATCTACAAAGGTGAAGTCGCGCATACAGTTGCCGAAGTTGAAAATCTCTATGGTCTTACCCTGCACCAGTTTGTTGGTAAAGCCGAAGTACGCCATATCGGGACGACCGGCAGGACCATACACGGTAAAGAAGCGCAGACCGGTAGAAGGAATGTTATACAGCTTGGAGTAGGCATGGGCCATCAGCTCGTTGCTCTTCTTCGTTGCCGCATACAGGCTGACGGGGTTATCCACCTTGTCGTCGGTTGAGTACGGCACCTTCTTGTTGGAGCCATAGACGCTTGACGACGAGGCATAGACCAAGTGCTCTACAGGATAGTTCCGACAAGCCTCCAGAATATTGTAGAAACCGATAAGGTTCGACTGGATGTAGGCATCAGGATTAGTAATAGAGTAACGCACACCAGCCTGGGCTGCCAGGTTGACCACCACTTGCGGTTTGTACTCAGCAAAGATGTCGTCGATGGTCTGCTTGTCGGCAATGTCGCCCTTTTTGAAGAGCCATTTGTTGCCTGACGAAGAAGCCGCCCCCTGTGCCAGATTATCGAGTTCCTTCAGTCGCCACTCCTTCAGGCTCACGTCGTAGTAGTCGTTCATGTTGTCGATGCCGATGATGGTGGCACCCATCACGTCGTTGAACAGTCGCTTCACCAGGTTACTGCCAATGAATCCGGCAGCACCCGTCACAAAAATACACTTATTGTCTAAACTAATCTTTTCCATATTTCAGTATATTGTCTAAAGTTAAAAGTTTAAGGTCTAAGGTCGCCTTTGTCCGAGTCCCTTTGACCATAAAGCCGTTGGGCTTCATAATACGTATCAAGACTGCCTATATCAAAACGGCCGGCAGTCATAGGCCAGGCGTGCATCGTGGTGCGCTCCACCATGTAGTGGGCCAGGTTGCCTGGAGCATCCTTGCCGCAGCCGTTCTCCACAGCATGACGCACCATGTCGAGGTCTTGCTTCAGGTAGATATAGAACGGCGGCACAGCCCAGTGGCTCTTCGGCTCCTGCGGCTTCTCCTCCATGTTGAGCACGCGCATCTGGTCATCTACCACTATGACACCCGTGCGCTGCAGTTTCTCTATGCTGGGCTGTTCGTGGCACATGATGCACGACGTGCCTTTCTCCTTGGCAAAGTCAACAAATTCCTGGAACGAGAAGAACAGCAGGTTGTCGGCTGCGACGACTAAGACCCCCTCTGACTCCGAGCCCCCCTCTGACTCCCCCTGTTTAGCGGGAGGACACTGGTGCTGCTTATCCATATAGTCTATAGCGAGCAGGAGGTCACAGACGGCACCCAGCCTTGTCTCGTTGGTTTCCGTCCCGTCGTCAATGATGGTAATGGGCTTCTGGTAGTGCTGTTCGCTCTTCCACTCCTCAAAGATGTGGGCAAACTTATGGTTAGTCACTATGATGTGCTCATCGATGTCATCAATACGGTCAATGTCATCGAGCATGCGGCCGAGTATGGTACTCTCCCCAATCTTCAGCAGCGGCTTCGGAAAATTCTTGGTCAGCTCACCCAGTCGTGTAGCATAACCAGCGGCAATAACGATATTTTTCATTTTAAATAATCTGTCTAAAGTCAAAAGTCTAAGGTCTCACTCCATCCTCGCCCCGTCATCGGGCTTGACCCAGAACACCTGGAAGGTCTTTTCGTACTCGGGGAACTGGGCCAGGTAGCGCTCGGTCAGCTTCGTCTCTATCTCCTCCTTATAGGCAGGGTCAACCAAGGCAATGCAGGCACCCTTAAAGCCTGCTCCGGAGAAACGGCCTCCCCAGACGCCGGGCAGCTCACGCATAATCTCGTAGATGGCAATCAGCTCAGGCGAGCCGCACTCATAGTTGTGGATGCTCGACTCACAACTGTCGAACGACAGCTTGCCAAACAGCTTCAAGTTACCCGTCTCCCATGCCGTAACACCCTGACGCACACGGCGGTACTCAGAGTAGAAATGCTCTGCACGACGGGCAAAGCGTGCCGGCATGGCTATGCGTGTCTTCTCGAACGTAGCCTTCGGTATGTCGCGCAAAAAAGTCTTGTCAAACGTCTTCAGCGGCTGCTCCGTGTAGGCCAGCATGTTCCATGCGGCCGTCTTACACTCAAACACCCTGAGGTTATAGTCAGAGTTCACCAGCGACCGCGTCAGTCCGCTGAAGAAGATGCCTATTTCAAAGTCCGGCATGTCCGGGTTACGCTTAATGATGCGCCATTCGTTAGAGTCGCAGTCCAAGAAGAGCAGGCCGTCCTTCTTTCCTAAGGCGATGCAGGCCTGGTCCAGCAGACCATTGTTCAGCCCGATGTATTCACGCTCAGCCTCAGAGGCTATCTGCACCACCTCAAACGGCTGCAGCGTCATGCCGTTGGCCTTGGCAAAAGCCATCACGTAGGCAATGAGCACGGCAGCACTCGAACTCAGGCCACCCACGGGCAGCGAACCCTGAATGACGCCCTCTATGCCTTTTGTCAGTTCAAAACGCTTGCGCAGGGCATACTTGGCACCACGGGCATAGTCGCCCCAGTGGTGTTCCTTCACCTGCGAAGGAGCCTGAATGTCGAACTCCACGTCGCCCTCAAAGGTTCTCGACTGGAGCTTCACCATGCTGTCGTCCCTGACATTAAACCAGAGGTCAACACCTTTATTAATAGCAAATCCCGTCACCAGTCCATGCTGATGGTCCACGTGAGCTCCTAACGGACACACACGGTACGGAGAAAAAATATGATACTGATAATCCATCTTTAACACAAATTTGGTGCAAAGATACGAATAATTCTTAATTCATAATTCATAATTAATAATTATTTTATATATTTGCAACCATAAATCGTAAAAAACGAAATTATATGAGCAGTAAGGAATGCATAGAAAAACTGTCTAAAGTCTTGTTTTGGGACATCGACATGAGGGAAGCAGACTTAGATAAGTATCCCTCCCAATACATTCAGCGCGTTCTGGAGTATGGAAGCCTGGAAGATTGGAGGCTCATTCGTTCCTATTATGGACTGGATAAAATCGTAGAAGTTTGCAAACGACTCAGGACACTCGACCCCATCTGCCTTTCCTACATTTGCGCAATTTCGGACACCAAAAAAGAAGAATATAGATGCTTTCACTTCACACAGTCGTTCCCGACACATTGGAACTCATGAAAAGGCTTATGGCTGAGCCTTTGTTCAGCAAACTCCGACTCGTTGGGGGCACGTCGTTGGCATTACAATTTGGACATCGGCAGAGTATAGACCTTGACATGTTCGGAGAATTGTCCGATGATGATGAGGCAATAGACAAAACCATCAAAGGCATTGCAAAAAGTATTACAGTCCTCAAAGACTCCCCCCACATCAAGATATACGATTTGGATGGTGTGAAAGTTGACTTCGTTGATTATTCGCGCTATCCATGGATTGATGATGCCATCATTGAAGACGGACTTCGCTTAGCTTCTCCGAAAGATATTGCTGCCATGAAGGTAAACGCCATTATGGGACGTGGTTCACGCAAGGACTTTATCGATTTATATTTTCTTCTTCAGCATTACAGCATTCAAGAGATTCTGAGCTTCTACAAAATGAAATACCCCGAACACAACCTCTTTCGTGCATTGATGAGTCTGTCGTATTTCGAAGATGCAGAGATGCAACAGATGCCAACAATGTTTGCTTCCACCAGCTGGGAAGAAATGAAAAGCACTATTCTTCAGCAAGTCAAAAAATTATAATGCTCATCGTAAAAATAGTTACATATTAAACAGAGAACAAGATGGATATTACAGAAAGATTCTTAAACTACACCAAGTTCGACACGCAGTCGTCAGAAGAGAGCGAGAGCGTGCCCAGTACCGCCAAACAACTCATCTTTGCCGAATACCTTAGGAAGGAACTCGAACAGGAGGGCCTGCAGGACGTGGAGATGGACGAAAAAGGCTACATCTACGCCACGCTGCCCTCGAACGTGAAGGGCGAAGTGCCCGTCATCGGCTTTATTTCCCACTACGACACCAGCCCCGACTGCTCAGGTGCCAATATTCACCCGCAGATTATCCGCAACTACGACGGGTCGGACATCCTTCTCAGCGAAGGCATCGTCAGTAGTCCCACCAAGTTCCCCGAACTGCTGCAGCACGTGGGCGAAGACCTCATCGTTACCGACGGCCACACACTCTTGGGAGCCGACGACAAGGCCGGCATCGCCGAGATAGTACAGGCTATGGTATGGCTGCAACAGCACCCCGAGGTGAAACACGGCAAGATTCGCGTAGCCTTCAACCCCGACGAGGAAATCGGCATGGGTGCCCACCACTTCAACGTAGAGAAGTTCGGCTGCCAGTGGGCCTACACCATGGACGGCGGCGACGTGGGCGAGCTGGAGTTTGAGAACTTCAACGCTGCCTCGGCCAAGGTCACCATCAAGGGCATCAGCGTACATCCGGGCTACGCCAAGGGTAAGATGGTCAATGCCAACGCCCTGGCTGCCGAGTTTGCCAACATGCTGCCCGCCGACGAGACACCCGAGACCACCGAGGGCTATCAGGGCTTCTACCACCTGCTGGGCATTCAGTCGAACATCGAACAGGCCAAGCTGTCGTACATCATCCGCGACCACGACCGCGACCGCTTCGAGGACCGCAAGCGTTTCATTCAGCGCTGTGCCGAGCAGATGAACCAGAAGTACGGCGAGGGCACTGTCAGCTGCGACGTGAAGGACCAGTACTACAACATGAAGGAAAAGATTGACCCGCAGATGCACGTCATCGACCTCGTGCTGAAGGCCATGCAGGAGAGCGGCGTTGCCCCGATGGTGCGCCCCATTCGCGGCGGCACGGACGGTGCACAGCTCTCGTTCAAGGGTCTGCCCTGCCCCAACATCTTTGCGGGCGGCATCAACTTCCACGGCCCTTACGAGTTCGTCAGCATCCAGTCCATGCAGAAGGCCATGCAGGTCATCATCAAGATTTGCGAGCTGACAGCGGCGTATAACGACTGACCTCGCACCTCGAAAAAACAGCCGAAAGTTTTGGACTTTCGGCTTTTTTGTTTACCTTTGCATCGCGGAACTTCCGTCACGGAAAGTCCGTCACGGAGTTTACACGATAAAACAATCATTATGGCAAAGAAAAACTTAAAGCTACGGAACCCCTTTGTACTGGCAGAATACGCTGGTCCTGAGTATTTTTGCGACAGAACGGAAGAGACTGAAGAGCTGATAGCCAATCTGCAAAACGGACGTAATACCACCTTATTATCACCACGCAGAATAGGCAAAACAGGGCTCATCAAGAATGCTTTTTACCACATTCAGCAACAAAAAAAGGATGCCATTTGCATCTATATCAACATCTTTTCCACCAAGAACCAACATGATTTCGTACAACTGTTAGGAACGGCATCGTTTTCCTGACCGACAACCAGTTCTCGTTGCTCAAAGCCATTGCCAAGGCAGACCGGGTAGTGAGCCCCCAAAGCAACGAGTTTATTAGGCAATACAATCTGCCAAGCGCCAGCAGCGTGAAGACCGCCCTGACCGTCCTGGTCGATAAAGACCTGGTGTATCATGACGACAGCGGCTACACGGTCTATGACCGCTTCCTGAACCTCTGGCTGAAGCAGTTAGTGTGAAACTTGCACTCGAAAGAAAAAATAAATGAATTTATTTTGTTCTTTTCCCGCTTATTCGTATCTTTGCAGCGATGTACGAAAAAGAGATTACAAGATACGAGCACTTGCGGCAAAAATACCAGCAACAGGTGGTGGAGAAGATGAGCCGGCAGCAATGGATGGAGTACAACGAGATTCTGTTCTCCGCCCACTCCTGTGCCATCGAGGGCAACACGTTCTCCGTTGACGACACACGCATACTGCGTGAGCACGGCCTCGGCATGGTGCCTGTGGGACGCTCGCTGTTGGAATGTACAGAAATGGCTGACCACTTCCGTGCCTTCGACTACATGACGTCCATGCTGCATCACCCCTTCGACGAACAGCTACTCAAAGAAGTGAACCGCCTCGTCACTGAACATACCTTAACCTATAAAGCTCCGGGTGCCATAGCAGGCGAATATACAACTGAGGACATGGCAGCCGGTGACACCGTGTTTGGCGACCACGAACAGTTAGTGGCCAGAGTGCCTGCACTCATGTCACAGACAGAGAAAGCCATTAGCAAAGGACATCACCCCATGGTGGTGGCAGCCCGTTGGCACGGCTACTTCGAATACCTGCACCCATTCCGCGACGGCAACGGACGGACTGGCCGTCTCATGTCGAACTTCCTTCTGTTGCGTGCAGGCCACCCGATGCTAATCATTGAGCTAAAGGACCGCAGTAAGTACATCGCAGCCCTCAAGCAGATACGATCCGAGGGAACCGACGAGCACCTCGTCAACTTCTTCTTCACCAAAGCCACAGAGCGCATGGAGTCGGAAATGACGCAGAAGAAACAGTCACCTCCTTCTCTGTTCCTATTCTAACACCGCCCTTTTTCGCCCGAAAATGTCCAGTTATTGATTATATATCCGTCCTGCACGGACACAGGTAGGTACGACTTCTGGGACAGACCGCTCTGATGGTGGTCTGACTGTAACTGCAGATAATCTTCTTTGGTCATAATACAATAACAGTTGTAGTTGGGTGCACGATTGCAACTGCAAAGGTACAACAAAACTACAACTGCTACAACGTGTATTTCAACGAATGCTTACTAATCTTCTTTGGTCATAATTGTAACACTTGTAGTTTATCGAATGCTTACCGTGTATTTCAACGAATGCTTACACAAACAGTTAGTGTGAAGGAAGAAAAAACCGCCGACCCTCACGGGCCGGCGGCAACAAAACTAATTATTACTTTAACTAATAATAAGCCCGCTATAAAAGCGGTGCTATTAAAACAAAATTTACTAACATCCGCCTCACGGCGTTTTATCGTACATGCTCTTGGCCGTCAGCATTCCGGCCAGGAGCTCAAATGATCACCAGGTGAAGTTTCCCTCCCTTTTGACCCCCTCTGACTCCCCCTGTAGGGGGAGGACAGAATGTGTGCATGCCCTTGCGTGGTAATCGTCCCCCTGACTCCCCCTGTAGGGGGAGGACAGAATGTGTGCATGCCCTTGCGTGGTAATCGTTCCTCTGACTCCCCCTGTAGGGGGAGGACAGAATGTGTGTATGCCCTTGCGTGGTAATCGTCCCCCTCCTACAGGAGGGGATAGGGGAGGTCACTTCGGACTTAATTTTGCTGATTATATTGCAGTTCACGGAGGTGGGAAACTTTTAGTTACCAGTCTTCTTCCTCCTCGTCCTCTTCGTCAGAATCCAACTTTCCGTTCTCTCCACGACGTTCATAACGGGGAGCGTATCCACCACCGACCTCTTTCCCACTAAGAGGCAGGAGCAGATTGATGGAGTCCATGCTCACCATGTACATTTCCGGGTTCTTATATGCTTTTTTCATAACTTGTCCTTTTTAATTATTTCTACATAACCCCCAAATCCTCCCCCTAAACAGGGGGAGTCAGAGGGGGGCTTTTTACTTAATCACGACCTTTTTACCGTTCACGATGTACAGGCCCTTCGTAGGCTGAGCCACGCGGCGACCGTCCAGAGTATAGCATCCCTCAACGCTCAACGCTCCGCGCTCAACGCTGTTGATGCCCGTCGTGTCCTCACCATCGAAGCCTAAGAACGGAGCGGCACTCTCAGACTCAAGATAAGCCTTACCCTTAGACAGCGTTCCTTCTGCAGAAAGCTTGTAGAAACCAACCTTATCGTCAACCTTGTTCAGCACATAAATCTTACCATTTCCTGAAAGGTCAGCCGTAGCAAGCTTCAGGTCATTGTCCGTCAGACGGTCAGCCGACTCAATCACCTTACCCGAGTAAGTACCAGCCTCGCCCTTCAGGAGCACAGCCTCGCCGGCAGGAACTGTCTTGCTGCTAACCTCAGTCAGCTCTACTTCACTATTCGTATCGTTCACCTTAGCGGTGTAAACAGTCAAGTTAGTCTCCTCAGAGAAGTCAACAGCCTCAGCGCTGCCAAACGTAGCATAACCCAGCTCGCTAATGGTTACAACAGTCGTCTTGTCTTCATCTTTCTCGTAGAGATAGACATCAGCCTGTGGCTTATCTTCAAGGTAGCAAGCGAACAGGGTGCTTGAACTATTATACTGCATCCAGCAATGTGTATTCGTTCCCTGTGCTTTTATCGTGGCAACACCTTCGGCAAACTCAATGGTCCACTTACCATTATCGTCAAGAGTCTCCTCTGTTTTCAAATAATTGCTTCCGCTGCTGGCTGCATACAAATAGCCACCTTTTGTTTCATCAAATATAGCATAGAGACCATCATCTGCAGGAATGCTGATGACAAACTCACGTACATCAGCACTACTTACCTGTGCCTTATCACCTTCTACTTTTATTGCAACAGCAGCACGGTTGTTGGGGTTTTGTCCACCCATAGCGTATGCATTACCTTCAGCATCAGCCTCGCTTGCTATGATGTAGTGCTTACCCGGCGTAATAGTCGAAGCCAGCGTGTAAGTAGCACCCTCAAACGGAGCTTCGTAGGCTGCCTGAGTAATGGTAATCAGGTCGGAACATACCTCGTTTGTCTCAGCATCAAAGCAAAGTTTCAGGTAAGCCTTACGCTCGGCACCATCGTTAGGAGTAACAACATAATAAAGGTTATTATCGTTATTGAGATCTGCCAAAATCCAATCGTATTCAGCAGCTGTTGTACCATCAGACTCAACCCATTTAACCTCAACTCCTTCGGCGTCAACATTCTTATAAGTAACGACAATCACGCCATCACCACCGTCAGCATCCACCTCAGCAGAAGTAGAAGCAACAGAAATTGAAGGAGTATTGTCAGGCTTGGCTAACTTGATATTGCCCAAAGCCACGTTACCGTTGCTCTTTTCTGTATATATCCACTTAATATAGCGAACATCAGCAGCCAGGTTGTCAAACTTTTCTGACTGTGTAGCACCAAGTTCTGTATAGCTTTCTAAGTCTGTGAACGTTACACCATCAACAGATGTTTGTACCGTAAACGTTCCACCAGAGAAGCCGTTACCCTTGATGTCAAAAGTCAAAGTTCCAGGAGTTTCGTTGAACTGAAGCAGCAAATAGTCACCAGTACCGTCGAACTTCAGTTTCGGAGAGTTGTTATAATCACCAAGGCCCTCAGCACTCAAACCCGAAGTACTTTCAATGTCCGAACTACCACCATCAAACTCGAAAGGCAACTCAGCATAGTCATTTACTGGTGCAGCCTGAGTAATGGTTACAGCCTTGTCCTCTGCTCCTTCATACTTCAACGTCATAACAGCCGAACGTGCGGTCGTATTTGTGTTAACAGAAGTTACAAACGTAACCTTTTCATCTGTAACCTGAATATCAGAAATCCAGTTTTCAGAAACGACAGCCGTAAGAGTCGTACCTTCTACGGGATGTTCAACCTTATAGGCAATCTCACCTGACGTTGCATTGGCAGCAAGTTTTACATTATCAATAGAAGTAATAACAGGACTTGCAGCAGGTCTTTCTAACGAAACGAGCTGATTACCTTGTGCAAATTCATAAGTATTGCCATACTTCGTCAAATCACCATAGACCACAACAATGTCACCTACCTGGATGTCATTAGCAGAAGTAAAGTCATCGCCATCATAGCTCTTACCACGGTAAGCTTGTAGCTGGTCAGATGTCGTCAATCCGTCAGCAGAAATGTTATAAGAGATGTTGCCATATTGAGAATTATACGCCGTAACAATCTCAGATACAATACCAGTTGCATAAACACCAGCCACACCACTATTTGCATCAATAGCAGCGCGAGCCTCAGCTACGGTATAAGGTTTGTTCTCTGAACCAGGTTGATTCGGGTCAGAGTTAGTAACAGTAAGTTCGTAAGTAGCAGAAGAAGACTTATATTCTCCCTCAACACCAGCGTAAGAAGCAGTAATTGTTGTCGTTCCTGCTGCAACAAGCGTCACAGCACCATTTGCATCGATCGTTGCGACACTCTCGTTACTTGATGTCCAAGTAACCGTAGCCCCTTCAATAATCGTTTCACCAGCCTTAACTGTAGCAGAAAGTGAACCTGCTGCTGTGCCAGTGTAAACATCAGTTTTCGTAATTCCTGAAGCATCAATCGTCACACTTGTTGCAGCTGCCGTTTGAGAGCCAGATGATGTTTCCCAAACAATTGAAACACTTGTAAGATACATAGCTCCACTGGCGGAACGGAAACCTATATATTCATAATCACCAGTGACAGTAAGTTCTGTGGAAGTGCCATACACAATAGTTCCTAATAAAGTTCCTTGCTTTGATGTGTCATATAAATCTGCAGCTACTGAGTACGCAGAATTCTTTCCATAAACATTAAGTGTACGACCACTTTGTGTATTACTATTCCAAGTTACAGTAATCTTTTTTACTTTTCCGCCTGATGCTGTTGTAACAATACCTGAATTGTTGTTGCTCGATCGAAGCTGAATGGAACTATTACCGCCAGCACTCTGGCCTGCATAAACAGCATCTGAATTGGAGGTTTTTCCTGTCCATTCTGTGTAAGATGTTCCAGTAACTCCAGTTAGTCCCTGATTCAACACGTCGGTTACATCCTCCGCCCACACACTACTGCTCCCCACTATCAGGGCGAATAGCAGGAGCATTGTTTTGAGTAAATGTCTTTTTTTCATTGTTGTTGAAATTAAGTTATTATTTTTTGTTGTTATTATATATTGTCTTATTACGTATTTCCTTCCTTAGTGCATCGTGGTGTCCTTATGCGGACCGAGTGTGAGACACGACGTCGTTCTGTCGGATTTCCGAATCCGACAGCCGTGAGTATAAGGACATCTTTGACGCTACCGTTTCTATATGCTAAATCCGTGAACATCCGTGTGCCCCCGTGGCCATACGAAAAAACTTTATGCATCAAAGTCTTTAAGTCCTGTAGTCCGTTGCTAATATATGGCAACTGACGGACACGGAATTTCACGGTTTCCTTTACGGTTTTGGCAGCACCGTGTTAGTCCGTACAACATCTTTGACGCTACCGTTTCTATATGCTAAATCCGTGAACATCCGTGTGCCCCCGTGGCCATACGAAAAAACTTTATGCATCAAAGTCCTTAAGTCCTGTAGTCCGTTGCTAATATATGGCAACTGACGAGAAAAGTGCCGTATTACAGTCAGAAAAGTGCCGTTTCTCTATGCTAAACATGCCACTTACGTTTCTAAGTACGGCACTTACGATGCCAAGTGACGTACTTACAAGTCGTAATCACCCCGTTTAGCTGTAAGCCTCCCCCAGTCGGGGGGGAGGTTTGGAGGGGGCTGCCCAACACCTACCTCAAAGAGGCTGAAACCCCTATACAGACAGGCGTTTCGCGACGGTAGGTGTTACTCAAACACCTACCTATCACCTACCTATCACCTACCTCAGACCTACCTATGTTCAGAATATAAGCGATTAGTGGTGCAGACTTTGTAGTTCATAATGAAATACCTAACTTTTCAAAAAGGTCTTCGGCTGAGTCATATTGATTTACCCTGCCCTGCTCCACGTCGTCCATTGCCTCTTTAAAACTTTGGGTTCTCGTTACGTTTAGTTCTCTGGACTCAGAATTTCTTTGTACCTTCACCGATGCAACACCCTGCAACATCTTGCAAATCTGCTTTACCTTATTAACAAGGCTCTCGTCTGGTACTTGTAATACTATTGTAGCCATACTCTTTTCGTTTTCTGCTGGCAAATTTACAACAAATTTCCGACATAAAGAAGAGAAAACAGAACTTTTTGCGTTCCTCCCTCCTCCCTCCTCATTTCTCATTCTTCATTTCTCATTCCGAGCGAATGAGGTCTGAGGTAGGTGTCAGGTAGGTGTTTGGGCAACACCTACCGTGCCGCAAACCCTGTCCACATCGGCCTTTCAGCACGATGGAGGTAGGTGGGTAGGTGTTTTTATTCGTCGTGTCTCAATAAGTCATAGAACGCATCCGTTCTTCTTAAGACTCGCTTCGCTCATATAAGCGTCACAAGTGCCAAGCGCGAGGCATCGCCTCAAAGTCGATTTAGCGAGGCATCGCCTCAATGAACGCATTGTTAAGGAGCCGTCTTCGAGGCCCTCCCTTATCCCCCTCCCTTTTCGGGGAGGGCCGGGGTGAGGCCTCTCCCTTTTCCTTACGGAGAAATGGGAGTCCCCTTACGGAGGACTCATACTCCTCTTACGGAGGACTCCCATTCTTTCTTATTATTTCAAGAAGGCCTTACCAAGATTCGTTCGAATCTCCGTTGTCGTAGAACTGAGAAGCATCACCTTGCGAGCCGTTCATATATCCTTGACCAAAGCCAGTACCATCACCGGAACCAGCCAGTATAGTAGAGTTTGTCTGCATCATTACTACTTGCATCTCAGGATTTATATATTCTTTTTTCATTGTCTTATTTCCTTTCTATTTAATCTCACACAGAAATCACAGATAACACAGAAACTAATCTGTTCAATCCGTAATATCCGTGTTCGGTTATACGTTATTAATATTACTTGATTATCACTTTGAGCTACGCTCGAGCTCGCTCACGCTCGATAAAGCATGAGCAAGCTCTGCTTTATTCTCACTTAATCACGACCTTTTTACCGTTAATGATATACAGACCCTTAGTAGGCTCAGCTACGCGGCGGCCATCCAGCGTGTAGTACTGGTTATCATTGATTGTACGCTCAATGCTCTGGATAGCTGTTGTTCCTTCACCCCAATCCATGCTCAATTCGGGAGCACCTCCTGCCAATGGGTCTTTATCACAATGGAGGTAAGCCTTACTTACGCTAACGGCACTTGGATCAGGACCGATGCGATACCATTTACCATCAGAGAGTACATAGTCATATGCATTAGAACCACCTACCGGCGTAACGCCATCACCAGCTTTCAACAGGTTGGTCGTCGGAGCGGTTGCAGGTCCAACAACAGGAACAGTATAAGGCGTTGAGGCAGTACCTCTCAGCAGCAACGGAGTTCCAGCAGGGACAGCGCCCACCTCTGCCAATGTTACAACACCATTAGCAGCAGCAGTAGCAACAAAAGCATCTAAACCTGCAATACCCTCAAAATCAAGGTTACATGTTGTAACATAGGTTGTAACTGCCTTTGCTGGAGTTATTGTAACATTAGATGGTAGTTCATTAAAATATATCTTTACATTATTATGACCTGTAGTAGCACCTATGACAGCCGTAACAGGGGATGTCCCAAATGTTGGAACGATAATTACTGTTTTTTCAGATGCACCTGCAGATGCATTCGTCCAGCTACTATTGGCCAGTGCTGTTGCATAACCATCAGTGGTTGCCGTAAAAACAATCGCTTTTATCTCTACCCCTGAAGCCGGAGTAATCGTTAATTCATTTTTTGCATAGAAACGTGTAGATGATTGGGCTGTGGGAATATAATTGTTTACGCCAGTAGAACTGCTACCCTTTTCATTCTTCATTGTGACGTAAGAGTTTGACCACTGTATAAGATCCGCTGTCGGTGCCGGATTTGAAACATATGAGTTTGTAGCTAAATTCCAAGAAAAATCGTTCTCACCTTCTATAACATAGAATGTTGCTTCTTTTATTGCACTTTCAACGCCATTATTGTCAACGGCAATAGCCTTGATTGTCGTTGTCGTATTGATAGTTATTGGCTCAGTATATTCCGTACCAACACTATTTGCAAAACTGGGATCGGCTCCATTTAAAGTATACATAATTAAGGTGGCATCATCTTGTTCCAAGGTAACAGTGGACCCTGGACCAACAATACCACCATTGGGATTCATTGTTGGAGAATCTGGGCGAATTAATGTATAATTTGCAAAAGTTACAGCACTTTTATTTCCCTCTACGTCCACAGCAATCATCTTCAGGGTAACATCATCAGTAATAGTAATACCATTAATATTATCATCGTAGGTTTGGGAAGTTCCGACAGGATCCAAATTGCTGTCACAGTCAGGATCAGTATTATCAGTTGTGAAGAAATAAAGATAGTCATCATTGTAATTAGAAACAGTAACTTGTGTTCCATAAGCGACTTCACCACCAGTATTACTAAAAGTCGGGGCTGTGACGCTAGTTGCTTTATATCCCGTCAATACAATATTATCAAGGCGAACGTTATCGCTGGTTGTCGTTTCAAATTTGATTGTTATCGAGGTCATACTCGATGTAATTCCGGTGAAGGTTGTTGTTTGCTGGCCTGCTGTACTAGGCTTAAGTTCTTGTCCACCACTTACACCTGTCGTAGTACTAGAAACTTTAAGTTTTTTCGCATTCTGATAATAAGATAGAGTTAATGTCCCTTCAATATTATCAAGAGGGATGGTTGCCGTAAATGAACCACCAGTTGTCCTGGCAACTAAAAGCTCTGGAGCTGATCCGCCTGCAGAATTTTCATTATAAATTTTAGTATAAGCAGTCTTTTCTTTTCCGCTTTGCGTGTAAGTACCATTTGTACAAGCGTAAGTAAGCCCACTACTAGCATTCAGTGAAGTACCGGTATGTGGTAATAAAATGGTTCCTTCTGGGATATCATCAGCCGAATAACCAGAAAAGTTTTCACTCCAGATAGTCACCTGCCCCCACGCACTACTCATTCCCACTATCAGGGCGCATAGCAGGAGCATTGTTTTGAGTAAAAATGTTTTTTTCATAATTGATGTAATTAAGTTATTATTATTGTTATTATATATTGTCTTTACTGTTGTTTTCTATTTAGGGGCATCATGAGCGCAAGGCAGATGCGGAAGAAAGAATTTTCACGCGCCGTCCCTCGCGCGTACATTATTATTATAGTTCTCGTCAGAAGCATGGGGCGATGTGCCTCTTCCGTTTTATTCTTTATAATTCCTTATTCACGTTACATTTCCAAAGCATCACTCCCACCCTTGTGGGAATAAAAAGAGAGTAACCTCACAGGGGGCAAAGTCCCCCCGTGAGGTCGAGTATTTACCAGTCTTCGCCGTCTTCTTCGTTGTCGTACCAGCTATCTGCACAGGCTTCATCCGGCGATTTTGTTCCATTACCGAAGTCAGAGCCTGCGATTACTGACATTGTTTCCATTTTCACCACAACCATTTGTGGATTGATATATTCTTTTTTCATAATGCTTTGCATTTTATTTGGAGCCTCCCCCGCCCCTCCCAAGGAGGGGAGATAGGCAGGGGTAAGGCGACTGTTATTTATTTAATGATTACTTTTCGTCCATTCACAATGTAGAGTCCCTTAGTAGGCTGAGCCACGCGGCGACCATCCAGTGTATAGCATCCTTCAACGCTCAACGCTCCGCGCTCAACGCTGTTGATGCCCGTTGTACCCTCACCCCAGTCAATGCTCAGGGCAGGAGCTCCTTCAGAAGCCACAGTCGGGTCACTCTCACAATGCAGATAAGCCTTGCCTACAGCAACAGTACCTTCTTCTGAACGATAGAACTTACCGTCAGACCAGAGAATGAAGTCGAACTTTTTATCACCACCCATTATTGTCGTGCCGTCGCCAGCTACGAGCATATTAGTCTCAGGAGCAGTAGCAGTTTCTGCCATCGGAATAGTATATTCAGTATTGGCAGTACCCTTCAGCAACAGCGGAGTGTTAGCAGGCACTGCCTCAACAGCCTCCAATGTAACCGTGTTGTTAGCAGCACCTGTTACAACGTAAGCCTTCAAGCCTTCTACACTCGAGAAGTCCAAAGCCTGAGTGGTCACGTATGTTGATGCAGCGTGGGCAGGCTTAATAGTGACGTTTGAAAGAGTAACCATAATTTTACCCCATCCAGTATCTCCACTATTCTGATTAGAGGAAATTTCAATCATTGCAGGTTTACCCGTGGTTATCGTGATAGAAGCAGGTGATGAGGCATTATATTTAGGCATTAACGTAGGAGAGTTTTGCTCTTCCCCGTTCACATATACCTTTATTTTACGATCAGTACTTAATGAAGAGCCTCTATCATTAATAAGCGTGATACTTACAGCTTCATTTACAAAGAAATAGATACGGGTTTTTCCCAAAGCCACACGGGCATCTACATCCCTATCCTCTGTTTCTTTCAACTGACGGTTAATAACCCATGCATAATAGGTTTTACCATTATTAGTATCAAGATAAGTATTACCCGACTTTATCCACGATTCCGTTCCGTCAAATTGTACACCCGTTCCACTATAAGGAGTGACTTCCTCAATGCTTACAGTATATGTAGCAGTAGTAGTACCGTCTTCAGCAGTAACCACAATCTTTGTAGCATCTGTTGTATCATAAGTGGCATCTACGGATGTCTCTGCAGAAGCAAATGTAGGTGCAGTTGTACCAGCCAGATAATAAACCTTAACAGTCTTTGCTGATTCATCGATAAAGGCATTGAAACCATTAGAGTATTTTGCCTCATAGAGCTTACACGCGTCGCTGGCTGTTACGGTTATTGTCAGCACATCAGATGTTGCATTTCCCTGAGAGTTAGTTGCAACAGCATAGTAATAGAATGTACCAGGAGTTGTTGTTGCAGGGCTATAGGTCTCGTTGGTTTCGCCATCAATAGCTGTGCCACCTTCGTTGCTGGCTGACATATTACTGTACCACTGAACAGTAGGAGCAGGATTGCCTTCAACAGTTGCCGTAAGTGTAACAACTGCACCCTTTGCTACAGTTGTTGCGCTGGCAGCAATAGAGATAGTAGGAACTGCGGCAGCAGAAATTTGAATTTCTACAACGTCGGAATCAGTAGAACCATTACCGTCAGTCACACGGCAGAAGTAGAAACCTGCTTCCGTTGGGGTGAAAGAGGCATTCGTAGCTGCTGTAATAGCTTCAGCATTCGTCTTTTCTGCGTCATCACAAGCATACCACTGATAAGAAAGATTTCCAGCAGAAGCCGTGGCTTCCACAGTCAGAGGAGTAATTGTTTCTCCTGTTAAATAGCTGGCACCTTCAGGCTGGGTGGTGATAGTGGGAGCTGTAGCAGGAGCAGGAGTAGTAATAGTGATGCTTGTCATTTTCTTTTGTTTACTTCCAATATACAAAGTCACATTACTATTTTCGAGCCCTTCAATTGTAAAACCTCCATTTGCAGATGCTTGCATGCGATCAACAGGGGTTCCATCAACTCCATCTTTATAAGAATAATACCACTTAGTATCATCTCCTGTAGTCGTAACTGTTATTTTTCCATTTACATTTACTAATGGTATAGCCATATAATAGTTTACTATAACACCACTTACACTTATATTGTTGCCTGTAAAGGTAAGTGTACCATTATCACTACTACCAGAACCCACCTCCACTGTAAGGTCCGAACTCTTATATCCTTTAAAAGAAAGAACGGTTCCTTTAATTGTTCTTGTAGCTTCTGTTGTACTTGATGTAAGAATGTTCTCCGTTATCCAACCATCATCCGTAGAAAAATTTGTGGTGAATAGAGTCACATCATCCTGTCCCCATAGATTAGTAGCACTCCCCACTAACATAACCGTCAGCAGGAGCAACGTTTTTAGTAATTTGTTCTTTTTCATCATTGTTTTGCTTTAATTTAGTTAATATTACTGTTATTAATTGTCTCTATGACACAAAGCACGAATCCCTTTTTGTTCATCGTTCTTTTGCGGTCCTCGCCGTCCCTCGCGCGAACCTTAATATATATATACGTAAGAAGCGTGGAACTGTATGTCCACATCTTCAAGGTGAGGGTCGTAGGATTACCCAAGAAAGTAAAGATGATACACAAACTTCAGCTCCACGCCGAGCGTGGAAGCATTTACGTCTGACTTCTACTTTCTTGGGCTGCCAGTGTAGCTACACTGACCCAACAATCTGCAATAATTGAAAATTTCCTACGTTTTCACCTTGCAAGAAAGAGCATAACGCTTCTGTTTTACCAAAATGTCACCACACAGCATACACCATATGGCGCTGCAAAGTTACAAAATTGTTACGACTTTACCAAACAATTAGCTAAAAAACTTGAAAAACTTACGTAAACGTTATTTAGCTGGAAATGAGAAATGAGGAATGAGGAATCTATTTCGTTAGGAAAGTCGAGAGTTCGTTGAACCGAGCTAAAATCAACTCAATATCTGGATTTGTTTTCTCAACTATGATTGCACCAAAGTTTGGAGTATCGTCATCCATAACGTTCTCTATAGTACGAATGTCGTATAAATGACGATTTTTGTATGTGTTGAACCATCGAAGAAATAGACGAAAACGAGATTCCTGCATCCCGTCGCCTGTTTCGCAAATGTATAGCAAAACGCTCTTGTTTGAAAGAAAGAATTCTTCAATAATTGCCAATATTGTATCACGTAATTTTGTGTCACTTGGCGATGACAGACTATTGAGGTTCTGTATTCCAAATTCGAATGCAGTATAATTCAACAACTCAACATTCTGTTCGAAGGCAACTGCATACTTTACTCCGTAGTCGGTAACAAACAATAAATCCCCATCAATATCCTGCGAGACATAATAGGGAGAGAAAATGTTTAGGCGAGCTACATTAAATTCCATCATGCAAACTGCTCAACAGGAACTTCTTTTTCTAATTTGTTCTTTAGTCTTTCATTCATGGCTTTGGTTCTTGCCTGAAAGATCTGAACGGCTGCTCGCAGTTCATCATTTGTTCTTGGTCTGAATCTCTTATCCATTGTTATTATTTGTTGTTGCTGGCAAAGGTAAAAAGAATTAATCAATTTACCAAACAATTAGCTAAAAAACTGTAAAAACTTACGTAAACGTTATTTGGTTGGAAATGAGAAATGAGGAATGAGAAATGAGAAATTGAAATGAGGAATGAGGAAATGGTATTCGGGGGTGCGGGGATATCGTTTTGGGGGTATCGTTGTATTGCCGTTTACTAATCGTGCATGTTTTGAGCATGGCAGGCATCAACTATAACGATAGTGTCACCTGAAATAATGTAAGCGAAATACCATTTATTTGTATTGGCCATATAATACCCCTTCCAACGAGCTATAGAAGGTTGGCGTCTTGCAAGCGTACGTTCAATCATGTAAATTGAATCGAAAGCATCATCAGCATTTTTATGCATCAACTCCTCTGAATAAGTATGCTTGTATTTCCTTGATACATTACGATAAAAAGAGTTTATTTTATGAGCACATCGTTTCCTGATAATGTATTTCATAGCCTTGCATATTCATCACGAATGGTGTCGTGTACCATTATACGAGCATCTTCAATATCCATTGTCTCTAATTCATCAGCTGCCATTTCGTCTATCATTATATCTACATGTCGTTGTAGCCAACGGCTTATAGATTCAATATTTGTGAGATTGGGATCTATACGACGCAAAGTAGCATCATCAAGTTTTATATTGACTGTACACATAAATTCTTGTTTAATGAATATTTGACTGTGGTTCGTTTTTATTATCGACTGCAAAGTTACAAACTTATTGTGACTTTACCAAACAATTGGCTAAAAAACTTTAAAAACTTACGTAAACGTTATTTAGCTGAAAATGAGAAATGAGAAATGAGGAATGAGAAATGAGAAATTGAAATGAGAAATGAAGAAATGGTAATTAGCGCCCAATTATTTCATCCAAGACATCCATCGGAAGCCATTCGTTATGTCTAAACGCACGGGGTGGCATGTCTAAACGCACGGGATGGTTATGCCTCGAGCAGGGCATTGATGCTTTCCTGCTCGCCCACTACCCAGAGGATGTCACCGGCACGGAACTTGCGGGTGGGCTTGACGGGGGTGAGGTTCTCCTCGCCCTCCTCGATGCCTACCACCATGCAGCTGTAAACGGAACGGATGCCGCTGTTGACTATGGTCTTGCCGACGAAGGGGCTGTTAGGACTGAGCACCAGCTGGTGGAGCTTCATTTCACGCTGTTCGAAGTTCGGGTCAACGCCAAACACCTCCTTCTGAACCGCATTGCCAAAGGCGGCCAGCTGCGCGTCGGTGCCAATGGCCTGCACTTTGTCACCCGGGAAAATGAGGTAGTCGCCATCGGGGATGTTCAGGCGGTGGTTGGCACGCAGAATGCTGCTGATGTGGACACCATACTTAGTGCCCCACTCCAGCTGGCGCAGGGTGTGGCCCATCCAGCGGGTGTCCATGGGGATGTCGAAATCAGCCATGTGGATATCGCGGTCTAACAGGCGCCCCTCGTAGAGCGGACGCTTACGTCCGCTGACCTGTGCGGCAATGTCGCGTGAACGCAGGTTGTTGATGAACAGCCGTTCGAGCATGATGCTGTTATGCTTGATGCTGCGCGAGAACACCATGAGCAGCACCAGGCCAATGCCCAGCGTAAAGAGGATGGCCGGACCGAAGTCGCTCAGATAGTGACAGATGTAGAACACGAAGGCTACTGCCAACAGGACACGCACCAAGATGGTGAACAAGAGCGGGAAACGGTTGCGCCCGTTCTCCTTCCACAGGGCCTTGAACTCCTCGCTGCGGTTCTTCTTCATAACCATTGCGCGGAGGAACGGCGAGATGAAGAGAATGGTGAGCAGACCCGTGATGGCATTACCCACCCACTCGAACTTGCTCCACGGGGACAAGTGCTGCATGAGGGGCAACACGAAGGTAAACATGACGAAGACAACGGCCATGGACAGAATGGAATAGACCAGCGTGTTGAGTCCCATGGGCACCAGGAGGCCCTTCCACTTGTTGGTGGTGCCGGTCTTCGACTGGCTGAGGGAGAAATAGTTAAGCACACGTATGAGGCGCGTGGGCAGATGACGCTCAAGGGCTGCCGAAGCAGGCACGGAGAGACGAATCATGTAAGGGGTGAGGAACGTGGTGATGACCGACACGGCCACCACTACGGGATAGAGGAAATCGCTGATGACACCTAAGGAGAGGCCCAACGAGGCGATGATGAACGAGAACTCACCAATCTGCGCCATGGAGAAGCCGCAACGGATGGCCGACTTGAGCGACTCGCCACCGAGCATGAAGGCTATGGAGCCGAAGATGCTCTGACCAATGAGGATGGTGAGCACGAGGGCGGCAATGGGCAACGCATAGCTAACAAGGATGTTGGGGTCAACCAGCATGCCTACTGACACGAAGAAAATGGCACCGAAGAGGTTCTTCACCGGCTCGACCAGTTTCTCAATACGCTCTGCCTCAACGGTCTCAGCCAGGATGCTACCCATGATGAACGCGC
>FLNV01000774.1_pt1 | contig 23327 bp, 18 predicted proteins | sample 1140351 | NCBI WGS metagenome assembly FLNV01 (sample SAMEA3878207, study PRJEB12797) | bioreactor metagenome | biome: Moose rumen | place: Sweden | collected 2011-10
CCACCAGGTTGGGCCAGGTGCGGCACAGGCCCGTGGGGCGCGTGGCCTCGTGCGAGTTCACCATGATGTGGTGACGGGCAGCCTGCTGTATGACGTAGAGGTAGTGGTTGTTCATCGACTGAGAGAAGTGGTGGTCGCCACGCGGAATGATGTCGCCCACGTAGCCCGTCTTCACCGCGTCGTAGCCGTACTTGTTCATCAGCGTGAAGGCGTCCTCTATGTGGCGCTCGTAGTTCTGCGTGCTGCTGCTGGTCTCGTGGTGCATCAGCAGGCGAACGCCCTTGGAGTGGGCGTAGTCGTTCAGCATCTTCAGGTCAAAGTCGGGATAAGGCGTGACAAAGTCGAACACGTCGCGCTTCCACATGTTGGCCCAGTCTTCCCAGCCCACGTTCCAGCCTTCCACCAGCACCTCCTGCAGTCCGTTCTTGGCCGCAAAGTCGATGTAGCGCTTCACCTTCTCGTTGTTGGCTGCGTGGCGGCCGTTGGGACGCACCTTCTGCCAGTCTATCTGGTCCAGCTTGATGCTGGGGAAGTCGTCGGTGTAGTGCCACGACGACTTGCCCACTATCATCTCCCACCACACGCCGCAGTACTTTGTGGGGTGTATCCACGAGGTGTCTTCTATCTTGCACGGCTCGTTCAGGTTGAGTATCAGGTTGCTGGACAGCATGTCGCGTGCGTCGTCGCTCACCATGACGGTGCGCCAGGGCGTCTGGCAGGGTGTCTGCATACAGCCCTTCAGGCCCGTGGCGTCGGGTGTGAGGTGGCTGACGAAGGTCATGGCCTCGGGCAGCGGCCAGGGCGAGGGCTTCGGGTTGGGCGTATAGGCGTTGCTGCCGCCGCCGAGCTGCGTGGTCAGCGCCTTGGTCTGGCTGTCCACCAGCTCAAGGTGCATGGTGGCATAGTCGAGGCAGGCGGCCTCATGTATATTAATGTATAGTCCGTCCTGCGTCTTCATCTGCAGGGCGGTCTGCACGCCTGTGGGCGAGAAGACGGCCACCGACGAGTTGCCCCAGTTGACGGCCTTCTGCATACGGCCGCGTATCTCTGACAGTCGGCACTCCTGCGTCATCTGCTCCTGCGTGTCGTAGTCGCCTGGCAACCACCAGGCGGTGTGGTCGCCCGCCATGCTGAACTCGGTGCGCTCCTCCTTGATGAGGAAGTAGTTCAGCTCCTTCTGCTGCGGGAACTCATAGCGCAGGCCTATGCCGTCGTCATACACGCGGAAGCGAATGACGATGGTGCGGTTGGTGGCCTTCTGCTCCAGCGTGGCGGCCAGCTCGTTGTAGTGGTTGCGTATGGTGCTGGTCTCGCCCCACACGGGTCGCCACGTCTCGTCGAAGGTGCTGGTCTGCTCCTGCTTCAGCGTGAAGCCGTCCATCAGGTCGGTCTCTTTCTTTTTTGCCGAGGCGTGCTTGTCCTTGGCCAGTTCAAGGCCGAGGTGCGAGGGGCGCACCACCTCGCGCTCCTTATAGGTCATCTGATAGGTTGGCCTGCCCTGACCGTCCAAAGAGAAGGTCAGACAGACATTGCCATTGGGCGACTTAATCGTGCCACAAAGAGCCGACACTGGCACAGCCAGCAGCGACAGCGTTGCAATTAGTCCATAGTTCATAGTACATAGTTTATAGTTAGTGGTTGAAAAAACCGTTGTTAATGGGGTGGCGACGACATGCATCGCGCCGCAAAGGTATGAAGAAATCCCGAATTACCAAAAACAAACAGGTGAATATTTCTGTTGGCCAACCATGAACTTCGGGCTATGAGCCATGAAGTATGAACTAATTGCAACGCTTGCTTTACAAAAAAACTGACAAGAAACAAGTGTTTTGTTTTTTTAACGCTGCAGTGGTGTAATATTTACAAATTGTCAGCCCACGCATTTGCACGGTTGAAAAAAAACGCCTAACTTTGCAGGCAAAATCTGTGAACACTTCAAAAAACACTAACAATAAAATAAAAAACATGGCAAAGCTTGATTTGACAAAGTACGGCATCATCGGCAGTGAGGTGATAGCCCACAACCCCAGCTACGAGTTCCTCTACGAGGAGGAGACCAAGGCCAGCCTGACCGGATATGACAAGGGTCAGAACACTGAGCTGAACGCTGTTAACGTGATGACCGGCATCTACACCGGCCGCTCGCCCAAGGACAAGTATATCGTAGATGACGCACAGAGCCACGACAAGGTGTGGTGGACCAGCGAGGAGTACAAGAACGACAACCACCCCATGAGCGAAGAGGTGTGGAAGACCGTGAAGGACATCGCCATCAAGGAGCTGTCTGGCAAGAAGCTGTATGTGGTGGACGCCTTCTGCGGTGCCAACGAGGCCACACGTCTGGCCGTGCGCTTCATCGTGGAGGTGGCCTGGCAGGCTCACTTCGTGAAGAACATGTTCATCCAGCCCACCGCTGAGGAGCTGGAGAAGTTTGAGCCCAACTTCGTGATCTACAACGCCTCGAAGGCCAAGGTGGAGAACTACAAGGAGCTGGGTCTGAACTCGGAGACCTGCGTAGCCTTCAACACCACCAGCCGCGAGCAGGTGATCATCAACACCTGGTACGGCGGCGAGATGAAGAAGGGTATGTTCTCCATGCAGAACTACTACCTGCCCCTGCAGGGCATCGCCTCGATGCACTGTTCGGCCAACACCGACATGGAGGGTAAGAACACCGCCATCTTCTTCGGCCTCAGCGGCACCGGCAAGACCACGCTCTCTACCGACCCGAAGCGCCTGCTCATAGGCGACGACGAGCACGGATGGGACGACGAGGGTGTCTTCAACCTGGAGGGTGGCTGCTACGCCAAGGTGATCAACCTGGACAAGGAGAGCGAGCCCGACATCTACAACGCCATCCGCCGCGATGCCCTGCTGGAGAACGTAACCGTAGATGAGGCTGGCAAGATAGACTTCGCCGACAAGAGCGTGACCGAGAACACCCGCGTGAGCTACCCCATCGAGCATATTGAGAAGATAGCCAAGAAGGTGAACGGCAAGAGCGCCGGTCCCGAGGCTCAGAACGTGATCTTCCTCTCGGCCGATGCTTTCGGCGTGCTGCCTCCCGTGAGCATACTGACTCCCGAGCAGACCAAGTACTATTTCCTCTCGGGCTTCACCGCCAAGCTGGCCGGCACCGAGCGCGGCATCACCGAGCCCACGCCCACCTTCAGCGCCTGCTTCGGCCAGGCCTTCCTCGAGCTGCACCCCACGAAGTATGCTGAGGAGCTGGTGAAGAAGATGGAGAAGAGTGGCGCCAAGGCTTATCTGGTGAACACCGGTTGGAACGGTACCGGCAAGCGCATCTCTATCAAGGACACCCGCGGCATCATCGATGCCATACTGGGCGGAGCTATCCTGAAGGCTCCCACGAAGAAGATTCCTTACTTCGACTTTGAGGTGCCCACCGAGCTGGACGGCGTGGCATGGGGCATTCTGGATCCGCGCGACACCTATCAGAACCGCAACGAGTGGGACGAGAAGGCCAAGGACCTGGCCGCCCGCTTCATCAAGAACTTCAAGAAGTACGAGGGCAACGAGGCCGGCAAGGCCCTGGTAGCCGCCGGACCGAAGCTCTAAGCACTACCCCCTTCACAACGGGGCCCCTGTTCGCATGCAACGGGGGCCCCGTTGTGTTGCCGCAGGCGCATGTCAAAAATAATTAATTTATTTTGTTTTAAGCACAGATTAGCGTAATTTTGCAGCCGTATGACTGTAAAAATAGTAAATCGCAGCCCTCACCCCATGCCAGAGTACGCTACACCGCAGAGTGCCGGCATGGACCTTAGGGCATGGCTACCCAAGGGCCAACTGACACTGGCCCCGATGGAGCGGTGCCTCGTTCCAACCGGCCTAAGCATGGCGCTGCCCGCCGGATATGAGGCACAAGTCAGGCCGCGTAGCGGTCTGGCTCTTAAGCATGGTGTCACGGTACTCAACACACCAGGCACCATAGACGCCGACTATCGTGGAGAGGTTGGTGTGATACTGGTCAACCTCTCGGCCCAACCATATACCGTCAGCGACGGCGACCGCATAGCCCAGATGGTGATAGCACGCTACGAACAGGCCACGATAGAGTCTGCTGAAACGCTTGACGACACCCTGCGCGGAACAGGGGGATTCGGCCACACAGGAGGGTGAGCATTATAATTGATAATTGACAATTGATAATTATTGCAGACGCCGTGCATGCCGCTCCATCGGGCGCATGAACCATACAACTATGAAACATCTAATACTGTTGTCGGCACTAATATGCTGCCTCACAGCCTCGGCCCAGGAACTGCAGCAGGACAGCACTCTGTTGCCCGCTGCCATGCAGCAGCGACCCTACGATGTGCTGTTCATGCGCGCCATGCAGGCCCGTCAGCAGGGCCAGGTGGCCGAGCCGGTGCAACTGCTCAGGCAGTGCGTGGCCTTAGACTCGACACGCTCTGAGAGCTACTACTTCCTGGCGCAGTACTTTGCCGACCGCAACGTTCTCGACAGCGCGGTATATTGCTATGAACGTGCTGCCACGCTTGAACCAGACAACGACACATATACCGAGACGCTGGCGCAGGTATATCTGGCCACCGAGAAATACGACGAGGCCGCACTGCTGCTGGAACGACTGCTAAAGGCCCATCCCGGCCAGGCAGACAAACTGCGCATGCTGTACAACATCTACCGCTATCGTGACAACCACGATGGCGCCCTTTCTGTCTTGCAGCGCATGGAGGACATTGACGGCAAAAGTGAACAGCTGTCGTACCAGAAAAGTGAGCTGCTGACACATCTGGGCCGCCACGAGGAGGCCATAGCCGAAATGCGCAGCCTGGCCGAGGCTCATCCGGCCGACCAGAACTACCGCGGCTTCTATGCCGACATACTGATGATGAACGACAGCACAAAGAAGGCGCTTGACATCTACCACGACATACTGGCCCGCGACCCACAGAACGCCAATGCACTGCTTTCACTACGCTCATGGTATGGTCAACAGGGCGATACCCTGCTGGCCGACAGCATGACGCGCCGACTGCTGCTGAACAGCACACTGGCCGACGAGCAGCGACTGAAGCTGATGCAACAGGAGGCTGGACTGACCCTACAGCAGCATACCGACAGTAGCCGCGTGCTGGCACTGTTCCACACATTGCTGGCCCAGCCCGATGCCGACCCTCGCCAAGCCATGCTCTGTGCCGCCTTCATGGAGGAACTGAAGATGCCACGCCAGGACATGGCCGACATGTACCGACGCGCACTGCAACTGCAGCCAGACCTGGCCGCAGCTCGGTTCAAGCTGGTGCAGATGGCATGGGAGGACGAGCAAGCTGACTCAGTCATCAGCATCTGCCAGCAGGCCAGACAGTATAATCCCGAGGAAATGGCCTTCTACTACTATCAGGCCATAGCATACAACACACAGCACAACAGCGAGCTGGCCCTCGACGCACTGAAGAACGGCATCTCCGTCATCAACGACAGGACGAGCCCTGACTTGGCCAGCGACTTCTATGCCATCATGGGGGACCTGCTACACCAGCAGGGACGCAACCGCGAGGCCTACGCCGCCTACGACTCGTGCCTGCACTATAAGCCAGACAATGCTGGTTGCCTGAACAACTACGCCTACTTCCTGGCATTGGACAACCGACAGATGGACCGCGCCGCGGACATGGCACAGCGGGCCATCAAGATTGAGCCGAAGAACCATAACGCACTGGACACATACGCCTGGATACTCTACCGCCAACAGCGATACGCCGAGGCGCGCATATACGTGGAACAGGCCATACAGTGTGACTCAACGGACAACTGGGTACTCTTCGACCATGCAGGCGACATACTGCTCAAGCTCGGCGACAGGCAGCAGGCCATGCAGATGTGGCAGCGTGCCAAGGACAACCACAGGCTCAGCGCCACCGCCACAAAACAGGACAAGGACGAATGGTGGGAAGAGGAAAAAGCGCTGAGGAAGAAACTGAAGAAATACAAGAAATAAACATACAACCATGAAAAACCTGATTAAGATAGCCGTAGTGGCCATGCCGCTGCTGATGGGTAGCTGTAGCTTGTTCAAGAAGACGACCAAGGCTCCGGTCAAGCAGCCGGTGGAGGTGAAGGCAGACACCACCCTCCTGGGACAAATCAACAAGGGTGCCGGACAGAACGAGTATGTAGTATCGAAGGTGAAGTTCACGCTGGAGAAAGGTGTGCAGGAGATAACCCTAACGGGCAACATGCGCATGAAATATGACGACGTGATACAGCTGCAGCTGATGGCCTTCGGCATGGTCGAGGCCGCACGCCTTGAGTTCACACCTGAATACGTGCTGCTGATAGACCGCATCAACAAGCAGTATCTAAAAGCCACATACACCGAGGTGGACTTCCTGCGCAACCAGGGTATCAACTTCTATACGCTACAGGCGCTCTTCCGCGGCAATTTCTTCATGCCCGGAAAGAAACACCTCGAGTCCTCAGACATGAAGAAATTCACCACAGAGACATCGGGCGACGAGTGCGTGGTCAGCTACGAGCAGAACCACATGCTATATACATGGCTGACCGACGTCAACACCAAGCAGATGAAGATGGCCAACATCGTGTTCAGAAGCCTCACGGCAGGCAACACACAGATGGCATGGGACTATCAGGACTACTCGCCGCTGAACAAGGCTCCATTCCCCTCGCGCCACTATGTCACCGTGACCAGCCAGGACGTCATTGTCAACCTGACCATGAACCTGTCATACCTGAAGAGCAAGAGCGGATGGGAAACACGCACCAAGGTGAGCGACAAGTATAGGCAGGTCACCGTGGATGAAATGCTGAAACGATTCCTCGCCCTGGGCTAAGGGTTTCATTCTTCACTTTTCATTCTTCACTTTTCACTCTTCAATGCGTATTAGACTCCTGCTCTTGCTCATGTCAGCATGCCTGACGATGGCCTCACCCGCACAGCAGCGGCGCAAGACCACCGCCCGCAGTAGCGTGCAAGCCGGACAGAAGGCCAAGAAACAGGCTGCCAGACAGCAGAAAAAGAAACAGGTAAAGACTAAGTCGCAAACCAGCACTCAGACCAACCAGCCTGAAAACATCAAGGGTCTGCAGCAGAAGCAGCGGCAACTGCGGCAACAGATGGAGGCCAATCGCCAGAAGCTGAAGGCCAACGAGCAGAACGTCCGCCAGAAGCTGACTGACCTGCAGGCACTGAACCACGACATCACCGACAAGCGTCAGGCCATTGACACCCTGAGACACGACTTACAGACGCTGGAAGCCAACATGGCCCTGATGGATCGGCAGATAGACACGCTGAGCCAGCAGCTAAAATACAGGAAACAGCGCTATGTCAAGTCGTTGCGCTATATGCACCGCAACCGTTCTGACCAAAGCAAGATGATGTTCATCTTCTCAGCCGACAACGTGACGCAAATGTACAGGCGACTGCGCTTCTCGCGCGAGTATGCCGCCTTCCAACGGGCCCAAGGCGAAGCCGTGCAAAGCAAGCAGCAACAGGTGGAACAGAAGCGCGGCGAGCTGGAACAGGCACGGCAGCGGCAACAGCACCTGCTGGCCCGCGACGAAGAGGAACACCGCCAGCTCAGGCTGAAGCAGGACGAGCAGCAGAAGGTGGTGGTATCGCTGCAGAAACAACAAAAGACCATACAGAGCATCATAGCCCAGCAGCAGCAACAGGACGAACAGCTCAACCAGCGTATAGACCAGCTGATACAGGAGGAGATAGCACGCCAGGAGGCTCTGCGCCGCAAGCGTGAGGCAGAGGCTGCCGAACGTCGCCGCCGCGAAGAGGAACAACGTCGTATGGCGCAGCGCGAACAGGCTCGACGCGATGCCAAGCGAGCCTACGACGAGAGCGTAGGCGAAGGCAGCAAAAGTAAGTCGGACGGCACAAAAGACAGCAGCACACGCAAGGCCAGAAACGGTCGTAGCAATGGCGCTGCCGCCAACACCGTGGCCGGCACTTCTGTAGCCGACAATGCCGAAAGGAACTACCACGAACAGGATACCGACCGCCTGCTGACAGGTAGCTTCGCCCAGAACAAAGGCCGGCTGCCAATGCCGGTCACAGGCAGCTACCGCATTGTGAGCCACTACGGACAGTACAACGTCGAGGGGCTACGCAACGTGCGCCTTGACAACAAGGGCATTAACATCCAAGGACGACAGGGCTGCCAGGCACGCTCCATCTACGACGGCGAGGTCAGCTTTGTCTTCAGCTACGGAGGCCAGTGGGGCGTCATGGTGCGCCACGGCGAGTACATATCCGTCTATTGTAACCTGCGCAGCGTCAGCGTAGCGCGTGGACAGAAAATAAAAGCCCGACAAGAACTTGGCTCCGTCGGGCAGGATAACATCCTACAGTTCCAGCTGCGCCATCGCACCGAGCGTATGAATCCCGAGCTGTGGCTTGCAAGGTAATATACGAATGTGCACGCCTTGCGGCAATTTTTTATGAACCATCTGTCACTATAGCGCACTTATACGGACATACGTATAACTGCACACGCGGCTTGATTTTGCGCAAGAATTAGCCAATAGATGTTAAATAGTAATATGACGCTACTGTTTGTTTGCGCAAACAGTACTACCTTTGCACACGAAAAAGAAAAGTGTGCATTTTCAACGATTATGAATTGTGAATTATAGATTATGGAAAAGAAGACAATGCTGATGGCCAGCCTGCTGCTGGCCGCCGCCGAGGTCGCACAGGCCGGAGGCATCCTGACAAACACCAACCAAAGCGTGGACTTCCTGCGCAACCCCGCCCGCGACGCCGCCATAGGTCTGGACGGCGTTTACAGCAATCCGGCAGGCGTGGTGTTTATGTCAGAGGGGCTGCACCTGGCCGTCAACTGGCAGTATGCCCACCAGACACGCACCATAAACTCTACAAATCCTGTCTTTACCTTGGGTCGTAAGAACAATGGCCAGAGCGTCAAGACATTCGAGGGTGTGGCAGACGCACCCTGCATTCCCTCCGTACAGGCTGCATGGAACAAAGGCGACTGGAGCGTGCAGTTCAATTTCTCGGTGCCTGGCGGTGGCGGCAAGTGTGAGTTTGCCGATGGATTGGGCTCTTTTGAGAGTGTGGTGGGCGGAATTGCCCAGAAATTCATGCAGCTGGATCAGACGGCTATAGCACTGAACGGACTCACCGCCAGCCTCTCTCCCCTCTATACCATGACAGGCACAGAGCTGCCTGGCGAGGTGCCCACGCACGGCGTTGGCGGCTACGACATGGACGGCTATATGCAGGGCCGACAGTACTATTTCGGTTTCCAGCTTGGTACGGCATACAAGGTGATGGACAACCTGTCGGTCTATGGCGGACTGCGCCTGCTATACGGCACAGCCACCTACCGCGCCAAGATTAGTAATATTATGGTGAAGACAGGCATAGGCTACGTGTCCTTCGAGGACTTCCTGCCCAATGTGCCCGTTCAGGCCCAGCAGGCAGCCGCCACAGCCCAGAGCCACTTGGCCATCATCAATGCCTACGAGCAGGCAGGACAGCCCATGACCCCCGAGCTGACAGCCGCCAAAACCCAGCTTCAGAACGGACTGCAGCAGCTGGCACAGAGCCAGGGCGAGATGCAGAAGCTGGCCAAGTACAGCCAAGGCGTGAACCTGCTGGACAACCAGACCTCGCTGGGCATTGCCCCCGTGGTGGGTGTTGACTATAAGTTGAACGACAAGTTCAACTTTGCCGCCAAGTATGAGTTCAAGACGCAAATCAGAATGAAGAACGAGTCAACGGTGAACGAGGCCAGCGAGATAGCTGCCGTGAACCGCTACCGCGACGGCGAGAAAGTGAACGAGGACCAACCCGCATTGCTGACCGTGGGTGCACAGTGGACTCCCATAGACCAGGTGCGCCTGAACCTGGGTGCCCACCTGTACTTTGACAAGAATGCCAACTGGTACAACAATTCGCAGGAACAGCTCAGCCACAACACATACGAGGTGCTGGCTGGTGCCGAGTGGGACGTTAGCAGCCGTTTCACCGTGTCGGCCGGAGGTCAACTGACGCGCTACGGACTGACTGACCAGTATATGAACGACATGTCGTTTGTGGTCAACTCTTACAGCTTCGGCTTCGGTGGCTACTACCGTTTCACCGACCGACTGAAGGTGTCGGCCGCCTATTTCCAGACCAACTATGGCACCTACGACCGCACCAACTACCCGCAGGCCGGTGTGAACGACTCGTTCACACGCACCAACCGTGTGCTGGGCCTCGGCGTGGAGGTCACTCTGTAAAATGCATACAGACGTATGAGAAAGATTGTACTGACGACATGGCATAGGGTGGCGGCATGGCCCCTGTGGCGCTCCTACGGCACTATAGCGGTGCTGTGGCTGCTGATGTGCCTGATAGTGAGCATAACCAAGGTTTACAACAGCGACAACAACTTCATGATTTTCCGTGGGGTATGGAACCACACGGTGGCTCAGCTGCCGCTGTTCGACCACTATCCGGCCGAATACGACGACATGAACCACTATGGCCCGTTTTTCGCCCTGGTCATAGCGCCCTTTGCCATGATGTCGCGCCCTGTGGGCCTGTTCTTCTGGCTTGTTGCCCTGTCAGCATTTCTCTACGTATCGGTACGGCGCAGCAACCTGACACGCTACCAACAGCTGTTTGTCCTGTGGTTCTGTACGCATGAGCTGCTCAACGCCCTGTTCATGCAGCAGTATAATATCGGCATTGCAGCTGGGGTAATGTTCTCCTACTACTTCATTGAGAAAGAACGCGATTTCTGGGCAGCCTTCTTCATCATGCTGGGCACGTTCATAAAGCTGTATGGCATTGTGGGTCTGGCTTTCTTCTTCTTCTCGCGGCACAAGCTACGCTTCGTGGGGGCACTGCTCTTCTGGGCTGCGGTGATGTTTGTAGCCCCCATGGCCGTCGCACCGCCCGAGTATGTGGTGCAGCAGTATGTAGAATGGTACGTGGCGCTGGTGGAGAAGAATGCCGACAACATCAACGAGCTGGCTGGCGACATGGCCGCACTGTCAACCAACATCTCGCTATTAGGCATAGTCAGGCGCACCACACGCATTCTGACCTACAGTGACCTGTGGCTCATAGTGCCCGGTCTGATTCTCTTCGCCCTGCCTTATCTCAGGCTGAGCCAGTACCGCTACGTGGCATTCCGCCAGGCATGGCTAGCCTCGGTGCTTATGTTCTGTGTGCTGTTCAGCACTGGTTCGGAGAACAGCACCTACATCATAGCCTTTGTGGGTGTGGCCGTGTGGTACTGCTGCGTGCCCTGGCAGCGGTCGCGGTGGGACGTGGCGCTGATGGTGCTGGTGTTCATCATCAGCAGCCTGTCGCCTGGCGACCTGTTCCCAAAGGCCATCTACCGCGGACTGATACAGCCATACGCGCTCAAGGCGCTGCCTGTGAGCATCGTGTGGTTCAGGCTGTGCTACGAGATGCTGACGCGCGACTACGCTCCTGTCTCCACGCCCTCGACGTCGCTCACCACATAGACAGGCCGCCCCTTGGTCTCGTAGAAAATCCGACCGAGATACTCGCCTATGATGCCCAGCGAAAGCAACTGCACACCACCAAGGAAGAGTATGACGGTCATCATAGTTGGGTAGCCTGCCACGGGATCGCCCCAGACAAGGGTGGTTATCAGGATATAACACATGTAGAGAAAAGCCACCATCGAGACAAACAGGCCCAGATAGGTGGCCATGCGCAGGGGCGAGGTGGTGAAAGACGTGACCCCGTCTATGGCAAGGTTGAGCAGACGCGAGAAGTTGAACTTCGACTGTCCGGCCATGCGGTCGCCCTGCTCAAACCACACCTCGTGCTTACGGAACCCTATCCAGCTGTACATTCCCTTGGTGTATCGCTGCGTCTCGCGCAGCTGTCGCAGGGCATTGATACACTTGCGATCCAGCAGACGGAAGTCGCCCACGTTCTGCAGCACCTCGGCGCGTGTGGAGTGCTGAAGCATCTTGTAGTATAATAGTGTGAAGCGACGCCTCAGCCAGCTCTCCTTGCCGCGCGTAATGCGCCGAGCATATACGTCCTCATAGCCTTCCTCCCACAGACGCAACATGTCGGGAACGACCGTGGGCGGGTGCTGCAGGTCGGCATCCATGATGACCATGCAGTCGCCCGAGGCATAGTCGAAGCCTGCCAGCATGGCGTTCTCCTTACCGAAATTGCGCGACAGGTTGACATAGCAAATACGCTCGTCACGCTGCCTAAACTGCCGTATCAGGTCGATGGTGTGGTCACTGCTGCCGTCGTTCACCATCAACACCTCCCATGCGTATGCTGTCTGACCGTCCATCAACTGCCGTAGAGCCTCGTACAGGGCAGACAACGACTCTTCTTCGTTAAAGCATGGGATAAGGATTGTTACTTTCTTCATTATGTATTCTTCACTTTTCACTCTTCACTCTTAAATGCAAAGAACTTTTGTCCCACATAGTTGATGAGCATAAACAGCACCGTGCCCACCAGCATGGCCACATTCTCGACCACAGGGCGGCTCAGGCCAAACTGCTGCAGAGCGGTACGTGTCAGCGGCAAGGCAGCACTGTAGGCCAGCAGGTAGCACACCACGATATTGAGCGTGAAGCGCACTATGCTACGCAGGTCGGTCTGCCGATAGTGGAAGGTAAAATGTTTGTTAAGAAAATAGCTCAGGATGGAGCCAAATAAATAGTCGCAGAAGGACGCCACCCAGTAGCTGCAGCCAAACACATTGTACAGCACCAGCATTATGGCCGTACCCACCAGCGTGTTAACCACGCCCACCACCAGAAAAGTGATGAAACTGCGGTCAAACAAGTCCATTTCCATCGTCATTCTTCACTCTTCATTCTACACTTTTCACTCTTCGCTTCAGAATAGTCGCAGGTGAACATCTCGTAGCACAGCTTCAGCCACACCAGCACCACGGGCAGAGCCTTTAGCGCGTATGGCTGCACCCACTCTCGACGCAAGTAGGCCGGGAAGAGATCGCTTGGCGACATACTGCTCAGCACGAACACCAGCACCATCAGGGCCACATCCCACCGCGACCGCTGCCATGGTGCCACGCCATACCACACGGCCACACCCACCAGGGCAATGATGTATCCGCTCGACTCAGAACCCGTACTGAACAGCACGGTGAACATCAGGACCGAGGCCATGAGTGTCTGGCGGAATGCCACATATCTGTACTGTCCAAGCCGCAGGTAAGGCAGGGCAAAAGCCACCAGACCGGGCACAATGAGCCACAGGTCGTTTAACCGCCAGCCTGTGGTGCGGTGAACCAATCCAAGGAGCGATATGTTCTGAGCGATGGAATCGGCGTTTTCGGCATTCTTTTGCGTCAGACTGTCATACCAGCCTGCATACTGATCCAGGATGTACCCAGGTCCGCTCAGCACCATCGGGGCCACGAACATCACTGACGCCCAAAAGGCAAGCGCCAACAGCAGCTTACCCTTGTGGCGCGAGAAGAAAAAGAAGGCCAGCCCCACCACGCCGTACAGCTTGACCATCGTGCCAAGCACAATGAAGAAGGCGGCCCACCAGTCGCGTCCACGTTCTATCAGACAGAATGCAAGCAGGATAATGGCAGCAACGGCTATGTTGAACTGCTGCATGAAGAGGGCCGTGAGCAACTCGTGGGCGCAAAACCATAAGACCAGCAACTGCTGTCCCCACGACAGCTGCGAGCGCCTGACGGCCACATAAAGCATCAGCGACAACATCAGCAGCCACATCAGCAGACCTGGCAAAAGCGGCACAACGGCAAAGGGTGCCACCAGCAGCGAGAACAACGGCCCGTACAGGAACACGTCGTAGTACTCGTCTGGATATGGCCCATAGAGCGTCAGCCCTTGCCACGCGTGCCAGAAAGAGGCACGGAAGATGAGGAAATTGTTACACGCATGGAGCTTAGTCAACGCGGCTACCACAGGCAGCAGCACCCAAAGGGCCAAAAGCGTGCGCCGGTCGCGGAAGAACGCTCGCACTTTGTGATAGTCCATCTTACCTTGCTTCATTACATTTCGCATTGATTTTGGCCGCAAAGTTACGAAATAATTTGCGATTCCCGTCCGCTTTCCAAACTTTTAACGGCAAAATGCGCAATAAACATAGAGAACATCACGCCACTTCCTATAAGCGACCTCCCCGTTCGCTCAGCGGCAGTGGGCGAACGGGGAGGTTTTTCGGCAAAAAAATATAAGACAGACGCAGTGATTATGTTATGTGACCAATTGGCAGTAAACTGCTTTTCATCGTTTAGGGCGTTAGCAGTGCGAAAAAAAAGCGGGCGAAGATGCACTGTTTCGCCATCCTCGCCCGCTGCCAAGCTATTTGTTCGCCTTGTACGTTGCGATGCGCTTGGCTACGTTATCCTTGATATTGCTGTAGTAAAACGTGTAGTCTTCATTATGGAAACTGGCAGGCCCGAAGATACTAATGAAAAACTCGGGCATCTGACTGTGGTCGGCTTCGCCGTTCGACACGATGACACCACGACTGGGGACCACCTGTGCGTCTGCACCCACATCACCTATCTTAGCTGTGAGGTTTACCGCATCTACCACGAGCGATCCAAGATTTTCGGTCGCTGGTGCATAAGTATCATCGAGTTTCCAGTTAAGCGGGTTGATGCTGATGGCGTTCGGCAGTAGCACAAGGTTCGGGGCGTTCTCATCCACGCTCTTCTTGCCCTCGGTGTTCCAACTGATGATAACGCCCGTGTCGCTCTCGCCTGTAGCGAACTTCAGATGCGGGTTGGCCTCAAGGTCGTCGGTCGTGACGGCGTAACCTATGACGTAGGCTGCAACCATACGTTTGTAGTAATCGGGGTGCTCCTTGAAGTATTTCTGCAGTACGAGACTGGTCATGGCAGAACCCTGGCTGTGGCCTGCAATGATGAACGGGCGACCGTTGTTGTAGCTCTTGAAATAGTAGTCCAGAGCGGCTGTCACGTCTTCGTAAGGTGTACCTTTGAGTGCATTACGCATATCACCAGTATCCTTCCAAGCGTCCACCTCATGCTTCAGGCCAGACTGACGATAGTAGGGCACAAACACGTTGGTACTTTCCTCATATACGCTTGCCTGTGTCAGGTATTCGCCCGCAATGCCCTGCAGCATCTCAGTGTTGTCGAGCGTAGCGAAATCGGGGGCGCCCTCATTATAACTCGAATTGATGTACTCCGTAGCGGGAGATCGTAGCATTTTGGAAGTGTCGGACTTGGACTTGGTGCAGGATTGTCATCTTTGCTACTGCATGAAGTGAGTACCGTTGTTGCGCCGCAAATCAGGATGGCGGCCATCAAACACTTTTTAATTTTTTGCATTTTAATTACTTTTGGGGTTTAACAAGTTTGTTTGTTTTTGCGTGCAAAGGTACAGGAAATCCCTTGTAAACACGCCGTCCAAACGGCCTTGCCCCGCAAGTTTTTACGATTCGGGAACGATTTTTACTATTCAGTAAATCGCATCCACTCTGTCGCAGTCATTCCCATCCTCTTTTTGAAAGCAACACTGAATGTGTTGTAACTGCGGAACCCGCTCTGATAGGCCAGTTTCTGGGCGGTAATGGGCTGGTGGTTTGCTGCTGACTTGCGATAGAGGTTGACAAAATGCTGGATGCGCAGACCGTTAATATAAATCGGAGCCATCATCACGGCAACAGGCCACAGCGGCCGCCTGCGGTCTTGCAGCATGACGAACAATACGGCGATTGCCAAAGGAAAAACCGTCATGAAGTCAAGCAAACCGCCGATAAGATCGGTCATCACGATGTCCTCGCTGGCGGACAGGAAGGCTATCGGCATATACCACACATGATTCAATGCAATGGAAGCAAAGAACACTCCTGCCCAGCGGCGCAAGCGTGCTGACGATGTAATGTCAGGGGCGATGGCATTGGCCCGACGGAATAGCAGATAACAACAGGCCATCATGGCCATAGTTGTCACCACTGCGTAAAGCATGATATAGAGGTGGTCTTCCCGAATCTGATCGTACATGAATTTAATTATCGTTATGGGGCAGAATCAAATAAACGTAAAATAGCCTTTCACAAATTATTGCTCAGCCACTCTGACATAAATTTGTCATAGACTTCATAGACTCCCTGTTGGTGGGTAAGCAACTGCTTGTCTAAGAGCGCTTGTGCAGACTTCTGTATGCTGCTGGCAGAAGTCAAATAGTGACGCTTGACAAAAGGGGCTCCTGTTATCTGTTTTGCCTTTCCGTCGCGACTGACAGCAACAAGTAGGTCTCTTTGACGGGCTGTCAGTTGAAAGAGTATATCTTTGTATGCCTCTTCGTTCTGGTTGATAATTTGCCTGACAGCCATCTCAACATGATTTAGATGAACATGGTCTTGCGTTGCAAAGAGTTGATTGAGTACTTTCTGCAGATACCAAGTCGTGCCATCGAAACGCTCATAGATAGTACGTACGACCCCATCGTCAATTTGTTTTCCGGCCTTTTCAAAATGCTTTTTCGCAAAGATCTCGTATTCTGGCAATGGCACAGGTTTCAGAAACATCATCGAGACACTCTGATAGAAAGGTCTTGCAGGCGATGAAAACATCTCGCTCATCATACTTTTCTGGGAACCTGAAAACACGAAAACAGCGTTGCGGCATTGTTGCACGTAAGTCCGCATTAGTTCCTCCACATTTTGTTCTGGATAGTCAGTAATAGCCTGAAACTCGTCTATAGCAACGATACACTTTCGGTCGGCAGCCTTCAGATAGTTGAATATCTCCTCCAGTGTAAAGTCTGGAGATGTGATATCTCCCAGTCCGATATTCCAGCTGGCATTGCCTTGTCCATCGAAGGATATGCCTGTACGGAGAGAGGTTACAAATCTTAGGAAGCCATCGATGGCAGACTGACCGCGTGGCTTAAGACGATTGACGATGCTTTGCCCCATACGATACACCATATCTTTCAGATTCTTGGTGGCATAGATGTCAATTAGGAAGGTATGATATCGGTCTTGTATTTCATTCTGGGCAAAACAGTGGTGAATCAGTCCCGTCTTACCCATGCGGCGCGGAGAAATCAGCGCTGTATGATTGCCGTTTGTCAACAGGGTTGTCAGCTCTTTGGTTTCGCTCTTACGGTCGCAAAAATATGCAGCCGACTCGTAGCCATAGGTTATAAAAGGATTCTCAATCATCGCCGTACATATTAAACATGCTGCAAAGGTACACAATTATATTGGTGCGCCCAAAGAATTATCCGAAAAAGATAATCCAAATCGGATAATTGTGGCTATCGCTGTCACTACTGAATACATTATAATAAAGGATAATGAGGCAATATAAAACACCGCCCGAAAGCGAACCAATGGCTTTCGGGCGGATGCTTGAATCTGCATATAACTTACATCGAGAAGACTTGCTTGCCCTCGAAGTAAGTGGCGGCGGGCTTGGCCTCGTGAATCTCAGTGACGGGGCAGGTCAGTACGTCCTTGGTGAGGTGGCTGAGCGCGCAAGCACCCAGGAACGCCGCCGTCCAGTGGCGCAAGCGTGCTGGCGACGTGACGTCAGGGGCAATGGCGTTGCCCCGGCGGAACAGCAGATAGCAGCACGCCATCAGGTTCAACACCGTCACGCCTGCATAAAACATCAAGTAGAGTGTATTTCCACTAATCTGGTTGTACATAACTCCATTCTACCATTCTGTTTATCGCTTGCAAAGATACTAAAACTATGGCTATCAATGCTTGGCATTAGAAAACTTTAACACAACTATCCAGTTGTAGAATTGAATATTTTCGGGCAAAAACCGAATGGTGCAGAAAAATGCCATTCTGAGGTACTTTTTCTATTATACTGTACAACAAGCAGTTAGCAAAGCAGCGGCTATCCTGCCTCGCAACCGAGGCCCCACTGCACCGCAACTGAGGCCCCATTACCACACAACGGAGGCTCCGTTACCACGCAACGGGGGCCATGTTATGGTGTAACTGGGGCCCGGTTGCGATATGGTGGGAAAACCGTTGCCGCGCACAGGGGCAAAGAGTCCGTCGGCCTGTGGTACAAATTGCCACAACCGACAGGTTTTGCCACTCTAAATGTGCAGAAAACTCTTACAGTGTAACCGCTCTTTAGGCACGGAAAAATTTCCAACGCCCGATGCTATATTCCTTAGAGTTTTTTCTAAGGAACCTTGGAATTTAGGAAAAGTTATCTCTGCTGCCGATACTCACCGGGAGTCATACCCGTCAGGCGCTTGAAGAACTTAGAGAAGAAGGAGGGATTGGGGAAGCAGGTCTCGTCAGAAATCTGCGCCACCGTCTTGTCGCTGTGCCTCAGCTCTATCTTTATGTGGGTGAGCAACGCCTCGTCTATCCACTCCTTGGGAGGCCGTCCGCTGACCTGGCGGATAAGCGTGCTGAAGTAGCGGGGGGTCAGACAGAGCTGCGAGGCGTAGTAGTCCACCTGGTGCTGGCGCGGGGCGTCGCGGTTGACCAGCTGCATGAAATCCGCGAAGACGCGCTGCTCGCGGGTCTGCGCCTGGCGGGCTGTCAGCTCGTGCTGCCGCCACAGCTGGTTGATGTACCAGAGGAACGAGCTGATGAGGCTGAGCGTCACCTGTGCATCGTGTTCGGGCTGGTGCATGTTCCTGTATAAAAGGTAGTGGATGCGGTCGAGAAAGTCGAACTCTTCTGGCGACAGGTGGAAGTTGAAGTCGCGTAGGTGGCCGTCGAAAGCCTTGGGCAGGTGACTGCCCACGGCGAGCGAGAAGAGGTCGTCGCTCAAGGAGAAGCCTATGCCGCGAACGTCGTCCGACGCATGCTCGGCCTGTATGATGCCGTTGCGCCCTACGAATATCAGCTGGCCAGCTTCAAAGTGGCAGGGCTTCAGGTTGATGGTAGGCTCCACCCAGCCCTGCGTCACGATGAGTACGCGCATCTCAGGCATGAGCATCGGGCCGTGTCGGAACTGCTTGTACACAATCCGAGGGTTGATCTTACGCGATATGACCAGGTTCTGCGATATGTAGTTGTCCACCAGCATCGCATTCTGTGCTGCCGCGCCCTGCTCTGTCAGCTCGCCTTGAGCGCTGAGCAACTGCTGTAGCTGCATCAGCGAGAAGTGTCTTAGTTCTGCCATCTGCTTCCGAATTTTTGCCGCAAAGATAATAAAGAGGTGCGAAAAAGTGGCATAATTCATACAAAATCTGACAAAAAGACCATTTTGTCAAATCAAAGGATAACGTCGAGTTGCGGAATAAGCCGTACCTTTGCACCGTCGGAAGACAAGGAACGTTGAACCAAAGAGACGCACTATGAAAAGATTGCCAGTAGCTTTATCATTTCTCATTTATCATTTATCATTCTGCCCCGCAGGGGCGCAGACGCTTGAGGAGTGCCAGCAGGCGGCGGAAAGGAACTACCCCATGATTCGCCAGTACGACCTCATAGCGAGGACCGCCGACCTGACGGTGAGCAACCTACAGAAGGGCTGGCTGCCGCAGGTGACGGCCACGGCACAGGCCACACTGCAGAGCGACGTGACGGCCTTCCCCGACCAGATACAGCAGGCGTACCAGACGATGGGCATAGACATGAAAGGCCTGCGGAAAGACCAGTACCGCGTGGGCATAGACATTCAGCAGACCGTGTATGACGGTGGCGCCATAAAGAGCCAGAAGGCCATAGCCCGCGAACAGGGAAACGTGCAGACGGCGCAGGCGGAGGTAAATATATATAATGTGCGCCAGCGCGTGAACGAGATGTACTTCGGGCTGCTGCTGACAGACAAGCAGATTGAGCTGAACCGCGACCTGCAGGAGCTGCTGGCACAGAACGAGAAGAAGCTGGCCTCGATGCTGAAGGGCGGCACGGCGGCCGAGAGCGACTACCAGAACGTGAAGGCCGAGCGCCTGAACGCGGCGCAGCAGCTGACGAGCCTGGAGGCACAGCGCAGCACCCTGGCCAGGATGCTGGCGGTGTTATGCGGGATAGAAGTAACGGCCCCCCTTTCGCCCCCCAAGGGGGGCACAATAGCCTCAGCCCTCAAAACAAATGAAGCCCCCTCGGGGGCCGTAGGGGGGGCCTATCGCCCCGAGCTGCGCGCCATCGACGCCCAACTGAGGCTGACCGACGCGCAGGAGAAAGCCCTCGACGCGGCGCTGATGCCAAGGCTGGGAGTGTTTGCACAAGGCTTCTACGGCTATCCAGGCTACAACCTGTTTGAGGACATGATGAGCCGCAAGTGGAGCCTCAACGGCATGATAGGCGCACGGCTCTCGTGGAACATAGGAGCGCTCTACACCCGCAAGAACGACAAGGCCAGACTGAATGCCCAACGCGACATGTTCGGTGTGCAGCGTGACGTGTTCCTCTTCAACAACCAGATAGAACAGATACAGCAGAACGAGGACATAGCCCGCTACCAGCGGCTGATGGCCGACGACAACGAGATTATTGCCCTGCGCAGCAGCATACGCAAGGCCGCGGAGTCGAAGCTACAGCACGGCATCATCGACGTGAACGACCTGGTGCGGGAAATCAACGCGGAGAATGCCGCCCGCGTGCAGCAGTCGGTTCACGAGATAGAGATGCTGAAGGCTATTTACGACCTGAAATATACCACTAACAATTGATTATCAACAACGGTTTTAAGGGATATGAAAGCAGAAAGAATAATCATGGCGGCTGCGCTGGCAGTACTGGCAAGCTGCGGAAGCAACGAAAAGGAATATGACGCCACTGGCACCTTTGAGGCTACAGAGACCACGGTGTCGGCCGAACAGAGCGGGACGATGCTGCGCCTTGACGTCAACGACGGCGACGAGATAGCCCAGGGCAAGGAGGTGGGTCTGGTGGACACCACGCAGCTGTGGCTGAAGATACAGCAGATGGGGGCCACAAAGGCGGTCTATCAGAGCCAGAAGCCCGACATGGAGAAGCAGACCAGCGCCACGCGCCAGCAACTGGCCAAGGCCCGCCAGGACGAACAGCGCTACCGCGAGCTGGTGGCCGACGGTGCCGCACCCCAGAAGATGCTCGACGACGCCACCAATCAGGTGGCCGTGCTGCAGAAACAGCTTGACGCCCAAGTCTCAACACTCAACTCTCAGCTCTCGACTCTCGACTCCCAACTATCGACCGTAGATGTGCAGGTGAGCCAGCTGCGCGACCAGCTACAGAAGTGCCACATCGTAACGCCTGTTGCTGGCACGGTGCTGGAAAAATATGTGGAGCAGGGCGAGTTTGTGACCACAGGCAAGCCGCTGTTCAAGGTGGCAGACACGCAGCAGATGTCCCTCCGTGCATACATCACGTCGGCCCAACTGCAAAACATCAAGGTGGGCCAGCAGGCGAAGGTCTTCGCCGACTATGGCGACGGACAGCGGAAGGAGTACGACGGCACGGTGACGTGGATCAGCAGCCGCTCGGAGTTTACGCCCAAGACCATCCTGACCGACGACGAGCGGGCCGACCTGGTGTACGCCCTGAAGGTGGCCGTCAAGAACGACGGATTCATCAAGATAGGTATGTACGGAGGAGTAAAGTTTGGCCTCACCCCCTACCCCATTCCCGCTGAAGCGCCTACCCGTAGCCTTTCTCCGACGGGAGAGGGGAGTAATTAGACTTCACTCTTGAACATGAAACACTAATGAAATATGGACGAAGCTATCATCGTCAATCACGTTAGCAAAAGCTACGGAAAGAAAGTATCTACTCCCCTCTCCCGTCGGAGAAAGGCTACGGGTAGGCGCTTCAGCGGGAATGGGGCCGGGGGTGAGGCTATCAAGGCTTTGCAGGACGTGTCGTTCACGGTCGGGAAAGGCGAGGTGTTCGGCCTCATCGGCCCTGACGGGGCGGGCAAGACCTCAATGTTCCGCATTCTGTGTACGCTGCTGCTGCCCGACGCGGGCACGGCCACGGTCGATGGCTTCGACGTGGTGCGACAGATGAAGGACATACGCCGGCGGGTGGGCTACATGCCGGGCAAGTTCTCGCTCTATCAGGACCTGACGGTCGGGGAGAACCTGGAGTTCTTCGCCACGCTCTTCGGCACCACCGTTGACGAGGGCTACGACAGCATACGTGCCATCTACTCGCAGATAGAGCGCTTCCGCGACCGCAAGGCCGGGGCGCTGTCGGGCGGCATGAAGCAGAAGCTGGCCCTATCGTGCGCCCTCGTCCATCAGCCCAGCGTACTCTTCCTCGACGAACCTACCACGGGTGTTGACCCTGTGAGCCGCAAAGAGCTGTGGGACATGCTGGGCACGCTGAAGGAGCGCCAGATTACCATCGTGGCCTCAACGCCCTACCTCGACGAGGTGCGGCGGTGCGAGCGCGTGGCCTTCCTGAGCGAGGGACGGGTGATGGGCATCGACACGCCGGAGGTGATACTGGACAGGTTCAAGGACATTTTCGCACCTCCTCCCCCGGCCCCCCCTTCAGCCCCCGAGGGGGCCGTAGGGGGGGCTATCATCGAGGTTTCCCACCTGGTGAAGGCCTTTGGCACGTTCCACGCTGTAGATGACATCTCGTTCAGCGTGAAGAAGGGCGAGATATTCGGCTTCCTCGGTGCCAACGGCGCCGGCAAGACCACAGCCATGCATATACTGACGGGTCTGAACCAGCCGACAAGCGGCACGGGTCAAGTCTGCGGCTACGACATACGCACCCAGTACGAAGACATCAAGCGGCACATAGGCTATATGTCGCAGAAGTTCTCGCTATACGAGGACCTGACCGTGGCAGAGAACATACGCCTGTTTGCCGGTATCTACGGCATGAAGGACGACGAAATAGCCCGCAAGACTGACGAGCTGCTTGACCGACTGCAGTTTGCTGACCACAAGAACGACCTGGTGGGCTCGCTGCCCCTGGGCTGGAAACAGAAGCTGGCCTTCTCGGTCTCTATCTTCCATGAGCCCGGCGTGGTGTTCCTCGACGAGCCGACGGGTGGTGTCGATCCTGCCACGCGCCGCCAGTTCTGGGAACTGATATACGAGGCGGCCTCGCGCGGCATCACCGTCTTCGTGACCACCCACTATATGGACGAGGCGGAATACTGCGACCGCATCTCCATCATGGTTGACGGCAAAATCAGCGCCATGGGTACGCCAGAGGAGCTGAAGCGCACGCTGAACCAGCCCGACATGGATCATGTGTTTACCTATCTGGCAAGGCAGGCCAAAAGAAGCAGTGATTAGAAAACTAGAATAACTAGAATAACTAGTTCAACTAGAAAAACTAGAAAATCCAGAAACAATGAACCCTTTCCTGTCTTTCGTCCTCAAAGAGACCCGCCACATTCTGCGCGACAAGCGCACGATGCTCA
>FLNV01000775.1_pt1 | contig 23264 bp, 18 predicted proteins | sample 1140351 | NCBI WGS metagenome assembly FLNV01 (sample SAMEA3878207, study PRJEB12797) | bioreactor metagenome | biome: Moose rumen | place: Sweden | collected 2011-10
GCCCGTCACGTAGGCTGTGCCCGTGGCCAGGTCCACCCGCACATCTTCCACCCCGGCCACGCTGCCTATGGCTTTCTCCACCCCCATGCGGCAGTGGTTGCAGGTCATGCCCGTCACCTTGTACTGGCTGACGCTTGCTTCCCCGTGGCTGTGATGGTGGCAGTGATGGTGGTTGTCGTCGCCGTGGTGGTGCTTCATGCTGAGCGACGAGCGCAGCTGCTGTGCGAAGGCGTTCACCATCAGCATGACGAGCAGACCCATCCACAGCCAGTCCCATACGCCGAGGCAGTGGGCACAGTGTTCGCCGCCCGCTATCGCCGAGCTGACCTGGAACCACTCTTGCGGCAGCACGTAGTCGATGCCCAGTCCGAATAGCATGGCACCTATGACTATGGACACGATGTAGAGCCACAGCGTGCGTCGGCCGAACACCTTGCCTATTACCAGCATTGAGGCGCTGTTGACCGCCGGCCCGGCCATTAGCAGCACCAGGGCGGCGCCGGGCGTCAGTCCCTTGGCCATGAGCGACACGGCTATGGGTATCGACCCTGTGGCACACACATACATAGGTATGGCCACGGCCAGCACGATCAGCATGTTCAGCAGCTTATAGTCATGCAAGGCTGCCAGCCACTCGTTAGGCACGGCCACGGTGATAAGGGCGGCAATGAGCAGTCCGATGACCAGCCACTTGCCCACGTCTTGCAGCATTTCCACAAAGGCGTAGCGCATGGCGTCGGCAAACCTGTCCCACCAGCCTTCGGCAGCAGTGGCCTTGTGGTGGCTGTGGCCGCAGTGGCAGTCGTCGTCGTGGCTGTGTGCATGCTTGTGGCTGTGTTCATGGTTGTGCCCGCACTGGCATTCGCTGTTCTCCTCGCGACTCGCCTGCTCGGCCGACTGCTGTTCGTCGTCGCGTGCGTAGCGGTTCACCAGCCACCCGCCGAACATGGCGGTGAAGAGCGCCGCTATGGGTCTGACTATGGCAAAGGGCAGTCCCATCAGCGAGTAGGTGGCGGCTATGGAGTCAACGCCCGTCTGCGGGGTGGCAATGAGAAACGACGTGCAGGCACCGTGGCTGGCCCCCTCGCGGCGCAGTCCCACGCTGGTCGGTATCACGCCGCACGAACACAGCGGCAGCGGAATGCCAAGCAGCGCAGCCTTGACCACGCTCTTCATGTTGCGCGGAGCCAGGTGGCGTCGGTAGATGTTCTTCGGAACGAAGGCACGCAGCAGTCCGGCGAAGAAGAAACCCAGCAGCAGGTAGGGAGCCATCTCGGCCGTCATGGCCAGCAGCGCGTCCCAGTAGTTTTCTATAAATGTCATCATGTCTATATATAATATTAATGTGTAAACACGCTTTGTGTGTGATTTGACGCTGCAAAACTACGCTCAATGTTTTGCAATTGTGTTGCAAATTGTGCTGCAAAGAAAACTTTTTCGAAAAAAAAGTCGAAAAAAATTTGGCGCATTCGGAAAATAGCCGTACCTTTGCACCGCGTTTGAGAGAAAGCGCTGCGGTAACAACCGAAAACCGCCGGAAGGAAGTTTGGGTGAGTGGCTGAAACCAGTAGTTTGCTAAACTGCCGTACGGGTAACTGTACCGGGGGTTCGAATCCCCCAGCTTCCGCAAGGGATTCGCAGAGTATCGCTGATGGGCGGTAGCCCACAACACAAGAGAGATGGTCGGTTCATCTAACGGTTAGGATACAAGATTCTCAATCTTGGCATAAGGGTTCGATTCCCTTACCGACTACCACAAGAGGACAGCAGATGTCCTCTTTTTTTATGTTATGTTTGCTCGGCTTGACGCGTTGGCCACCATCTGGTGAAACGAGATTAGAAAACTTTAACACAACTATCCACCTGTAGAATTGCGTATTTCTGAGCAAAACACAAATGGCTGCGAAAAACGCCATTCTGAGTGGTGTTCGCTATGGTGTTGTACGCCAATGCGTTAGTAAAATATTGTCCATTTTGCCTCGCAATTTGGGCCCCGCAACACCGCAATGGAGGCCCCGTTGCACCCTAACGGAGGCCCTATTTCGATGCAACGGAGGCCCAGTTGCACCCTAACGGAGGCCCTATTACGATGCAGCGGAGGCCCAGTTGTGATGGAATGGGAAAACCGTTGCCGTACACAGGAACAAAAATCCGCTGGTCTGAGGCACAAATTTCCACAAAACACAGTTCTTTTCTCTCTAAATGTGCAGAAAACTCTTGCAGTGTAACCGCTCTTTAGGCACGGAATAACACGGATGTTGATATGCCTGAGTAGCTACCTGATTTCTGTCCAAAAGTTAAAAAGGAGAAAAAAAGCCGCCAATGTTTTTCTGTTACAGAAGTTTTTCGTACCTTTGCAGCGATTTATTGCTTGAAATACCCTAAAACCTATAATTCTGATGACACTGAAAAAACTGACACATATAGCCCTGGCCGCAGCAAGTTTCATGCTGGCCACACCCGCAGCCGCACAGGATTTGCTGGCAAAGCAGGCCCCGATAGACAGACAACTGAAAGCTGTGGATAGCATGGTGCTGCGCCACCTGATAGAGAGTGAGGAATGGGAGCTGCCCAGCAGTGACCTGTATGACGACTGGGACAATGTATATGCCCATAAGGCCACCGAGCTGCCCGACTCGTTCCGCATAGATCTGCGAGGCTTCTCCATGCCCTGCGACAGCCGACTGCTGACCAGCAACTTCGGGGCGCGGTGGGGACGGCAGCACAAGGGCCTGGACATCAAGGTCTATGTGGGCGACACCATTCGTGCCGCCTTCAGCGGCAAGGTCAGGGTGGTGCGCTATGAGGCGCGCGGCTACGGCAAGTATGTGGTAATTCGCCACAACAACGGCCTTGAGACCATATATGGCCACATGTCGAAGCAGTTGGTCAGCGAGGACCAGGAGGTGCGCGCGGGCGACCCGATAGGCCTGGGCGGCAACACCGGACGCTCTACAGGCTCGCACCTGCACTTTGAGACACGGCTCTGCGGAGTGGCGCTGAACCCGGCACTGATGTTCGATTTCCGCAATCAGGACGTGGTGTCCGATTTCTACATGTTCCACAAGAACAGCTATCAGCGCGAGGGACTCGTGGCCACACGTCTGCGCGGCGTCAATGGCACCAGCTACAGCGGCGAGACAGAGGAGGAGGCATCCAGGTTGGTAGGCAAGGTAAAGGCCAGCAAGCAGCGCAACTATGCCTCGTCGGGCATGCACAAGGTGAAGCGCGGCGACACCCTGTCGAGCATTGCACGCAAGCATGGAGTCAGCGTGAGTCACCTGTGCAAGGTGAACCACATTGGTATGACCAAGCGCCTTATGCCTGGCCAGATACTGAAATACTAATCGAACACATATTTTATGACACGGGCTGCCGTAAGGCGGCCCGTAATTCATAGCAGACACATGAAAAAACTGGCACTTTGCTTCACCCTGTCCTGCCTGTGTCTCGTGGCCGAGGCACAGACCAGCCTGACCGTAACCGTGGAGAACCCCTCTGCCCAGGCGCGACGCGACCAGCCGGTAGTGATAGACCTGCGCCAGTATGGCGTGGTCTCTTCGGCACTCGTCACGCAGAACGGTGTCGAACTGCCTTCACAGCTCGACGACCTTGACATGGACGAGCAGGCCGACGAGCTGTGCTTCCTGGCCGACCTCGGTCCCAAGGAGAAGAAAACCTACACCGTGCAGCTGCTGCCCGAGGGCGAGCCGCGCACATACAAGGCCCGCACCTTTGCCGAGCTGCTTGTGCGCAACTCGAAGGTTAAGGAGAAGAACCGGCACGACAACTTCCTTGTCAGCATCACAGCCCGTGGCGACGCCGGCCGCACCTACGACCTGCTGCACCACCACGGCGTGGCCTTCGAGAGCGAGCTGAACGCCACGCGCATCTATTTCGACCAGCGTCAGACGCTCGACCTCTATGGCAAGCGTCAGCATCGGTTGGAGCTGCGGCAGACGCAGTTCTACCCGCAGCCCGACCAGCTGGCACAGGGCTATGGCGACGACGTGCTGTGGGTGGGCAACAGCTTCGGACTGGGAGCCATGCGCGGCTGGGACGGTACACAGTCCACCATGGTGGCCGACGTGAAGAGTCGCACGCAGCGGCTGATAAGTAGCGGTCCGCTCAGGGCCATCGTGGAGGTGGTGGACCAGGGGTGGCTGTGCGACCCGGCCAAGCCACGGCTGAACATGACGCTCAGATACACACAGTGGGCAGGGCACCGCGACATCACGGTGGACGTGATGTTCAACCGCGATGCCACGGACTATCGCTTCTCGACGGGACTTATCAACGTGAAGGGGTCGGAGGAGTACTCTGACCACAAGGGGCTGCGTGCCTGCTGGGGCAGCGATTTCCCCACGGGCGACACCATCAACGGCCACCGCGAGACGGTGGGCCTGGCCATACTGCTGGCCAGCGACAACATAGTGAGCGAGCTGAAGGCAGACAAGGTGGAGCAAGGCGGCAACCTGCCCTTCGTAGTCAAGCCGCAAGGCCGCGGACTGCGCTATCACCTCAGCTTCTGCTCTGCCAACGAGGAGCAGGGCCCACACACGGCCCAGCAGTGGTTTGACCTGCTGCAGCAGTGGCGGCGCGAACTGGAACAGCCTGTGCGGGTCAACATTAAGGTGAAGAATGCAGAGTGAAAATCGGAAAATCGTTATTTCGAAATGTCGAAATACCGAAATGTCTAAAATCATAAACCCGTAAAAATAGTAAATCAGTAAATCGTAAATAACAAAGATGTCACAAAAACTTGATTCACTCGATCGTCAGATTCTGACGCTTATCTCGGCTGATGCCCGTATCCCCTTCCTTGAGGTGGCCCGTGCATGCGGCGTCAGTGGTGCTGCCATACACCAGCGCATACACAGGCTTACATCGATGGGTGTCATCAGCGGTTCGCACTTTGTCATCAATCCCGACAAGATAGGCTATGAGACATGTGCCTACATAGGCCTGAACCTGAAGGACCCAAGCAGCTTCGACGAGGTGCTGGAGCAGCTGAAGAACATTCCCGAGGTGGTGGAGTGCCATTACACCACGGGCAACTTTGACATGTTCATCAAGCTCTACGCCCGCAACAACCGCCACCTGCTGGAGATAATCCACGACAAGCTGCAGCCCCTGGGCCTGCGCAGCTCTGAGACGCTCATCTCGTTCCACGCCGCTTTCAGCCGTGACCTGCCCGTCACAGAGCTTATCAACGGCGATGTCAGTTGACAAAAACTTGTGGGAAAACATCTAATAAACTCACAACCTAATAAACTCACAAACTAAAAAAACACGATTCACTATGAAAAAGTATCTTGCTGAGATGGTAGGCACAATGGTGCTTGTCCTGATGGGCTGCGGCGTGGCCGTCAGTCTGGGGTGCGACCCCGTCAACAACATTCCCGCCGTGGTTGGCACGGCTCTGGCCTTCGGTCTGGCTGTCGTGGCTATGGCATATACCATCGGCGGCATCTCCGGATGCCACATCAACCCCGCCATTACCCTGGGCTGCTTCCTTAGCGGACGCATGTCGGCCAAGGACTGCGGCATGTACATGCTGTTCCAGGTCATTGGTGCCTTCATAGGCTCAGCCCTGCTGGGCCTTCTCGTGGCCAACGTGCCTGGCATGGAGGGCACTGGTGCCAACGACCTGCAGGCCAATGTCAGCCCCCTGGGCGGACTGCTGGCCGAGATCATCTTCACCTGCGTCTTCGTACTCGTTGTGCTGGGCGCTACAGCCAAGACCAACGGTGCCACCAACAACTTTGCCGGCCTGGCCATCGGCCTCTCGCTGGTGCTGGTACACCTGGTGTGCATACGCTACACCGGCACGTCGGTCAACCCCGCACGCTCCATCGCTCCGGCTTTCTTCCTGGGCGGCACAGCGCTGGCCAATCTCTGGATATTCATCGTCGGTCCGCTGGTGGGCGGTGCCCTGGCTGCCGGCATCTGGAAGATGATCGAGCCTGAGAAATAAGCTGCGCGAGACTGTCTATAGAAGGACAGAAATTATAAAGACAGAAATTCACATAATTGTCATAACTATTCAGCCCTACACGAGGCTAACCAATAGAATTATGATAATTATGTGAATTTCTGTCCCATTTTGACGGTAATGCCGATGTGACCGGCTAGAGTCACCCTTTCTTATAAAGCAGTCGGCGTGCGAAATAGTGTACGGGATACCACACGGCAACGAAGCTGGCGGCAAGCACCGTCAGGAACACCATGACGATGTCCCAGGGGTGAACGCTGACGGGATAGGCATCGACAACGAAGGCCCCCTGCTGCGAGCCCAGTGCCACTATGCCATACCGTTGCTGCAGCCAGCATAGCAGCAGGCCTGCCGCTATGCCTGCCACGGCACCTGCCGCGGCTATCATGCGACCCTCGAAGAGGAACACCTGCACTATCTGTCGGTCGGTGGCGCCAAGGGCACGCAGGGTCAGCACATCGTCTTTCTTGTCGATGATGAGCATCGACAGCGAGCCCACAATGTTGAAGCAAGCCACCACCAGTATGAAGCTGAGGAAGAGGTAGGCCATTAGCTTCTCTATCTTCATTATGCTGAACGTGTCGTCCTGCTGCTCATAGCGGTCGCGCACGCTGTATCTCCCGCCCACCGTGTCCTTTATGCGCTGTTTCACACGGTCGAAGTTGCAGCCCGGTCTGAGGCGCAGCTCCAATGACGACAGCTCGCCCTGACACTGGAACAGTCGGCGTGCCAGACTGATGTCGGTCAGTATGAGCGTGCGGTCGTACTTGGCCTGTTGCACAGAGAAGAGGCAGCCCGGCGAATAGACGTCCTCGGTAAGGAACGCCTCGTCGGTCGAAGCCACATCGGCCAGTTGCCCCTCGCGTATAGGGGCATAGAGGTGCAGCGGCCCGTCGTATTCGTACCCCAGCCCTAAGAGTTGCGCCACCTGTATGCCCACATAGCCATAGCTGATGTCGGCGGCATGTGTCTGGAAGGGGAAGGCCGTCTCTGGCAGCAGAATCTCCTGTATGTGCGTCAGCGAGTCGAAATTGTCCTCCACTCCCTTCAGCATTACCATGGTCTGCCGCGCGTTGTACATCGCCAGTGCCTGCCCCTCTACCGTCTCGGTGGCCACCATCACCTCGGGCATGGCGCGTACCTTGGCCAGCACGGGGTCGTCAGCCATGACGGTCTTGCCCTCGGCGGGTCGCAGCTCTATCTGCGGGTCGATGGCAGTGAACAGCGACGCCACCAGGTCGCTGAAGCCATTGAACACCGACAGCGTGACCACCAGCGCGGTGGTGGCCACGGCCACGCCCACCACGCTGACCAGCGAGATGAGGTTGATGGCGTGGGTCGATTTGCGCGAGAAGAGATAACGGCGCGCTATGTAGAACGGGAAGTTCATTCTTCACTCCTCACTTTTCACTCTTCATTCTTCACTCTTCACTTTTCACTTTCCCAGCAGTTGGTCTATGCGTTCCAGGTAGTCGAGAGAGTCGTCCTGGAAGAAGCGCAGCTCGGGTATGATTCTCAGTTGGTGGCGCACGCGCTGTCCCAGGTCGTAGCGCAGTGTGCGCTCGTTGTGCTGTATGTTCTCCAGCAGCTCCTGTGCCCGCTCGGTGGGGAAGATGCTGAGGTAGGCGGTGCAGATGCTGAGGTCGGGACTGATTTTCACCTTTGTCACCGACACCAGCGTGCCGTGCATCATCTGTGTCTGCCTCTGGAACAGCTCGCTCAGCTCCTTCTGCAGCAGGCGTGCTATGCGGTTTTGTCTTGTCTCTTGCATATAATAAAAGTTCTGTTACGATATAAGTATGATTCCGATCACTATATAAATGATTCCTGTTACTATAATATATAATTTCGATTACTGTAATAATGCTCGGTTATTATAATAAACGTATCATGTGCCTGATTTATTGTGGCCGGGTCACCTCGGCGTTGTGACCGAGCAGCACCAGAAACTGTTGGCGTGAGAGTGTGGCACGCATCATGTCCTCGGCGCAAAGCAACAGCTGTTCCACGTTCAGTGCAGCGCCGCTGGTGCCTGTGCGCTGCGAGATGTGTTGCAGTTGTGCTACAAAATTGCCCACAAACGCGGGCGCAATGAAGGCGAAACAGAAGTGTGTGACCCCGGTAGGGAAATGCAGCCACCACTGGTTGGGGTTCTGCTGTGCGTCGCGCGTCTGGTTCTCTGTGATGTAACGCACCATCTCGTCGGCCTGGCTGATAGGTATGGAGTAGCCTCTCGGGTAGGCTTTGTTGTCGATGATGACACCCGTCTGCCCGTCGTAGATGATACCGTCAGGCCGTCGCGCGCCGCCAAGGTGCCGTCCGCCGAAGGCCAGCGTGTTGGTGAAGAGGTCGATGGTGCCTATCTCAAAGTCGCGGTTGCTCTGTCCGTCGAAGGCATAGTCTATAAGAGCCAGGTGGTGGTGCGGCAGATGTGTCAGCTGCTGCCTTACCCGCTCTTTCATGACGGAGGCTTCGGTGGTGGGACTTGTCCTTGCATTGGCAGGTATCTGCAGACCCGTTATCGTGTCGGCTATGTGATAGCCGCGCGCATTACGGATAACGTCCAATCCGATGTTGGTCAGGCCCTGTATGTCGTCGGCAATGGTGGCCTCGCTCTCGTCAATGCCTTTGGCGGACAGATACTGGCGAATGTCGCCGGTGCTGAGGGGACGCTGACGAGTGAGTGCGGTGATGATGTGTGCCCGGCGCAGCCGCAGGTAGTTGCTGTCCGGCGCCTTGGTGGCCAGCATCTGGAACATGACGCGCTTGGCCGTGCGTGCCGCGCTGCTGTTGCCGCGTATGTGGTTGCTCTGGTGCCGTCCTTCGGCGGTTATCATAAACGCTCCTATGTCGCACGGCCTGTCCTCCTGTCCCACGCTGACCATGACGCGCCTGCTGCATTTCCTCACCCAGCCCAGGCTGGCCAGCCACCCGGCTATCATGCGTGCGTACTTGTCCGACGAGCCCTCGGCGTTGTTGCGCAGCATGGCGCGCTGGTCAGGCTCGGTGACGTAGGCATAGGCCCAGATGTTCTGCGGATAGGAGGTGAAGCCAGCCTCGGTGGTGAAGCCGAGCTGACGGCCCAGTTCAAACTTGGTCTTGGCCTCGCCGTCGCGCAGGAGGTCTAAGACACGGCAGGCGGGAGGATAGGACAGCATGGCCTCGCCCAGCACGCCGTCGCGCTGCGTTCCGGCAGGAGCTGAGACGAAGCGCCTACCCAGCGGACTGATGGTACACGAGTCGCTGTCGTCGTGATAGTCGAGGAATCCCAACGACACGGCCCACCGCAAGAAGCCGTCGGCCGTCCAGTCGTCAGTGTATGGCTTCTTGACGCACACGGTCTGGCCGCCGTCGGTGAGCGTCATGTCGCGTTGAGCGTCGATGGCGGCCTGGGCTATTCCTGAGCACTTGGCATCGGCCCGGCGTCCGCTGCCTGCTCCGTGACCTTTCAGCATGTCGTAGCTGACCGTCACCTGCGGCTGCGACAGCAGATGGATGAACAGCGTGGCCATGTCGTCTTGTGCCAGCAGGCCGTTGCTTGCCAGCAGAGGCACGCGCCGCTGCCGCATCTCCATGTTGAAAGAGGAGGTGCTGTCGAAGAGTGAGACCACGCGGTGCAGGCTCTCAAACGACGATGGGTTCTGAATCCAGCCAAAGGTTCTGTAGGCCATAGTTCTTGTAATTGGTTATCAGCACTTCGTCAGTGTCAGGCTGACGGTCTTTCTGATGATAGCTGCTATTGTTATATCTGTAGTTAATATGGTGTGTGTTGTATTTCCCGGCCCATTCTATGAGCCCGCGGTTCACCTGTCCTTTGTGACTGACTACATTAGAGAGGGCAAACTGAACATTCCTGGCATTCAGGCCGTCCAACAGCTCAAACAGTTGCTGGTCGTCTGCCTCAGACCATCCCTCAAAGCCGCGCTTGCCGTCGTTGTATGAGCCACACGAGATGAGGTAGGGCGGATCGGCATAGAGAAAGTCGCCTGTCTGCAGATGTGACACATCGAAATCCTTGAAATTGAGAGCCGTAAACTGAAAAGCCTTAATACGTCGGTGCATACGTATCAGGTTGGCCTGAATGTTGGCGTTGTACTCGCTTCGGTTACGCCCGAAGGGGTTGTTGAACTCCCCACGGCTGTTGAAGCGCAGCTGGTGGTTGAAGCCGTAGCACGTCAGCAGGAACAGCAGCAGCGGGTCGTGGGTGGCGTTGTAGTCGGCCCGCAACTGCAGAAAGCCTTCCTCGTTGGTCTTTGAGAGACGGTAATGGGCGATGCGCCCGCCGATGTCGGCCAGCAGCTGCTCCAGCGGGCAGCGCTGGAAGTCGGTATAGACGCTGATGAGGTAGTGATTGATGTCGTTGCAGTGTGTGGAGGCGGCACGCACGTTGAGCGACACGTCAAGCCCTCCCGTAAAAAGGTCAACAAACGTATTGATTTTTACGGGAAAGAGCGGCAGCAGCTGTTGCAACAGTCTGTACTTGCCGCCAATGTAGTTGAACGGCGACTTCAGCATTTCTCTATAAAGTAGAGCTGCTCCTTCAGCCCGCTGCGGTTGTTGGGTATCTTGTTCTTGTAGCGGCGCTGGTCATACTCGTACAGACGGAATGTGCTGCTGCGTCCGCACTCCTTGATGATGGCCGACAGCTCCTCGGTCGATAGCAGACCCTCATTGTTGTAAGACACAAGTATGTATCGGCACTGCACGCTTGCCAGCATCTGGCGGAAGGCATCGGCCACGCGTCCGCGGCGGCAGAAGTCAGACTGCTTGGTGTCGTCGGCCCGCACGCCCGTGATGCCCTTCAGCGCGGGACGGTCATACAGGGCGATGGTCTCTAACAGGTGATAGTTGGGCAGATACTGGCGCTGGTTGTAGGGCGGGTCCAGGTAGGCAACGTCAGCCTTCAGCTGCCGCGCCAGGTCCTTGGCGTCGCAGTTGGTGGCGCGGCATGGGCGCTGACTCTCCACGATGCCAAGTGGCTTCAGCAGCAGCGGGTTGTAGGTACGCTTGTCCCAGAACTTCAGGTAGGCGGCGAAGGTGCCTGTGATATTAGCCACGTAGGGCACGGCACTCAGCAGGCAGGCCAGCAGGTAGAAGTATTCTGCCTCGGTCAGCTCGCCGCGCAGCCGCTCCGTCTCCTGTCTGATGAGGTCTATCTTCAGCGCGTTGTCCGGTTGGAAATACATGCGCTTGCAGCCTTCGTGTGGAGCGTAGTTCTGATAGACGAAGCAGCGGTCCAGGTCGGCATGGCTGCTTGTCGGCGTGAGGTGGTTCAGGTGGTCTATCAGCTCCAGCATCTGCGCCGTGGGCTGGCGGTACATCTCCAGCGTGCCCTTGTTCAGCACGTATGAGAAGTAGAGCAGGTCGTTGGCCGTCACGCCATAGCCGCCCGCCTTGAAGGCAGTGGCCACTGCGCCCGTGCCGGCAAAGAGGTCTGCCACGGTCACGGCACCCCGCGCGTGGCTGTCGGCCACGCTGAGAATGCGCTGTACCATAGCGGTTTTCCCTCCCAAATATCTCATGCGCGAAGCGTGTTACTTGGCCTTGATGTGGTCAAACATTCTTTGTTCCTGAATAGTTTGAGTATGGCAGCGACTGGATGTATTGATCCATGAACTCAAAGTCTGGCGTGCCGTCTGCCTTTGCAGGCAGAGGTATCTCGGATTTCTCCATAAGTTCCTTGGTCCACTTGTTGTTGAAAGTGTATTTTATACTCTCCTTCTTGATGACTGTTGCAATGAATAAGGCGATACCAGGGGTGAGCGGGAAACGTGAAGTCAGCACATTCACGTCGTCTGTGGCCCAGTAGGGTTCGTCTTGGTAGAAGGCTTCACCGATGGAGCCATTGTAGCATACGGAGATGGTTCCTGCAGGATTTATCTGTTCGTTGTTGCCGATATGGTTGGTAATTCCGTTATGGAACGCTGATGCCCCCACATAGTTGATACGTCCTTCGCGCTGGTCGGTCTTGGTAAGTCGCTTGCCTTTGGCTATGTGGAAGAGTCCGTCTTTCCCTCCGAGGCAGAAGGGCTTCCAGTGAGCAGAGTCAATATCCATGCATGGCTTGTCTTCAGCTGAAAGCACCTGAGCATATTCTTCCCTCAGAGGTGTTCCGTACAGTCTGTTTTCCGTCACGTTGGCGAAGAAATCAGCTTCGTCAATTCCCTTTTTGTAGAGGACGTAGGCCAGTGTACGCTTCATGAAGTCGGCACGCTTTGGTGTCGGCACGCTTATCTCCTCCTGATAGCTCAAATGCTCCTCTGGCTTTATCCACCTGATGGTGTCGCTGCCAGTCTGCTTTCTCACTATCTCCACCCAGTTGCGCTCTATGTCCTCCCATCGTCCGCGTATATCCTGACGGCCTTGGTTCTTTACCGTCTCAAGTCCGTCATCTTCCAGATAGCAGGTGAAGATCTCCTGTCCCTTCTGCGGGGATCCTGCCGTAAACAAGAATATGCTGGTGGTAACACCTTGGAAAAGGTCCTTTGGCAGCTTGACTATTTTTGTCAGCCTATGGCTCTGCAGCCATCTGCGCACGCGTCCACGTGCCTTCTCCAGTTTGTTGTCGGGGAGAATGAAGGCGCATACGGTACCCTTGCCCACGTTGTTGAGTACGTTCTCCACAATGTCCAAGCAGCCGTATTTGTTTTCAAATGGAGGATTCATCAGCACCTTTGTCACGGGCTTCTGCCTTATCCACCATGCGGCTTCCACAGAGCGGCTGTCAAGATGTGCCAGGTTGGTCTTTCCGTCCTTATGGATAAGCATGTTGGCACAGGCCAGGGCAAATATCTCGCGGTCGTATTCGATACCGTAGAGTTGTGTTTGCGCTATGTCGAGCGCTTTCTTGGTGCGCGTCCCGCCCGCCTCTTTCACCATGTTGCACAGGGCTTTCACCAGGAAGGCTCCACTGCCGCAGGCCGCATCCAGCACGATGTCGTCTTTTGACGTACCCGTAATCAGATAGATGAATGACGTAATATGGTCGGGCGTGAACACCTGTCCCGACTCCGACTTTGCCTTATAGCGGTTGAACTCGTTGAAGAAGATGGCCATTACGTCCTCGCCGTTCCAAAAGTCAGAGTTGATGTTATCGGATATTCTTGTGACATCTTCGATAAACTGGTTGATGGCTTCCTGCTTGCAATTGCTGTTGAGCTTTATCTCTGAAAACACATCTATCAGTATCTGTAGCTTCTGGTTCTTTACCATGTCTGTAGAGAGCGAGTGTTCCAGCGTCTCTCTGATTGCCGTGGTGAAAAGCCCGAACGACATCCCTTTCGTCAGCGGAGCCCCATATCGCTTGGCCACCAAGGCACACGCGGTGAATATCATGCGGTGGTATAGGTTCTTGATGAGAAAGTCGAAGTGCAGCGTGTCGTTGATGCTGTGTGTCAGGGCATAGATTTGTGTCTTGTTGATATGGTTTGTAGAGAATAGCGCCAGATAATGTTCCTTGTCAAGCAGTTCTGTTTCGCTTTCCATCAGCACGTCGTCCTTATAGACCTCAAGTTCATATCCATTATACAGCAGGCCTACCACATGAGTATAGCGAGACCGCACTATGCCGACGTTTCTCAACAGTTCATTCCGTTCCTTGCTGCCAAGTTTCACGTTGCTGGCCTTTACCTCCAGTATTATTGCCGGATAACTTACCTCGTTAGGCAGATACCAACCGTCTGGGCGGTTTTTTACACCAGCAAAGCCCAATTGATTGAACGCCGTCAGCTGCCCGACTCCAGCCTTTGCCGACTCGGTTTCTTCCAGGTGGAGTATCGTCTTTGCCCGTTCGCTCACTTGGTCTTCGGTAAGTATCATGTTTGTCTGCATGTGATGTTTCTGTTGAGGGAGTCCTTTTTTTGATTACTTGGCCTTGATGTGGTCGAAGCCCTCGCCATAGACGCCGATGACGGCGCTCTGCGAGACGAAAGCGGCGGGGTCTATCTCGTGGATGATCTTGAAGATGACCTGGCTCTCGCGCTTGCGGGCCAGCACGAAGAGCATCTTCACCTCCTGGCCGGTGTAGAAGCCGTGGGCGTCGATGACGGTCACGCCGCGGTGAGGCATCTGGTTGATGCGGTGGCCTATCTCGGTGTGGCGCTTCGAGATGATGAAGAACTGCACCGAGCGGCGCATGTGGTTGACCACTTGGTCGATACAGAAGGCGGTGACGTAGAGCACGACGTAGCCGTAGATGACCTTCTCCCAGTCCTTCAGCACAAAGTAAGAGCAGGAGATGATGACCACGTCGCAGAGCATGATGACGTGGCCGAGCGACACGTCGCGGTACTTGTTGATGATGGCGGCTATGATGTCCGTGCCGCCAGTGGAGCCGTTGTTGCTCAGTCCCAGCCCCACGCCGCAGCCGCAGAACACGGCGCCCAGTATGGCGGCCATGAAGGGCTGGTCGGCCAGCAGGTGCAGTCCGCCGGTGAGGCGTGTCATGACGGGCACGGCCACGGTTATAACCACTACGGCCCACACTGTCTTGAGGCAGAAGCGCAGCCCCAGGATGCGGAAGGCGAAAGCCAGCAGAACGGCATTGATGGAGAAATAGCTCCACTGTGGCTCAAGGCCGGTGGCCCAGAAGAGAAGGGACGAGACACCCGCCACACCGCCGGTGGTGATGTGGTTGGGCAGAAGGAAGAGCGTCCAGCCGATGGTGTATGACAGCATGGCGACGGTAATCATAAGGTAGTCGCGTAGCTCGCGTCCCACCGTCTGTCGGCTCATTTGTGGCGTTAGCATATATATTAATGTGTGTATGTCTTTGTTTTCTGGGCTGCAAAATTACTGATTTCGGCCTAAACACACAAATAAAAACAGCGGAAATGTGTCAATTCTAAGGAATATGGGAATCTTTGAAGGGGCGCGAGGTGTATATTCTAAGGAATATGGGAATCTGGGAGGGGTACGTGCCACGCAAAAAGGCCGACAAACACTTTTCAGTGTTGCCGACCTTTCTCTGTCTCTTGTTGGACCACTCGGATTCGAACCGGGAATGACAGAACCAAAATCTGTAGTGTTACCATTACACCATAGTCCAATGTGCATATTTTTGCGGTGCAAAGTTACGCATAAAATGCCTTACCTCCAAATTTTCCGCAAAGATTTTTTCTGCCTTCCACTTTCTTGAAGGAATTCACGAAGGAATAAAAGACTTATCACTGGTGTTATATCAGGCACGGATTTACACGTATTACCACGGAGCTTTCCTGTACGCCTTCCGTGTAAAACCATGTAAATCCGTGCCTAAATGCTTTTACCTATTGTTACTTCACCACGACTTTCCTGCCATTGTGGATGTACAGGCCGTGGGCGGGCTGGCTGACGATGCGGCCCTGCAGGTCATAGACCCGTCCGGCTGCGCTGTCGGCTGTCTGCTTGGCACTCGTCTCGGTTATGCCGGTGGTGCCCGGTGCGGGCAGATACACCTTTTCGGCGTTGACGATGGTGCCGTTCGGGGCCACAAGCAGTGCGCACACGGCTATGTTGCCTTTGGCTGCGGCCTCGTCAACCGCCGGTCTTAGGTTGGCCTTTGTGGGCAGGGGCAGGGTGTAGCTGACCGACTGCGAGCTGCCGGCAGGCAGTGCGGGCAGTGCCGGTATCTGGCTGTTGTTGCCTTTGCAGCTGCTGGCCAGGGCCACATCGTCGAAGGCCCAGCCGCTGAAGGCTGTTGCGCCGTAGGTGCCTCCGTTGCCAAACTGCTGCAGGTCGGCGGGCAGCTGCGACTGGCTGTACTGGTTGTAGTAGTTGCTCTGCTTCCATGAGGCTGCGGTGAGGCTGTCGCCTATCAGCACCAGCTCAACGGTGTAGCCTGCAGGGTAGTCGCTCTGTGCATAGACCAGTGCCGATGCTTCCACGCTGTTGTCGTTGTCGGCCCAGTGTGCCTCTGCTGTCACGCCGATGGTGATCTCGCCCTCCAGAGCGGCCTGTGCGTCGCTGATGATGCTGTTGTTGCTGCCATAGTATGGGTCAATCTCGCCGCCGCGGTTGAGTCGGCATGAGGGCGCGCCTGAGAAGCTGAGCGAGCGGTACTGGTTGGCGGCAATGAACATCGGGTCGCTGCCGTTGTACTGGTGCAGGGCTATGCCCACAAACTGGTCGCCCAGGGCCTTGCGCAGCTTCTGCATACCCACCATGCCGCGGGGGCACCAGCCGCAGCCCGTGCCGGTGAACTCCTCCACCACGACGTGCTTCTTCAGTATCTGTTCCACGGTGTTGACAAAGCCTTCGGCCTTGGCGTCGGCGGCCTCGTTGGGCTGTCCGTTCACCTTGGTTATGGTGATGACATGCTTGGCCATGCCCACCTCGTCGGCTGCGGGCAGCGGCACGTTGACGGTGAAGCTGTCGCCATAGCCGTTGATGGGCTGGCTCAGCTGCACGGTCTGCTCGTCGGCTACGGTGCCGTTTGTCTCTATGGTATAGCTGTAGCTGCTGATGGCATTGAGGCCTGTCTGCCTGAGCGTTAGCGTGGCCTCGGCCTCGCTGCCGCGCTTGGCCAGCACGGTGCTGAAGTCGGCAGTGGTGACGGCGTTCTTCAGGAAGTCGCCCTCAAGTAGCAGCTGTATGGCCAGGTTGCCTGCGGTGGCGCTGATGTCCGACCATGCAGAGTGGCTCTGGCTGGTCTTCAGCCAGAAGCCGTTTGTGTGGGCGGCTTCGGTGGCTGCCACTGCTATGGGCGAGATGGCGGTGTTGAGCGATGTCAGCGAGTAGCCCACGTAGATTCCGTCTGCGTCAATGGTGTAGGGCGTGGTCAGCTCTATGTCGTTGGCCATGCCGTAGTGGGTGTCGTCGGCATTGCCAAGCGTGAGCTGGCTCAGACTGAGCGACTGGTTCAGCACGTCGGCCTTGGCGGCCGAGGCAGGTTGTGTCTTGCTGAGCCAGAGCTTGGGCGAGTTCCATGCCGTCTTGCCGGTAGCAGGATCGACGTTGGTGGGCAGGTAGAGGCGCACGGCCTTGATGGTCTTGCCAGCGAACAGGTCGTTGCCGTCGATGTGTAGTGCCTGGTTGTATAGCTCTGTGGAGCCGGTGCTGTAGCTGGCGCGTGCGTCGCCGTCGGTGTAGTAGCCCCACCACACCTGGTTGTCGGCGGCCTCGATGGAGGCGGCCTGAACCTGCAGCGTGCTGGCTGCGAGAGCCGTCACGCAGAGAGAGAGTAATGTCTTCCTCATAGAAATACGTGTTTTGTGTTGTTGTTATGGTTGTTTGCTATTGTTGCTTTAGTGGCACAGCGAGTGTCCTTACTCGCTGCCCAGTGTTGTCACGTCGCTACGGCAGGCCTGCTGCACGCCTTGGCTGTTATAGACGAAGGCCACCACCGAGAGATGAGCTGTCTGCCATGATTCGTCTAAGGCGATGCTGTAGGTGAAGGTCTTCTCTTCAGCCTCGCCTATGGCGAAATTGTCGCCCTGCATGCCGTTGACGGCGGTGCGGAAGACGTGGCGGTGTACGTACGTCTTGTCGTTGATGGACGAGTTCAGGTTGTCCAATGGCTCGTGGCGTATCTGGAAGTCCACTATGCTGTCTTCCACTACCCACAGCTGAAGCTGTCCTGCGGAGGCGCCTCCGGCCCCGTATGCCGTGACGCTGATGTCGGCCTGCGTGCCTGCGGCCTCGGCCTTGTCTATTCTGAGTCGCAGCGGCGATGGCGTGGCAAGGCGTTCACTCACCAGCGTGGGCCACTCGGTGTACTGCTCGCTGACAGATACGTAGTCGATGACGCTGACGGGTTGTGCCGCCAGGTTCCACTGGCTGAAATACTGGTCGCCCTGTTCTGTGGTGAGCGAGTAGCGTGTGCCGCGGGCGCTGCGCCCGAAGGGGCCGCTGTACATGCCCACGGCTATCAGTCTGTCTGTGCCATAGCGGTTCTCTAACTGGTGTATGACCTGTGCGCCGTTGGGGCAGTTGACGCAGGCCTGACCGGTGAAATCGATCATCAGCACCGAGCGTGCCACTGGTCCCAGACTGTCGGTGTGAGTCGTGTCAACAATGGTGGGGTCCATGATGGCCACCAGCCTGTCCTCGGGTGCCACGCTGTCGCACGCAGCAATCGCGGCGGCAGCTGCTATGGCAGCTATGTGTGTCAGTATTCTCATCTCTAAACTCTCAATCTTCAATCTTCAATCTTCAATTTTCAATTTTCAATCTTCAATTTTCAATCTTCAATCTTCAATTCAGAAATTGTAAGTATAAGCCACGGTCATGCCGCTGGTGGCGGGTACCCATCGGCACACGCCGCCCGAGCAGTTGTAGCCTGCACGTGTGCGGCCGTAGGCGGCCTGCACGCGGTGGGCTCCGCCGGTGAAGGTGAGCCCGGCCTGATAGTAGTGCAGGTGCGACGAACCGGCATTGTACATGTCGCTCACGGTCACCATCCAGTGGGGCGGCAGCGACAGCTCCAGCAGGCCGTAGGCCCAATCGCCCTCGTCGTCCTTGGTGAAGAGGTACTGCGCCTCAGCCCTCAGCGTGGCCTTGCGGCTGAAGCGGTACTTGCCTTCGCCCACCACGATGTTGCTCTTGATGGTGCCGCCCTCGCCCTCCACGGCTGTCTTGTTGTATATCTGGTTCATGTACATCAGGTTGAGCGTGAAGTCGCGGCTGAAGCGCTTCTCCATCTGCACGTTCAAGTCCTGATAGAAGCGGGTGTCGCCCTGCTTGAAGAAGCTTGACGTGTATCCGCCCCTGACCTCGTCCTCTGCCTGCTTGTCTATGGAGCGCACGTGGCTGAAATTCAGTTTGAGGTGAGTGCCGTACTTGCCGCCCAGGGCTGTGCCCTTCTGGAAGCGGTAGCCCAGCTCGGCCTGATAGGCCCACTCGCCAGTAAGGTTGGTGGCGTAGGGGTAGAGGGCAGCCAAGGCATAGGTGTGGTCCAGCGTGAAGGCGGGCAGGTGGTTCAGCATGGACGATGTGCCGCTGACACCGCGTGCCGAGCGTGACGACATGTTGTCGCTGCGCTTGGCCTGCACCAGTGCGCTCATGCCCTTCTTGGAGTAGCTCACCGAGAGCATGGCCACCTGTCCCGGACGGTAGATGTACCGGTTGTCGAACGATGGGTCCTGCGTCTTGCGTGCATACTCGGCCAGCACGTTCAGTCCGCCCTTGGTCTGCAGCTGCGCCCGCACGTCGAAGGCATTGACATACTCTGGTATCTTCAGCAGGTAGTTGACATCGGTAGGATTGACCGTCTTGCCGTCGTAGTCCTCGTGCTTGTTCACCCACGAGGCGCCCAGCATGAGCCGGGTCTGGCTCTTCTGTAGTGGCTTTATCCACTCGTCAAGCTGTAGCTGCACGTCGGCACCGCTGATGAGTGCGTCGTTCCAGTCCCAGTAGTGGCGTTGCTTGCCTGCCAGTGCCTTGACGGTCAGTCCGTCGGTGGGTGTCAGTACCAGCCGGCCGCCCCTGAGGGCGTTGTCAATGCCGAGCGAACGCTCCTCGTAGGTGCGCAGGATAAAGCCCGAGCCAAACTGTTCGTACATGTCGCCCACGGTCAGTTCGGCCCAGCGGTAGTGCCCCTTTATATATAGATGTGGCATGCCCCAGCCCTTCAGTCCCGGCTCGTAGCCAGGCAGCGGATACTGCAGGTACTCCAGTCTGGCGCCAGCCTCCACGTACTTGGAGCCGAGGTGCAGTTCCACGTAGGTGTTGGTCAGAGCGTCCTCGGGACCGTCGTAGGCGTTGATGTCCTTGTCCTCGCGCGGCAGCAGGATATTGCTCTCCACCGAGCCCGACAGGGTGAGGGCAGGTTCTCCCTGACTGTCCTTCAGCAGCGTCAGCCCCTGCGCGTGCGCCGCCGCCGTTAGGCAGCAGCCCAGCAGTGTGTATATGATGCGTCTGTTCCTCAATTCCAATGTTTAATCTATAATGTTTAATGTATAATGTTTAATGTATAATGTATAATGTTTAATCTTTAATGCTTAATTTCCTGATTTGCTCATACAGCTCCTCCTCGGCACCGTCGGCATAGCCGTTGTGTCGATATACTATGTTGCCCTGTCCGTCAAGCAGCAGCACGAATGGTATGGTCTGTATGCCCAGTGCACGCTTCAGGTCGCTGTTGGGGTCGAGCAGCACGTCGTAGGGCCAGCCGTGGTTATCGACGAGCGGCTTCACCTTGTTGATGTTCTGCGCTTGGTCTATGCTGACGGCCACGAGGCGCACGCCCGTCTCCTGCTGCCACTCGTCATAGACCTCGCTGATGGTGGTCAGCTCGCGGTTGCATGGCTTGCACCATGTGGCAAAGAAGGAGATGACGAGCGGTCGGCCCTGGTTCGACAGGGTGTCGGTCGAGACGGTCTGGCCGTCAATGGTCTTCAGCGTTACGGCAGGCAGGCGTGTCTGTGCGGCGGCACCTGCAGCCATGAGCATGATGGTGGCAAGGGTGAAAAGAATTCGTTTCATGTGTGTATGCTTTCGTTGTCGTTAGTCTTTCAGCGAGTAGGTTATGGTTGTCACCACGCGCATTTTCTTTATGTACGGCGTGTTCTCGTCTCGGTTCTCTATCTCGAACTGTCCCTGGCCCGCCGTCCTGATCTCGCCCAGGCTTGAGTTGCTGGCCTCGGCAAACTGCTCGGCTGTCTTGCGGGCGTTCTTGATGGCCTCGGCCATCATCTCGGGCTTCATCTTCTGGAACGAGGCGTAATCGTAGTTGGCATAGCTGTTTTCTATGGCCACCCCCTGCTTCAGTAGTTCTGCCTGCTTGAAAATGGTCTTGTTCACCTGTTCCACCTTGTCTGTGGCCACTGTGATGTTGGTCGAGACTATGTAGCGGAAGCTCTTGTTGTTCTCTCCCCACTCGCGGGCCTCCAGGTCGCTGATTGACGGCGGATTGACGGTGATGTCCTTCTCGTTGAGTCCGTTCTGTGTCAGGAATTTCTTTATCTTGTCTGTCTGGACGTTGATGCCTTCATATAGGGCGGGCAGGTCGTTTCCCGTCACTTTCGTTCCGATGCTCCACGTGACCTTGTCGGCCTTGACCTCCTTTTCAGACAGGCCCTTCACCGTCACGCAGCGGTCTTTGTCGGCAAAGTGCGTTATGCCCTTGCGTATCTGGCTGCCTAAGAGCAGCATGCCGATGATGAAGCCTATGGCTCCGATTCCGGCCCCGTTGTTTATTATTTTTGCCATTTTAGTTTATGTTTTTATGAAATTGTTAGTCTATGAGGTTGTGAGGTGATGAGGTTGTAAGACTATTCGTGTCCCATTCTGAGGGTGCAAAGGTCGTAAAAATTCTGTTACGTGCAAAAAACAGAGTATAAAAAAAACAAAAAAGCCACACCTTTTTGTCGGTGTGGCTTTTTTCGGGCCATATAGTTGGCCTGCGGTTGCGTATCAGCCTATCTCTATCTGTCGGCTCAGTCTGACCTCTTCCTTGGCCACCTTGGGCAGCTCCACGGTCAGTACGCCGTTCTCCACATGGGCCGAGATGTCCTCTTTCTTGACGTCGTCGGGCAGGATAAGCGTCTGCTCAAACTTGGTGTATGAGAACTCGCGACGCAGATAGCGCTTGCTCTTGTCTTCCTCGTTCTGCTCCTGCTTGTGTTCCATCTTCACTATCAGGTTGCCCTCGTCATTGATGTGGACGTTGAAGTCTTCCTTCTGCATGCCCGGGGCAGCCAGCTCAACGGTGTAAGCCTTGTCGTTCTCGCTGACGTTGATGGCTGGAGCGGTGTTAGACGTGCGCGGCATGAAGTCGTTGTAGAAAATGTCGTTGAACACTGTAGGGATCCAGTTGTTGTGTCTCATTGTTGGCATCATAGTTTTTACCTCCTGTTTTGTTTTATTTGTTGGTTATGTTTTTATTTCTCTCTTGGAAGTGCAGCTTGCCGCTCCTTGTCTGTCGGTCTTGCTGCCGGCTTCCACCTGTATTATCGCAACGTATGTGCCAATACCGATGTGCGTGACAAATAGGCATAGTGTCGAGTGTAGGCATGACAAAATGGCACAACGGGCAAAAAACATTGTCAATTATTTGGCGGTAAGGAATAATCTGCTTAATTTTGCTGCGTCACAATGACGAGAGCCAGACTTGACTCCGATACATGGCAGAAATAGGCTATTTTGTAAACACATACTATTGAAAACATATCATGGATCTCATTCAGAACAGCAAGTGCGTCGTGGGTGTTGACATCAGCGTCGAGATGACCTCGCTCGGCGTGGTGGACATACGTGGCCATATCCTTGGCACAGACAAGTTCGAAAACAATTCGTTTTCCGGCATTAGCGAATATGTGACCAACCTGACAGAGCATATTCTCAATCTGGTGGAGAAGCATGGCGGCTATGAGAATATACGCTCGGTGGGTATTTCCGCTCCGAGTGGCAATTTTGTCACTGGCTGCATAGAGAACCCGCCCAACCTGCCCTGGCCGGGCAACACACCCTTGTCGGTCATGTTGCGCGACCGTCTGGGTCTGGCCGTGGCTGTGGGCAATGATGCACATTCCACCGCCCTGGGCGAGTATGTCTTTGCCAGTGCCCACGGCATGAAGAACTTTGTCGTGATGACCGTTGGCCACGGTGTGGGCAGCTGCATCTTCATTGACGGACGGGCGCGTCTGGGCGACGGCGGCTTTGCCGGTGAGGTGGGTCACACGGTGCTGATAGAGGGCGGACGTCGTTGCGGCTGTGGTCAGAAGGGCTGTCTTGAGGCATACTGTGCCGAGCAGGGTGTGCTGACCACGGCACGCGAGGTGATGGCTGAAAACCCAGACACTCCCACCCGAATGCGCGATGCCGAGGCGCTGTCGCCAAAGATGATAAGTGAGCTGTGCGACGAGGGCGACCAGCTGGCCATTGAGACCTTCCGTCGCACGGGCCACTATCTTGGTTGGGGCATGGCAAACATGGTGTCAATTATCAACCCCGAGGCCGTCATTGTGGCTGGAGGCATATCCCACGCTGGCCACTGGCTGCTCGACCCCACACGCGAGTCGTTTGACAAGCACGTCTTCCGCAACATACGCGGCAAGGTGAAGGTAGTGCAGAGCATGCTGGAGGACCACGAGCGCGACATACTGGGTGCCAGCGCCCTGGCATGGGAGGTGCCTGAGTACTCGCTGTTCAAGTAACAGCTCCTCTTACTTTCCTTACTGGCGCAGTGTCAGTCCACTGTCTGCCCGTCTTTCAGGTGTATGGTGCGGTCGGTAAGCCGCGCCAGTTCTTCGTCGTGGGTGACGATGACAAACGTCTGGCCTGTCTCCTCGCGCAGGCGGAAGAATAGCTGGTGCAGCTCCTGCTTGTTCTGCGTGTCGAGCGAGCCGGTGGG
>FLNV01002117.1_pt1 | contig 23248 bp, 20 predicted proteins | sample 1140351 | NCBI WGS metagenome assembly FLNV01 (sample SAMEA3878207, study PRJEB12797) | bioreactor metagenome | biome: Moose rumen | place: Sweden | collected 2011-10
TGCCTTCCGCAATAGGTTGCCATATTTGTTTTAATTGGCTTTCCATAATTCTATTTTTTATGAGTTATTTTCAGAATATACTTGCTATTGTCAATTTCAATTTTTCCGAGTCTGCCAAGAACACTCTGTCCTAAAAGCAGTGGTGCCTTTTGATTGCGAACAACGGATGTTCGAACATTATTTAAATCCAGTCCTCCAAAGTTCACGTTCTTCAAGTTAATAATCGTTCCGACGCTGACATCGCCGTTTGCATCCATGTATCGCTGACTGCCAATCACATCATTTCCATTTAAATAGCCGTTTTTCATCATAAATGTCGCCTCCACCATAGAAATCGTCACATCACTTGCACCAGTATCAAAAACAAAGTGAAGAGGCAACCCATTAACATTGCACTTTACTTTGCATACACCATTCTCTTTAGTGAAAGGAACTTCAGTTGTGACAGTTTCCCTATTTGAAGAAGAACCGCCTTCAGAATTGATTGTTGCCTCATGAGCAGTTTTGTATTTACGAATAATTGTTTGGTAATCTTCTGTTCCTCTAATAAAGTCCATGTCGAAGTCACGCTCGATATGAGCAAATCGCATATATCCCAACTCCAACGACTTCTCCAAGCATCTCAGTGCATTGTCTTTGTCTTTCATACGTGAATAAAGACAAGCAGCATCATAGTAACTCCCTGCGCGATCTTCATCTCTTGCAATAATACTATCTATCGCTTCGACTGCTTTATCATATAGACCCAGCCCTTGATATGCGTAGTGAACACAACTGTATTTCTCTGGTGAATCCTCTATCTCTATCACTTTTTTGAAATCTGCTTCTGCTAAATCTTTCTTCCCTTGCTTTAGATAGACATCCCCTCTGCTGACATACGCATACGAATCTTCAGGGTCAAGAACTATAGCCATAGAAAGATCTTCGATAGCTCCATCCATATCACCATTCAATTCTTTGAACCAACCACGTCGATAATAACCGAAACCATATTCCGGCTGTGCTGTTAGAACCTTATCCCATTCTGCTATAGCAGCCTTAGCATTACCCATTTCGTAATAGATGTTAGCTTTTCTTGCCAAATTCGACAAATCCGTGCTATCCATATTTAGAGACTGGTTTATATTGTTCAGTGCTTCATCGTATGCCCCAAGTTCATAATAACAATCAGAAATTCTCCTGTATATGGAAGGTGCTGCGTCTTTCTTATTAGCATCACAATACAGATCAATGGCTTTCTTATAGTTTTTGTTCTGCTCATACATTAACCCAGCCAGATAAGACCATGTGTTTTCATTGGGTGCTTTAGCTGCTTGAATCTTTAGTTTTGAAATCATCATCGTAAAAGCTGGTTCTTTCAGTTCACTCATATGATAAACTGCCTTCTTGTCCCATTCACACAGCATTGCAGCAACCAAATCGTTAGTTGCCTCATTCCACATCTCCTTCTCTAATTCAGCCTCTGCCCTGAATGAATACCCAGACGAATACTTATCCTCCAGCTTTATGACATGGTTAAACTGTGCGATTGCATCATCAAGACGTTTTTGCCTAAGTGCATTACGCCCTAATCCCATATATCCCATCACATCACCTGGGTTAAGTTCTGTCATCTTGCGATAATCGGCATCTGACAACTCAAACTTTCCTTGTTCGAAATATATTTGGGCACGTTTGTCATACAAACTACTTTGATCTTGTTTTATACGTATAGCAGTTGTGTAGTCGTTCAAGGCTTTAACAGTATCCTCCAAATTCAAATAAACATTGGCCCTCGTTGAATAGGCAAAAATCACATACTCAGCATCCTTCTTGGGCAAATATTTTAAGGCAAGGTCAGCCGCTGTCAAAGCCTTCCCAAATTCTTCATTCTGAAGTCTAAGCATGGCTATCCATGAAAATGAATAACCATTTTTCGGATTTTCCGCAATATCTTTATTAAGATATTCCAAAGCCTCCTCCAGATTCTCATTCTGGATTGCTTCGACCCCTCGTTGATAGTTATACGACTCAGGGCGTTTGTAACCTTGTGCACTTACCAATGTGTCGTATAGGAAGACACATATTAGTGTAGCAATTATTTTTGTTCTCATTACTCTATTTCTTCTATTTTTACAAAATTGTTTTCAAACATAAAGTTAGCATCAAAGCATAAAAGCCTGCTAATACATCATCCAGCATTACCCCCCAGCCACCTTCACATTTTTCATCAAGTACCTTGCAGCCTAACGGCTTCATTATATCTATTATACGGAACATCGTAAATCCAAATATAGCCAACACCCAAGTGGTTTCCCCATTTGGCGCAATCAGGAGAGGAATCCAAGTTCCCACAAATTCGTCGATGTTTACGGCTCTAGGGTCTTTCCCCCAATATCGTTCCATAACATTAGAAGTCCAAACTCCAATTGCAAGAGTTCCGATTATCAAAAGACTTGTTACAATAGTCAAGACTGAAATGGGGAGATATAAATACAACAAGTACCAAATGCCAAGAGCAGCTAAAGCTCCTGCTGTTCCTGGTGCAATAGGAATAAGCCCCGTTCCAAAACCTGTTGATAGCAGTACATGGAACAATGGGGCATTACCCATCTTATGATAATTGTTGTTGCTCATACCGATACAATGTTAAATGTCTAGTAATTGTGGGGAGACGACGTTGTTGTCGCCTCTCCACAATCTTTTGTTACTTAAAAATTAAATGTTTCAATTCTCTAACTCCCGTTACCATGAATCCGATAATGAAAATCACGATCCAATCGAACAAAGGAAGTGATTGGACATTAAAGAAGTCGTTTAGGAACGGCACCTGTACGATGGCAATCTGTCCAAGAGTAACTACCGTAGCTATCAGCAAGAAGCCATCACAACCCTTCAGATTCCAGCCAGAGCCTCCTGTCTTATACCCACGTGCATTGAACATATAGCCCATGTGAGTCATAACGAAGATGGTAAAGAGCAGCGTCAGTTCATATGTGGTAACATGACTTCTTTCGCCAAACGAGAAGTTCAGTAAGTCCTTCATACTTGTAATCTCCGTATGCTGGAAGATAATCAACAATACCAGAAGCATAAGGAAGAAGAATCCTCCCACTCCGAAGATATTGTGCAGCATTGACTTGTCGAGAATAAATGCTTTCGGATCACGGGGTTTTTCATCCATAACAGACTTCTGTGGAGGAAGAGCCGACAGGGCGATAGCGGCAAAGGTGTCCATGATTAGATTTACCCACAACATCTGCGTAACCGTCAGTGGCGACTCCGTTCCCAGGAAGGCACCGAAGAGAACGAGGAAACATGCTGCTACATTCACCGTCAGTTGGAACAGCAAGAAGCGCTGTATGTTCTTATAGAGCGAACGTCCCCACATCACGGCATTGGCTATGGTACTGAATGAGTTGTCCTGAATAATCATATCAGAAGCATCCTTGGCCACCTGGGTACCATTACCCATTGCAAGTCCAACATCAGCTTTGTTAAGTGCTGGCGCATCGTTCGTACCATCACCTGTAACTGCTACGACTTGATCCAAGTTCTGCAAGGCTTCAACAAGTCGTTTCTTATCCATCGGTCTTGCACGGGCGATAATCTTGATGTCCATAACTCGTTCTTCAAGTTGTTTGTCTGACAACTTAGCCATCTCTGTGCCAGTGATAATGTTCTTGTCACTATCTGTTTCTGTCCACAAGCCAATCTTGCGACCGATTTCTTTAGCCGTTCCAGGATTATCACCTGTCACAATCTTCACGGCAATACCAGCCTTTATACATTCCTCAATGGATTCTTTTACTCCTTCGCGAATATCGTCTTGGATGGCAAAAACGCCTACGAATTTCAGTTTTCGTGTATTCAGCTTACCCTCTGAAATAATTGATTCCGATTCTCCCAACTCCATATAAGCGAGAGCCAGTGTACGTTTAGCACCTTTTTGATAGTCTGCCAATGTCTTATCATATTCTGACTTAGATGTGGCATCAATGTCTGACATTGACAGAAGGATTTCAGGTGCACCCTTTACGTATGCAACCTTCTTACCGAGGACAGCGGAATTCACTACTGTTGCCATGTATTTGTTTTCTGTTGAGAATGGTAGACTGTCTACAACTGGAGTATTCTCTCTGATGTCAAGATAATCAATGCCTTTACTGTTCAGCCAAAGCAGTAAAGCCCCTTCTGTTGGATTGCCAATCACCTTAATGGCTTTCGCGTCTGTAAAGTCAAGATTAGCAGTTGTGTTGACTGCAATCATCTCTGCAAGCAACTTGTCATTTGTATCACCCAACTTGGTGTCTGTCACCTCCATCATGTTCTTGGTCAATGTTCCGGTCTTGTCGGTGCAGATAACAGAGGCTGCTCCCATCGTTTCACAGGCGTGCATCGTTCGAGGAAGCGTATTGCTCTTCATCAGTTTCCGCATACTGAATGCAAGACTCAATGTGACAGACATCGGCAGACCTTCGGGAACAGCTACAACTACCAAGGTTACTGCAATCATGATAGTTTTCAGTACATAACTGACAAAGTCAACCCAGAAATCTCCAGATGAGAAGTTGACATCATAAGAGACAAAATACCAAACGATACGTCCAATGATAATTAAGACTGCAAGCACATAACTGGCATTAGTAATCCAGTCGGCAAGCCCATTCAGCTTCTTGCTCAATGGAGTCTCACTACCCTTACTCACACGCATCCTGTCTATCAACGGTTGCTCTACAACCACATCGGCATCCTCATGCTCTCCGAGGTATTCTTCAAGAGCATCATTGGCATCATCTTCTGTGTTGAACTTATCAATGATTGTGTTGTTAGTTTTGTCTTTCAGGAGCCAGCCAACTTTAACCTCATTTCCTTCATTCAAAGAACGATAAACCTCACCACTTTCTGTCTTGTCCCCGACACTCTTCACCTCTGCAGTACAGTAGCCTTCGATGACAGTCGTGCCCTTCTTTATTTCATTCGACTTATAGGTGGCATTGCTGTCAAATTGCTCAGGATTAGTAGTCTTGGTAGCCTGTAGTTCACCCGTAAGTGAAGACTCATTAACAATCAAATTCATCGACTCCAACAATTCACAGTCAGCAGGGATTTCTTCACCAGTTTCAAGTTTGATAATATCTCCGACTACAATGTCCTTACGTGGAACCTGACATATATGCCCATTACGATACACCTTTACAGGTACCTCGTCATTCGTCTGGTTCAGACTCTGGAACGTTTTTTCATTTTTCTTCTCCAAGAAATAAGCAATACTCGTTGCAAGTATTAATGCAACAATGATACCAATCGGTTCAAAGAAAACCGTCCATTCTGCTCCATGCCATTCGTACTCATAGATGGAAATACCCATCGACAGCACAAATGCTGTAATCAGAATCTTGAAGAGAGGATCCCCAAAACCACCAAAGAAGCCTACAATCAGAATAAGCAGTGTAGCTATAGCAACAATTACGGGCATCATCCAGATTATTGCCCCCATACTGCCAGCAAGAATACCTGCCAGAATTACCGTGGCAACAATCAGACAAGCCATCGTAATTGCAATGGGATGTTTACATACTTCTTTAATCTGATCCCATAGGGAATCTTCTTCTGGTGGAGTCAATACGTTTGCTCCATACTTAGCGCGGCTATCGAGCACCTGGGCATCGGTCAAGCCTGTGTAATGATGATTTTGTTTCATAATAGATAAATTATTTTATAAGATTACATATCATTTCGTTTATATGCCGTTGTCCCTCTGATGTATAGTATAACCATCGAACTTTACATATTTTTTTATTATTAGCATAAAGCACTAATATGTCTTTGTCTGGATATCCGTCAGCCTTGAATCCTATTTTAGGCAATTTCTTATATATACCAAGTAGGGCAAAGCGTGACACATAATAATCACCTTGATTGAACATTATAGATCTTTGAAGTCTTGCAAATAAACCAAATAGAACCAAAATGAAGCCTATTCCCTGGCATAAAAAGAATATTACATCGTCTCCTATAGGTGACATATATCCGGCAAGAGAGAAGAAAATCAGAAAACAAGTCGATGCAATTAAAAAATCGTATCTTGGAATAGCAACCCAAGAGAAGAATGGGAAGCAACGCTTTGTAGCCTTTTTCATTAGCCATGGAATGAAATACTTTAAGGTATAAAAGATGGCGACTGATGTTATGAATGAAAACAACAGATATAGCCACCCTTTAGTATCCAAATGACTTAGATGTTTTATTAACTCGGCAACACCTCGTCCCCCTCTTCCTGCTAATACCAGACTTTCCATTTGAAATACATTTAAAGATTCAGTCTGCTAAATGTCTTGTTAAACTGAGCAACTCTTACCTTTTTCATACCTTTTAGTGCGGCATCATAGTCACACTCTTTATCGATGGTCTTGCTAACAACCACAAACAATTCGAGACTCATCAAAAGGAAAAAGAATATTAAATAAAAACCACCTGCCAATGGCCTTGTGGTAATGATTGTCCACATGGCTTCCAACTCTTCAAGGAACCCCACATTGGTCTTACATTCCATGCGCACATCCTCCTCAACCGTCTGTTTCTTTTGGCTCCAGATATTTTCTTGCTCAGATAGTTTCATGAGTTTTTTGTTATTCGCATCAAGGATAGCCTGTTTGGGATTCACAATCTGATTAGTCGTAACGGACGGATTTGTCACTGTCCGTATTTCATTGTCAACGACAATCTTCTGCTGGTTTGTTGTCACCGATTTCTGTATGATAAAAGGATTTTTGTTGATATCTGCCTGAAGTGAGGCATTCAACGCATTTATGGAATCTATATCATAATATATAGCAGATAGCTTCGCATCTATAATGCCCACTCTCTGTTGCATCAGTTCTGCCGTCTGTACCTCTATGTTTTGAGCCATTTGCTTGTCGATGTCTTTTCCAAACATGGTCTGATCGAAGATGGTCGAGCCGACAATGGCCATAACAAAAGCAATAGCACCTCTGAAAGCCAATAGTTTGAAAGACTTCTCCGTTGTCAGGAGAATCTGCCGTTCAATCATTATGACAATCGTAATGAAGAATAACGAAACAACAGAGCACCCCCAAACCGGTAGATCAATGTAACGTTGGGCGAAACAAAAACCTGTTACACCCCATATCAATATCAAGATGAGCATTGCCGATGTGTACTTACTCAACTGGCAGCGGCTTGCTTCTGAGCATTGTAAGATGACCTCCTTGCTCCAACCTGTCAGCAAACATCCGAATTTAGTCCACGTATTCATAGTCCTTGTTTTTACTATTTTACAATCTGTTTACGCTGTTGCCATTTGATTGGCGGAAAACTCCGGCATTGTTATTTTCGTCACGGGTGATGGCTTGCAGCCAAGTCCTCCCATAGCAATGGTAGCAATACCGCGCAGAAATCCACATTCATATGACTGAAGTGGAATGGACGCTTCGTTTTTGCCATTACAGAAATCATTCTCAAGACGGTGGAGTTCTGACTTGTGGGTATCAATGATGGAAATGCGTTTCTCTATATCAGAAACAGTCGTCAGTAGTCCTGCGGCACTACAAGTTTCCAGACGGGTCTGAAGGTCTTGTCTCATCACGTCATAATTGAGGTTGATTTCGCGAAACACCATGAGAATCTTGTTCCGGATAATGTTGGCGTTCATGTCGCGAAAGGCCAGGTCACTCTTCACTAGCGCATCATCAAACCCCTTCTGTTCATAGTTCTTGTGCAGGTAACCATAGATAACGTCAATAGGCCAGCCTGTAGCGTATGAAACCGTAAGTGGCTGCTGCTTTTCTTCGCAGGGAACATCCGTGACCTCGTTATGAGTTTCCTCTATGCCTTTCGACTCTGCCACTGGCAGCATGGCAACCATTGCCTTGCCCGATTCTTTCTGTCTGTTTAAGAAATTGAAAAGTCCCATAATCGTACTGTTTTATTCGTTTATATTTGTTTTTGATGATGCAAAGGTACGATGTTTCATCATATCAATTCAAGTTTCATAAACGTTGCAGTTTAGACACTTACCTGAGATAGCTAATAACTATGCAAGGTTGCAAGTCATTCTTTCTTACCTCTTAAAAAGGACATCAAGGATTATCTTTCCAATTTTCCGCTCTATACCTGCTTTTGAGGTTGGCACGCCTGTTTGCCTTGCAAAATTTTGTTTTGCTTGCGTAATTCCCAAAGCCCTTTTCAAAGAAAAACTCAATCCGGGAATTCCTGTTCCATTTGATTTTCTTGCCATATTTATTATTGTCTTAATTTTGATTGATAATTAACACTTTGCTTCAAATAAACCATGAGCAGCATTAAGCCGATAAACACCAGAAACAATGATACGAATGGCCAACCTGATATGGAATCATACAGACCATGTATCAATGCTGGTATAGTAAAGGCTAGAACATACAAACCTTTTCTGTATTTGGGATATAGATTTGCGAATGACAAGAAATAGCCAGCTATACCACACCAACATGCATGAAGGAATGGCAAACTAGTGAGACGAAGTATATTCAAGTAGAACGACACTGTGTATTCCTGTTCTGCATTCACTGTCATTTGATATTCAACACCCTCCCATACACCAAAGGCAATACCTGAAATAAGACCATAGTAAACTACAGTCTGGGGAATCAATGGCTCTTTAGCTCTATATAATATAATAAGGAGTGGAACAGATTTCGCAATTTCTTCTGTTATACCTACACCCAGTGTATATCCTATTACACTCAATGGGAAAGGCGTTTCTGTAAAAGCATAGAAGGGATTAAGCTTTGGTAAACCAAATCCCCATGCTGCAAAGACGAAAGCTTGCGTAATAAAGAATACTGCCAGTGTGGTTTTCAGTTCGACTTGCGGTGTCTTGAAACAGTCATAAAAGAAAAGTCCCCATATAACAGAGAAGTAAAGCGATACTTCATAGAACACAAAGAATCCACCAAGCGGAATCTGCATAATGAGCATCGGAAACAAGCCTACCAAAGCTAATATCATGAACCGTTGATCAAACAAGAACTGCTTAGAAAATAGTGTAGTTCGTGGAAACAAGAGTTCACCTCCAATCGTTGCAATCTGGGAAAGGATATTGCCTTTGTCCTGAACATGTGGTTTCAGATTGGCACGTTTCAGATAATAGCCTACTGTCTGAGGCTCTGTTCCACCAACTTCTATAGCCTTATCGTGGAGTAATATCTGCCCAGAATTGACATACGAGAGCAAGGTTTTTTCGTCGTATGGCCCATATTGCTGATTATTCCGTATGATATTGATATTCATTACTTAAAACGTATAGATTTTATAAGTTCGTCAATATAATCTTCATAACCGCCATCGAAACTTGAAATCAAACATACCTTTCCTGTCTCATAGTCAAACAACATGATGAATCGCCAAAATAACTCACTGTCATCTATGGTGTATTTTTTTACAGCATAATAGTATGGATGTCCATTTGTTTCCAATGTTTCAAATTTCAATACTTCTGCGGGGGTCTTCTGCAAGTCTTCATCTTCCCAATTTTTCCAATAAGCTCTTACATTCTGCTCAGAACGATTATCCTCATAATCGCTACATAGAGTAATGCTTCCCACTGATTCACATTCTAGATTAAAAAACTTGATGCCTTCAGCTTCAGTTTGTTGGCAATTAAAACCGCTTGGCCTTGCAAAAATCACTTTGCCATCTGTATATTCATTATCTGCTAAAACCGCATTTTGGAGAAGTGTGGCTTCTTGATTGCTTCTTGTAGATAATTCACTTGTAAGGCTGATAGCAACTATTAAAAGAGGAAATACGATGAAAGCAGCAGCAATATATATATCAAGGTTCTTTTTTTGACGATATTCCTTTGGGCAAACCTCTTCCACATTGTTAGAGTTCAACAAAAACGCAAACCAGATACCACTCCAAATAAGAGAACGCACCAATCTGGGAGCACTCCCCAATCCCGTTGGTTCATATTCGCCTCCTATAAGAGCCAACAGGTTTGATGCGAAAACAGCAATGATATACATTTTTGCGAGGAATACTGCATTGGGTTGTCTATTAACGAATGCATGAAAAGTATAGCAAGCCAACAGAAACAGCATAAGACCAAACAAAGGATCAGCCAATGCAAGAAAAATGTTATTGTCATACTCTGCGAGGTTGAAGGTGAATAGTGGATAAACCACGCTCAACAATCCTCCAGCAACGACAGTAAACAAGAAGAACGACAGCCAACCGTGAATTTCCGTATTCTGCTTCAGATATTCACTTGTATAGACAAACTCCTCAATACTTTCCTCTGATGCGGTTTGTGTAGTCGTTTGAACGTTATCACCTTTAGAATCTTCAGACTTTTCAAGATTGATGCCCTTTGAATACGTCGAACAACTTACACCATCATAAACGATTGTGTCTGTACATTCGTTAGTTCCCTTCTTTCGACAATTCTCACATTGATCCTTTATGGCCATAACACTAATTATTTACAAGTTGAACAATTACAAGTCGCCCGCCTTGGCTTTTGTCAAGAAGTATTTGCCGCCCTTCTGTCAGTGGAACATATCCACCTATTGAAATAGGTTTTTTATCTGTCACATCATACATGTCAGGCAAGCGACGGTTAATAAGAATCCATTGACCATTATGAAAGTGGAAATCTCCAACAGGTTTTTTGTCTTCTTCCGAAGTCTTCTCGTTAGCAGGAATCAGGTTGTTGGAGTGCCACTTATAAAGGGTCTGTTTGTCATAAACCATCAACCGACAGTTCTCATATTGATATTTTTCGCGCGGTTTATAATAAAAGTTTAGCACAGGTAACTGGCCGTGATATTCCTGTCCGCAGAAAGGACACCTTGGCTTGCGGGTGTTGTCAAATACAAACCAATGAGCTTCACATTTTTGATTTTGGCAGGGTTGTACCAAATCTGTTGTTTTAACAAGTGCATCCTCCCATTCTGCTGCACTTGGTCGTTTCATTGGATCGTGAAGACCATCGACGAATGCACGGTCAAACAATTCTTTCAAATATGGGCCACAAATCGTATATGGCAATTTTGATGGGTCACCCTGTGGCAATTCTGAAGGTGCTAACTGCTGTGGCTTAACACGATTGGTTTTGTCTGTTGGGTGTTCTATGAATAGCGCTTTAGTACCCATAGAAAGTTCTTCGTCACGTCCAGCATCATTCACATCATGGACTTTACCACCACGAAGAGGATGCCTGTTTAAAAGATACATATAAATAAGAACTGCCAATGCATGTCTATCAGTATAGATACTTGGTAACTTACGATTCTTATCTATTAATGGAAGTCCTTTGGTTTCCATAACTTCGGGAGCGATGAAGTCTGGAGTTCCCAATACCTCTGGAGGAAACTTTCCTGGTACGACTAAACTATCATCGTCAATAATACACGCTGCACCAGTAATTGGGTCAACTAAGATGTTCTTATATGACAAATCAGAATGGGCTAGTCCGGCTGCATGCAATCTTCTTACTGCCCTTGCTATCTTTATGCACATATGCAGATTCGTTAAGAACGTTCCTTTCTGATCAGCAGGGAGGAAACGATTTCTAAGTTTTGCTGATGCAAACCATTTCCCTTCTTTTTCTTTTCCATTGAAAGGGCCACCACTAAAGAAATATTTACGGTCATAGAATGGCATGACTATTCCCGTCTTGCCATTCCATTCCACCATCTTAGTTGGCCAAGCAAACATCTGTTTCCAATAATCGCCACCAGGAGAGTTGAATATTCGTTCTCTATAAACCCCTACAATGTTGTTGATTCTTTCTTTATCATTTGGATTAACGGGTGTCCTATAGAATGCCACCACATACGTCTTGTCTGGGCTGAAATAGACATCCTTAACACCGCCTTGTGCTTTGATTTCATCAATGAACTCAACAGTGCTGCCGTCTGAAGCCTTCAATGTTACTTTCTGTGCCATAAGCCTTAATATAAGATTGCTATTGTTCTGTCATCATGGTTTCCTCTATCCCAAAAGTTGAGCCAGTCGAGCAGTTGCTCCTGCGATTTCTCGTTATCATCGGTAAGTTCAACTCCATTTTCTGCAAGATCTTTCCAAAGCGCATCCCATTTCTCTGGATTTTGTAAGTTTGCATCTGTCTCAAACTTCGGATCACTAACTCCGTCTGTCATTAACATCAATGCTGTGAAATCAGGATATATCTTAAAACGAAGTCTTTGATAGAAAGATGCTGTGTCAGCAAAGATTTCTGGCATAGTCAAGAAACGGGTCTGCCCAGCAAACTCTCCCTCATCAGGCATTCCGAGCATGTCGGCAGTATGCTTTTCAGCATCATAGATGCACATGGCCCCATCTCCGACCCAGAACGAAGCAACCGCCCACCCAAATTCAAAACGTTTGCAGATGGCAAGAAGTAGAGTTGTCGCATAGTCTTTCAACTTTGCACCCTCTTTCCGCTCTGATTCTTTCTTGATGGCATTGTGTGCTTTTAATGCGGCATTACCTACTATTCTATATATTTTGTCACCTACAAGTTTCCTTGCTTCCTGTGACTCAGCATTGTCCGCGAACAACTGGATAGCATTCTCGAACTCAGAACTATCTGCCAAGGCTTCTTTACAATGCGCAACTGCTGTTTCACAAGCAATTCGTGAACCTTCGCGAGAATACTTTGCAGAACCTGCGCCATCGGCCACAGCTATGACATACCACTCTGTCTTGTCACAATAATGGAGAAGGAAATGGTCATCACGTGGCTTTCCCTCATGAGCATGGGAACGACCGCGTTGACTTGCCGCAACAACATCCTTGCGAGGGATTCCGTTCTTCTCTTCCACCTTTACATACTGCATTTGTGAGTCCTCTTTGAAATACTCTGTATCTCTTGGAGTTGGGATGTCTTTCCATAAAGTTCTTGGATCGGGGTTTAGTATAAGTGTCAGTTTTCGCTCCAACCACTCTTCACCTTCAAGGAGTCCTTTGGGTCTATAGCGAAGAATAAGGGGGAAATCACCACCTTTAATATCCTCTGGCTGTGCTAATCCCGAAATAACAAATCCCTTTTCTGTCTTATCACAATTTAACCCAACAGCTTCAAGACCTACTATTTCATAATCTTCGACACCATCAATAGAAAAGTCATTTGGAGCCTTGTATTGCTCTCCGACTCTTCCGTTGGGTAATGTAATAGGGGCGGAATCAACCGCATTCTTTATTATTAATCTTTCATCCATACGTTCTTGCTTTATTTTGTTCCATAATCCACCAATAAGCCTATTCTCAAAATCAGTGAATTCATTGTCCGTGGGGTCTATTCCCATGCGGTGAAGTACATCTAAAAAGTATTCTTTCATCCTCGTCCTCTTGTTATGTTCATTCCACCTTCTTCTCCTTCGCCTAAATAGCCTTCCATCCCGCACCAAGGGCATGAAGCGGTTTTCCCGTCAGAGCACATAATATTTCCGCACTCACAGACCACTACTCCAAATTGGTTGCCACAACAGGGGCAAGTGGGTACTCCACGAAGAGACATCGTATTGATACTGCGATTAGATTTCCCTTCACTCAGGCTATTATATATTTCCTCATCCACTGGATATGCACCGACAAGTTTATAGTCAGTAGCTTTGATTCCAAGACTTTCCAATCCTCGAATGTCACCAATTCGTTTTGCGTATTTGACCAAATAAGTTTTCTTTGTATTTGAACACTTACCTAATAGAACGGCAAAGTTCTCATCAACAATGCAATTTTCTTCAGTGTTTACCTTCTCCAAATTGATTCCGTCCATTGGGGCCAGTTGCAAATCGTCAATGCCGGAATCTGTAACGGACACACTGCTGGTTTTTATGGATGCTGTGACCCACTTGAAAAATGCTTTGAAAGAATACTCGTCCGTTTCTTTCAGGCGGAGAACATTTTCTGTCAGTTTTCCAAGAAGATGTGTGTCAGCATTATCTCCTAATGATATACAGACAAGATTGCACTTAGACTTGAAATGCTTCTGCCATCTGTCTATAGCTGGATTGGGATTGTCAGTTGGAGTACCATCTGTAAACAAGAAAATGATTGGTTTCCAGTCACCTTTCATATCAGCAGTCGTCTTCTGGACAGACTTGTCTATGTCATCCATAAGAAAATTAAGTGCTGTTCCTAAAGAAGTGCCGCCTCCAATGGGGAATTTAGGAGGATAGAACTTATACAACTCTGTCAAAGGAGAAAGGTTCTTTGCCTTTCCGGCAAAGGCTATAACGGACACGAATACAGTTTCAAGAGCGTAAGGGTCTGTCCTTAACTCTTGAATGATATTCCTCATTCCATTCTCTACTTGTGTGATGGGGTCACCCACCATAGACTCTGATACATCTATCAGAAAATAAATAGGTAGTCGTCTCATATTGATGATAATTTGAATGTCAATGTTCTGTTCTCGGACTGATATTGTCTTTGCGGAAGGCGAATAACGTCAGTGTATATCTCAAAGATTGCATTCAATGCGTAAAGGCAACCTTCTTCCGTGAACGACTTATTCTTAATGCAGGCGATTAGCCGAGTATAATCATCTGTCTGATATATTGAAACTATTAGATCAACTATTTTTTGCAGTTCCCAATATGCTTTTTCATATTCTTTACTACGCAATAATTCCTTAAAGCAATCAAGCGTATGAAGCATATACTCCTGAGAAGACGGACTTGTTTCATTCATTCTGATAAAACCAGCAAAATTGTCACACATAGGATATTTGAAACTATCAGAAGAAAGATTTCCTTTCTCTATGGAATGAATGCTTTGACCATTGTGTGTCCTAATGGAATTTAAGAACTTAAAAATCGAGTCATCTGAAATGATGTCGCTATACGTCACAGGCTTGGTTAAATATAGCCCCTGGAGGGATTTTGCACGACTTAAGGCTACATACAATTGGCCAGGCGCAAAAATATGACTATTCAAGTCTAATATAACCTTTTCGTATGTCTGACCTTGTGCTTTATGAATAGTAAAAGCATAAGCCAGTTTTAACGGAAATTGCTTCGTCTTTTGAATGTAAGGCGTTTTCCTAACAAGTCGGTGTTTGGCAGGATCGTACACCATCTCATAGCGATACTCATTCATCTGCTTTGACTTGTATCTGTCATTGGGATTCGGACACTTTATAGTAGTATTGTTGTCAAGTTTTATAGTAAAGTAATCACCATTAAACCCCTCTATCGTTCCAAAATCACCGTTTATATATCCCCAATATTTGCTGCTTTTACAAAGAACAACCCTCGCCCCCAGTTTGAAACGCAACTGCGCATCGTATGCTGATGGCACAATTATTTCACAGATATCCTTGTCTGACGGCAGTTCACTATGTTTGAGAGTTACTTGTTCTTTGCCATCCTTTGTCTGTATTGTGTACTCAGCATCGAGTGTTGTTATTGTTCCTGGCAATTCAGAGAGTTTTTGTGTGTTTACTTGTCTTACCTCTTCATTTGATGAAGCGACAAACACTGCATCTGTAGGTAATCTATCTGTAACACGGCTGTTGATAGCATTCAATATTTCTATCTTTTCCTCTGAACTTAATGGCTGACGAAAAGCATCAAGGATCGTGACAAAGGAAGGGTCGTTTGCTTGACGATACGATTTTGTTAATTCAAACAGCTTGATGTTTGCCAATTCTTTCTGTACGATATGACTGTCAAAAAAATAAATGCCTCCATATTCATTTTTCAAATACTCTAAGACTGCATCATCGCTTACAATTGGTGGAAGTTGGAACATGTCACCCACAAGAACGATCGATATGCCACCAAATGGTTTGTTATTGCCTAATGCTCTTTGGCATATTTGGTTCATCATCTCGAATAAATCTGCGCGAACCATAGATATTTCGTCTATGATTAGCAACCGAACGGATTTTAAAGTCATTCCCCAGACCTTAACTTTGGCATCAATTAGGTTTTGTGGATTTTGATAACCTTCATCCAAGTCATCCAACCCCCCATAGAAATAGGAATGAATAGTCCTTGCTCCATGATATAAGGAGGCTGCTAAGTTGGTTGGTGTCAGGACTTGACACCCACCCACTTCAGATACAAGTTTCTTAATCAGGTAAGTTTTACCACATCCTGCTTTACCATGAATGAATGTTATACCAGAAGGAATTCCCTTAAGATAATTAAGAACTTCTTCCTGGGTACTTCCTTTGATATTCTGTACTGATGATGCAAATTTCATAAACTTTTCTAAATAACTATATTAACCTCTGCTGGAGGCCCTGGCAGTTCTATAGAATCTGTCGTGCCAATACTTTTGCCACCCAAGCCAATCACATCAGACACCCACACGAAGAACTTTTTGAATGAAGTTGCGTCCATCGTGTCAAGACGGAACACTTGGTCTGTCAACTGCTGGAGAGGTTCAACTTTAGCCTTGGGCCCTGCAGCACAGGCTACTATGCTTGCAAAGTTAAGGCTTTTCACTTTCGGAATAATCTGATTATAATCTTGTATATCACTTGGTTTCCCATCTGTTAGGACGAAAAGTAGAGGACGCCAGTCTCCTTTTTGTTCAGGTGTACCTTTTTTAACCTCTACGCCAATTTTGTCACAGAGCATCTTTAAAGCTTTTCCCAGATGTGTTGGTCCAGCATCAGGTGTTTGAATATCAGGCAATTGAAGATTTTCCAGTTCAGTAAGAGGCAGGACTTGACTCACTTCTCTATCAAAAGTGATTATACTAATACAAACAGTTTCAAGAGCATATGGGTCTTGGCGCAAAGTTGCTACCATATCGGCTAGCCCGACTTTTACACTCTCAATTGGTTCCCCCTTCATAGAGCCACTAGTGTCTATCAATATGTATACTGGGAGATGTCTCATAAGTTATATTCTATTTTTGGTGGATTATTTTTTTTATAAGCGATATAATCATTAAGAAGTTGTTTCCGCTTCTCTTCTAAGTTGTTCTGCATATAGCCGCATATATATAGCCGGGCATCATCTTCTTGGGGGTCTGCTTCTATTTCACAGCATATGCCCATCTGTATATCCCCTTCATTATCATATTTTGCAGTAAGAGAAAAATCCCCATTATCTGCCTCACATACAGACCGAGCAAAACTTACCCATTGTGGCTCAACACACAAAGCTCTGACAAGTTCTATGGAATACGTTCCTTTCGCATTAGAAAAGACACGATACAATGAAAGAGCATCCATTAAAACCTCTCCTATACCACTTGAATCTCTGCTATATTGAGCTTCATACTCATTTTCATAGCATAGTGCAATAGCATAGTCGACAAATGAAGAATTCTTCTTCCCTCTTTTGTTATAAAGATAGAATTTCCATTTGCGCTTAGTCCAATGACATAAGTTCTGTATTAAAGCAATTATCAACTGATCCATAAGAACCTTATACAAACAATAGCATTATTATTGAAATGTAAAGGCCGATGCACACACTGTACATCGGCCATGTACATTATACAATTTGCCTAATTTACACCACAATATTAACTTCAGGAGGTGGCGGTGGTAACTCACTCATGGTTGTCACATCGCCGTGAGTGTCCTCCACTTTTTGACTGCCAGTACTGATACTTGCACTTACCCATTTGAAGAATGCCTTGATTGTTGCACTATCTGCCGTGTCTAACTGTACCACATTTTCTGTGATTTGTTTCAAAGTGTTTGTGTTTGCACCTTGTCCAGCAGCACATGCCACTACCATACCAAACTTACGTTTCTTGAATTCATTTAATCCTTTTTGCAAGTCATCTGTTGGTTCCCCATCAGTCATGATGAAGACAATAGGTTTCCAGTCGCCCTTCACTTCTGCTGTAGTCTTTACAATTTCAGAATCAACTTTTTGAGCTAGCAGACTCAATGCTTCACCTAATGCAGTGCAGCCACTCGCATCAATCATTGGCGGTTGGAATGAAGCCAACTCTGTTAGCGGTGCTATTTGTTGAGCACTTGAATTGAATGTAATAATACTGATGTATGCCGTTTCCAAAGCATACGGATCACTGCGCAGTGTTGAGACAAGAGTCTGGACACCATTTTTAACTGCCTCTATTGGTTCGCCGTACATGGAACCTGAGGTGTCAAGCAATAAATATACGGGTAATCTTCTCATATTTGTTATTTTTACTTATTATAATCTTTGGCAACTCTCGCAATGGTAAGGGCGATAGACCGATCTTCAAAGGCATCTCCGATAGCAGCAAATTTCCATTCGCCATTTCGGCGATATAGTTTGCCCATCACCAATGCTCTTTTACCCACACAGTCAGTTTTTGTTGCAACATCATATTGCGCAAACACTTCATTCACTTTAGTTGGTGTTCCTTCATACATACGGATGGATGCATAAGGTATGCCCGAGAAATCTCCCTGATAATCATTATTGTTATATATATTCAAGAAGAAAACAATAGAATTAACATTACTGCTTACACGAGCAAGATCAACTGTGATAATCTCATTGTCCAAGCCGTCATCACCATCCTGGTCTCCAGTAAGGTCATCACCAGTATGATGCAAGGCACGATCATTAGAATCAAGTTTCCCCTTTGGCAACCCTATTTTGGACAAGTTGTATAAAGGCGACCATATGTGATCTACAACTTCGCCTTGGGCATTGAATAACAAACAACTCAAATCCAAGTCAACATCAACTGTCGTTGTTGTCAGTCCAAAGAAAGCTTTCTTTGTAATAGCTCCCCAATTACAACCTACACAAAAGTTGGTAAGTTTTGCGCCACCTCCTTTTTCAAGATTGATGCGCTGTCCTTTTTCAAGTTTTATAGCCATATTCGTATGTTTCTAGTCTTTACTACCTGGTTTGTAATTAAATCCCCAACCATATTGACGGTCACAGTCACTATGACTATCATGGAAGGTTACAAGTTTTTTAACCGTAATAGAGTTGTCACCTCCAAAATCAAGTTCAGCAATGGCACAAAAACGTTTGGTGCTTGATTGTTTTCCCATTTCAACAATGATGTCTTCATTACCTGGAACCTTTACCTTTACAACAGCGTTCGTTTCTGCCCACTTTGCAACACCTTCAAAGATGAATGTATAAACAACGATTCGCTTAATGTCGTTTACTCCTTTGGGATTGACAAGGATGGTTTCTCCGGAAGAAGAGCCTCCGCCACGATCATCGCCTTGATGCCAAATGTATGGTTTCTGGTCATAGCATCCCTGACGTGTTACCTGATGACGGTTTCCTCCCCGGTTATGGGAGAACTGCAAACCGTCTATAAGCATTTTTGAGCCATCATGTAGTTCGTAGAAACAACCTAAATCAAGGTCAACAGGTTTCCCAAACATTTGCTTGAGAAAGCCACCTTTGCTCCAGTCTAGATTGATGACTATCTCGCCAGAGAAAGAAGAACTACCTTTTTCGAGGTTTATTCGGTGCTGATCGCCTGACTTTTCAAGGATGATAGCCATATATTACTGGTATTTATTGACTAAAGCCTGTAAGCCACCTTTATTTCCGATACCCATAGCTTCGAACTTCCATTCGCCATTACGACGATACAGGCGACCAAATTCCACAGCCGTCTCAATAGAGAAGTCTTCATCAAGGTCATAACGAGCAATCTCTTCATTCGTAATAGAGTTATAGATACGAATGTACGAATTACGAACCTGACCAAAATTCTGTTTCCTTTCTTCTGCCTTATAGATAGTGGCTGTGAAAATAATTTCCTGAACTTGTGGATCAACCTTCGTCAAGTCAACATTCAGAGTTTCATCATCACCACCGTCGCTATTACCTCCAGTAAGGTCATCACCGGTAGATTCTACTGCGCCATCAGGTGACTTCTGATTGTTATAGAAAACGAAAAATTCATCCTTAGGGAGTTTCTTGTTCCCACCAAGCATGAATGCAGAAGCATCCAAGTCAAAATCAAAACCAGACCCCTCATTGGGATCCCAACCAAGACCTACACTAACTTTTGACAGACCAATCTCGATACGCTGTCCTTTTTCCAATGAAATTGCCATAATTGCTCAAATTTTGTTTATAAATTAATAATCTGATGCAAAGATAGCTATAATAATAATGTGTCCTAATAAAGTTGCAACCTTGCAACCACATCCGCCATTTAAAATAGACAGATAGTCTGCAAGGTTACATGGCAAGCAATCGCCCCCAAAATTCGGACTCTTCAAATGGGCAGATACTGGCTGTTGCGGTATCGAAACACAGACAAAGTTCAGGAGGGATAGTTACACAATAGTTTCCAAACATGTTTCGTTGTACCAAATAGTCATCGGGTTGATTCAACAAATCGCCCAACTGGCGAAATTGTCTTTTGATTAAGCTAATCATAGGAAGCCTATTCTCTGGCAACTCTATCTGAGGGGCCTTTGCTCGTTCACCTCCAAAATTTTCATAAAGAATTTCATATTTCCGCTGAATAGCAGCCATCCTGTGGTTGTATCTATCTAAGGATTTTACACCACTTGGCTTGTTGAAATTGATGCCACCACTAGGAGATTCTAAAAGGAATAAGGCATATAACGCTTTTTCTCGACGATGTAAACCACTGATTTTACTGTCCGCCTCTGGTAAAAGTATCTCTCCGTGCACCAAATCAACCACGACACTACTCCTGATACCTTTCTTATATATAAACGAATCAAATATCTGTTTATAGAATCCATGATAAACGAAACGCTGTTTCTCCTCGTATATAGGATTAAGAATACGTGGTTTGAACATTGAGACGAATGTGTCAACTATCCGACGAATAGCGATTAGTGCATCTTCGTCAATAGTCAAAACTAAAAAGTTATCATAGTTCTTTTCGTTGATTGAAGACAAACCTATTCGGAACATCATAGAAGGTAGTGAATGAGCAAGACCTTCAATCTTCATTCTCCCCACAATCTCAGTTTTGCAAAAGTCTGATGTACTGAGAGTGGTTAATTGCTTTGCCACATGCTCCATTTGCATGTCAGTAACCGACGGATAGAGGAAGGAAATGAGGGTATGCAGATCTTCACGTGATAAGGAACGGTAGTGTTCACCAACCTTTGGCAAATAGACAAAGTTGAATCCAATAAGGCGCAACTCATTGATAATCTCACGATAGTGGATGGCTATTTCACGATTCGTTTCTTTATAATACTCTCCCTCAACATATAACACCTGCGAATTGTCCAACTTTATATTGTCAGGAAGTTCCACAGAATAAACTTGTGCATTCTCTGATAACTTATCTGAAAGGCAGGCAACAATGCTCAAAAGATACATAGCTTCTTCTCTTGAACAGGCGTTATCAGAAATAGCCATACCCCTGAAGTCACCCCAAATATCCTGTTTAAGACTTTCAGAGGTTTCTTTTAAAGTCTGGAACGCATCAGCCAAAATCAAAGTATCAGCCAATACTTCATCTTCTCTCTTGATGTTATATTTCTGCCGGATTCCATTTAAGAACTCGATTTCCTGCATATCTATGATTGCATCGGCTTTCACCATATCCGACACAATACGCATAATACTGGCCCGTTCTATCTGCTTCATTCCAGATGACAACTGCTGCAGATATTCCCCAAACTGCAATATTGTACATTTTGGTTCCAGACATACAAAGAAGCGTGGGGAATCGTTCTCGTCACTCATCCCGCCTGTCTGGGCTCCAGCATTTGCCCTCCGTAGTAGAACGAGCAACGCTGATAGCCCACGCCGATATGTATTATAGCACCCCATACCTATGTATTGGTTCTTTCACATCCAATATAGGCAAAGGGGATGCGTATATACACATCCCGAGGACATCAACAGTTGCCTCACCCTTGACTACGTGTTTGGATTTGCTGGATTCAGACAGGCCAAAGACAAGACGCTTGAAGACGCCTTTTAATATGTCTGTTCCCGTCTCCCACCTCATTCAAATCTGCTCGTCAGCTTATTGAATTGCCCGCATTAGTCAGTTTATCCTTTACAGGACTAACTTCCCTTTGCTCGGCGTGGACTGTCATTCACAAAGTGGTTTGTAACGGAATACATCCATAGGCACCAAAAAGTTCATGACTTCGGGAATCGGTTGCAAAATTACAAAAAATATTTGAATTACGCTTGTAATTTTAGAATAAAGGTGTTTTCACAAGGCTTGTGAAACTCTAAAATGCAAATTCTTCTGTCATTTTGGCATAAAATGCTCCAATTTAGTTTCCTATAACGAATCACTGTCTTGTATAAAATAAACGAGAGACATTTTACATTTGCCTCTCGCTTAAAGATTATGGCTTCAACCCTCTACTGGGTGTTTCTTTATGTGGCACGACCTCTACAATTTCATCACCATTTGCCACGGTTTGCTGTTGCTGAGGTTCATTGTCTTTCGCCAACTCCAGTTGGATTTTTCGGTCAAGTGAAGACAGTTCAGACTTCAAGCCTTTCAGTTCATCTTCTTTCTTCCACTGCTTACCTGCAATCTCTTTCAAGAGCGGAATATCCCAGGCGAGTACGGCATTCTTCTCTTTATACTGCTCGATGGTCTGGGGTATTCGCTCCAGTGAGTTGATGAAGTTTCGGGCAGCGGCTATAGGATCAGACAGAGCAATAAAACCGTTGTTGTACTTGTATTTGAAATTGCCCTCCACACAGAACTTGTTTTGGAACATACCCAGCCCGTCCTTATCAAGCGGTTCACTGCACATCAGGATGGTGAAGCCGTGAATCTCACCCACACGTCGGTATTCGCCCTTGGTGTCCTTCTCCTTGGCAATCTTCTGAAGTTGCTTGCCGATGCTTTCTTCATCCGTAGGCTTGAAGTTGTCAAGACGGATGGGGTTAAGGAGATTGCCCTCGCCGTCGAGTTTACGCTGAGCCTTGTGTTTGTCAAAGTCCTCCTGCAACTTTGCAATGAGTCCGTCATTACGCTCCATTTCCTCCTGCCTGCTTTCCAGTTTCCACACGGATTCATTACGAGCCTTGTTGAACGACTTTCGTTCACCCTCCAATGCTGCAATCTTTTTCTCCAACTTCGCCTTATCCAGCAGGTCTGTGTTACCCGACAGGATTGCCATGTACTCCGAGAAGTTCATGCCCGACTTCTCATCCATTGCGCCCTCGTCGATGGTACGGGCACCAAGTGCGCCGCTCTTCAACTGCGAGATAAACATCTGTTTGCAGTGAAGAAGATTGAACTTGTAACTGTCAAGCGACTTCTCTACGGCATAGATAATCACATCGACCTTATTATCGGCAAAATGCTTGGCAATCTCATTCCTTGCACGTACCGCCCGACCGTT
>FLNV01000588.1_pt1 | contig 23100 bp, 14 predicted proteins | sample 1140351 | NCBI WGS metagenome assembly FLNV01 (sample SAMEA3878207, study PRJEB12797) | bioreactor metagenome | biome: Moose rumen | place: Sweden | collected 2011-10
GACGAGACTACCTTTCAGAAGGTTTGGCAGAGCGATGACGAGGCGATGAAAGAGGAAATCAAGGCGATGTGCGTTGATAACCTCGGTTACTTTGTTGAGCCGGACTTCCTTTTCTCCACCATCATAGATGCCATCGGGTGCAAGGAGAATATCCTACCCCAACTGGAACGATCATTGAAAAAGATTGAGGACAGCACTATCGGACAGGAAAGTGAAGATGATTTTGGAGGTCTATTCTCTGATATTGACCTTGCTTCTCCCAAACTCGGCAAGACGGCTGATGATAAGAACCGACTTATTAGTGACGTGCTGGTAGCACTGAATGGCATTGACTTCGGACTGGAAGATGCCAGTGATATTGACATCCTCGGTGATGCCTACGAATACATGATAGGTCAGTTTGCTGCTGGAGCAGGTAAGAAGGCTGGTGAGTTCTACACTCCGCAGGAGGTTAGCCAGATATTGGCAGAGATAGTGACAACGGGCAAGACTCGTTTGAAGAATGTCTATGACCCCACTTGTGGCTCTGGTTCTCTGTTGCTTCGCACTGCCCGCAGTGGTAAGGCTGACAGTATCTTCGGACAGGAGAAGAACCCAACGACCTTTAATCTGGCCCGAATGAACATGCTGCTACATGGAGTGAAGTACAATGACTTCGACATACAGAATGGTGATACCTTGGAGGCAGATGCATTTGGCGACCGACAGTTTGATGCTGTGGTGGCTAATCCTCCATTCTCTGCCGACTGGAGTGCTGCTGCCAAGTTTAACAACGATGACCGTTTCAGCAAGGCTGGTGTATTGGCTCCGAAGTCAAAAGCCGACTATGCCTTTATCCTCCACATGATTTACCACCTCAACGATGGCGGCACGATGGCTTGCGTGGCTCCGCATGGTGTGTTGTTCCGTGGCTCTGCCGAGGGAAAGATACGCCAGTTCTTGATAGAGAAGCGTAACTATATCGATGCCATTATCGGCTTGCCTGCTAACATCTTTTATGGCACCAGCATTCCGACGTGTATCATCGTCATCAAGAAATGTCGCAAGGAGGGTGACAACGTGCTCTTCATAGATGCCAGCAAGGAGTTTGAGAAGGTAAAGACCCAGAACAAACTCCGTTCTGAGCATATACAGAAGATTATCGACACATACAGGGAACGAAAGGAGATTGAGAAGTACAGCCATCTGGCAACGATGCAGGAAATCATCGACAACGACTATAACCTCAACATTCCTCGTTACGTTGACACCTTTGAGGAAGAAGCACCCATCGACATTCATGTCGTGATGGGCGAGATCAAGGAACTTGAAGCCAAACGCGCAGACCTTGACAAGCAGATTGAGGTGTACCTGAAAGAATTGGGAATTGTAGAATAGTGAATCACATGGCAAAGAAAACAATAAAGACTGCGAATAAACAACCAGTCGCAAATTGCGACCAGTCCACAAAACCAGTCACAAAATGTGACCAGTTGGTGGAATCTTCATCCCAAATGGGCATTGAACAGGTGAATGTTGAGTCGCTGATACATGTAATTCGTGATAAGCAGGTCATGCTTGATAGAGACCTTGCTGTTCTATACGGTGTAGAAACGAGACGCTTAAATGAGCAGGTTAGACGTAACGTGGAGAGGTTCCCCGAAGATTTCATGTTCCAACTGACAAAAGAAGAAGCACTTTCTTCAAGGTCGCAATTTGCGATCTTGAACGAGTCCCAGGCTTCTTCAAGGTCGCAAATTGTGACCTTGAAGAGTGGCCGTGGGTCGAACATAAAATACCTGCCCTACGCTTTCACCGAAAGCGGAATCGCCATGTTGAGCAGTGTTCTCCGTTCGCCCATTGCCATCGAGGTGAACATCCGTATCATGCGTGCATTCGTTGCCATGCGCCAATTCCTTGCAAACAACGCTCAAGTTTTCCAGCGTCTTGCAAACATAGAATATCATCAGATAGAAACAGATAAACGTATTGATGAGGTCTTTAAGCGACTGGATGCAAATGTTCAGCCACAACAGGGAATTTTCTACGACGGTCAGGTATTTGATGCCTACCAATTCGTCTGTGACTTAGTGCGTAAGGCTAAAAAATCAATCGTGCTTATAGACAACTATGTTGATGATACCGTTTTGACACTCCTTGACAAACGAGCAGATAATGTAACGGCTACTATCTATACACAGCATATCAGCCAACAACTTCAGCTTGATATAAATCGCCACAACACTCAGTATCCTGCAATAAATGTGGAACACTTCAACAGGGCGCATGATCGTTTCCTGCTGATAGATGATGAGGTCTATCATATTGGAGCATCCATCAAAGACTTGGGCAAAAAGTGGTTTGCTTTTACTTTGATGCAGGACATTACCACAACGGAACTCATAAACAAGATTACAGCAGAATGATTATGGCAGCAGATAAACAAGATAAAGTCCTTAATGTCCCAACTCTGAGAATCTCAAAGTTGGGACTTTGATGCTTATATTTCTCTAATCTAACAGCCTATTCTTTATAATATAAATAGGTATAACCCTAAAAGAAAAAATATGGAAAAGAAAACGATTAGAGAAGTTGCTGCCCTCTGGAAGAGTGACAAGCAGCAGTATGTAAAGCAGTCAACAATGTCTGCTTATGCCCTCATTTTGGAGAACCACATTCTCCCAGCGTTTGGTGATAAGTTCTTTTTGGCAGAGGATGATGTTCAAGCTTTTGCGCTACAGAAATTGAATGAGGGACTGAGCCAAAAGACGGTGAAGGACATCTTGATAGTCCTGAAGATGATTCAGAAGTTCGGCGTAAAAACAGGAGTGTTTGAATTTTCCGACTGGAGCGTCAAGTACCCCACAGAGCAGAAAGGCAAGGAGTTGGAAGTGTTAAGCATTAGTCATCAGAAGACGTTGATGCAGTATGTGACTGACAATTTTACCTTCCGTAACCTCGGCATCTACATCTGTCTGAGTACAGGGATGCGAATTGGTGAGGTTTGTGCTTTGAAGTGGAGCGATATAGACATGGGGACAGAAACTATCCATGTAAACAGAACTATAGAACGCATCTATGTCATCGAAGGTGACGAAAGACGTACGGAACTGGTTATAGGAACACCTAAGACGAAGAACTCCATACGAGAGATACCTATCAGCAAGGAACTGATGAAACTTATCCGTCCCTTGAAGAAACTGATGAATGATGACTACTTCGTGATAACCAATGAGGCGAAGCCGACTGAGCCACGTACCTATCGCAACTATTACAAGCAACTTCTGAAACAACTCGGTATTCCAGATTTGAAATTTCACGGGCTGCGCCATTCTTTCGCAACAAGATGTATTGAAAGCCAATGCGACTATAAGACTGTCAGCGTCATCCTCGGCCATGCCAATATTAGCACGACGCTCAATCTCTACGTTCATCCCAACATGGAACAGAAGAAAAAGTGTATTAACCAAATGTTCAAGGCTCTAAAATGAGGATTTTGGAATTGACCTACCTCAATTATGGATGTAAATATTGAGTTATGGGTAAGTTTCGAACATAATATTATTAAATATGTTTTCTTATAATCTGCGGCAACTCGTTTTTTTAACCACTTACCGCAGGTTATAAACCTAAAATTATGTTTATAATGTGTTTTTTTGCACTTATAATCTGCGGTAACTTATTCTTTTACAACGAAACACAGTAATATGGATAATAAAAGAAAGCGGATTTTCACCCGAAAAATCCGCTTTCTTTTATTCATAAATCTTTTAATAGTTTTACCACAGTCCTTTGTCGCTCCATAGATCTCTTTCTTTGGAATCCGGATCATATGGTGTACTTGGGTCTTCGTCATCTGTGTTGCCACCGCTTCCTGTGCCAGGCAATGTTCCGCCTGCAGACGGGATATCCATATAGGCATCAAGAGCCAGACAAGGGTGACTATCACTTCCACTTTGAGTAGATTTCATGTTTAAAAATCAGCGAAAATCAAAAATATTTTCTCGTTTTCGCTGATTTTTAAGCAAAAGATGCATGAGTCTAAAATAAAAATTGTACTTTTGCAGAGCAATAAAAACAGTTCAGCATGAAGTACCCCAAAATCATTGGCAGAGAAGTGGAAATATCCACGCTCGAACGTTTGTACAAGTCCAAGAAATCCGAGTTTGTCGCCATCTATGGGCGCAGGCGCATCGGCAAGTCATATCTGGTCAGTGAAGTGTATGGCAGTAAGATTGTCTTTTCTGCCGTCGGAACATACGTAAAGGACGGGGATAAGAATTACGAGACATACCGTAAACTGCAATTGGATCATTTCTACGATTCATTGGTGTTGTCAGGTCTGGATGCCGCTATGACCGAAAGACCTACATGCTGGCGTGAAGCCTTCCTGCTTCTACGAAAACTGCTTGAAGGCATACGCTCTCGTCGGAAGGTCATCCTTATTGATGAGTTGCCCTGGTTGGCCGGCCCTCAGTCGTCCGAGATGATTTCGGAACTCGGCTATTTCTGGAACTCATGGGCAGACAGTCAGAGAAACATCATTCTGGTAGTGTGCGGCTCTGCCACGAGTTGGATGCTTGACAATGTCATACGCGATTACGGAGGTCTGCACGGACGACTTACAGAGACCATCAAGCTTGCACCCTTCACATTGGCCGAATGTCAGAAGTATTACCGACGAAACGGATTTCGTCTGTCCCGATATGAGATGTGCATCTGCTATATGGCATTGGGAGGTGTTCCCTTTTATCTTGACAAGCTACGCAACAGTCAGACCGTCACGGAGAATATAGACCGCATATTCTTTGCCGACGAAAAGATACATCAGGAATTCCTTGATGTATATGCTGGTCTTTATGCCAGCAAGGAGAGATATGTGGATATAGTGAAAGTGCTGGGAAGTCAGTTTTACGGCATGACCCAGAAAGAGATCAGCACAGCCATAGATGTCAAGACTGGCGGAACGCTAACGAAGCTACTTGAAAACCTCATGGAGTCAGGCATCATCAGGGCATATCCACGCTATGGCAAGGAACGTGTGGAGACGGTTTATCAGCTGATTGACTTCTTTTCGCTATTCTATTTGCGCTTCATACAAGGCAAACAAGCGAAGAAGGGAATATGGAATTCCATTCACGGCACTCCCACCTTCTACACATGGGCAGGAGATACCTTTGAACTGCTTTGTGTGGAACACTTGCCCCAAATCCAAGACACCCTGCGTATAGCCTCCATCAACCGGAATTATTGTTGGAGCGGGAAAAGTCCCGACGGAAAGGGGGCTCAGGTTGACTTGCTGCTGGAAAGTAAGGCAGACAGAACGGACTATCTCTGCGAGATGAAGTTCACCGGTGGCAAATACGCCATAACGAAAAACGATGAAGAAGATTTCCTGAATAAGATAGAGGCTTTTGCCGCAAGCAAGATGCACAACAAGACGCAAAGCATCCAGTTGGTGATGATTACGACGATGGGCGTTGCCCGTGGGGAACACGCCAGCATTGTCAATCAGTCTGTTGTGTTGGACGATTTATTTGCAGATCGTCGAACTCAGATTCTCTAATCCTTATCATATATAAACTTTACTAAGGTTGAGTTTTTCCAAAACCGATGTAATATCTACGTTTTGGAAAAAACTCAATTTTAATACCCCTCCACATCTTTTTTTGACAATTCCCCCGATAGTGGGCGAAAGCTGATGTCATTGCATCGGTTTTCGCCCACTGTCTGTTTTGTAATCTTCTGTCGGGAGAATCAACAAGCTTTGCCGCAAGCTCTATTTTCTTCTTTTCCCCAATCATTTTTCCTCTTGTAACCCATATTTTTCTCAATTATTTCATGTTGACATGATTATTCGTGGATTATCGTGAATAATCGGAATCAGCATGGCATCATTGAGTTCCTTTGCAGCCGATTCACCAAAATAGTGATAAGTTATGCAAAACGAAAAATTGACATTCAACGACCTCCCGCAGGTCGTCGCCCAGCTTCGGGATGAGGTGATGGGCATGAGAGCTATGCTGACCAGACAGCAGGCAGAGGGTAGTAAACCAGTAAAGGAGAACCGCCACAAGCCAATGACTGTGGATGAGGCCATCGAGTACATGCACATCCCCAGGGGAACGATGTACATGAAACTAGAGGACGGCACTATCCCGGCCACCAAGCCAGGCAGAAGATGGATCCTGTATCAGGATGAGCTTGACAAGTGGCTGGAGACGAAGCGCAGGAATACCGTTCCGATGACCGCAGAAGAGGAGAACGATGCCATCCTGGCATCCCACAAACGTAAGCCGAACAAAGCGGATTGGCATGAGTAAACTTATTGTAAAACATCTAAAACAAAACGATTATGAAGTCACTTGAAAGAATTCCGTTTTTAGCGAACGTGCTCATTGTAACATGTTCACGTCCGAATGCCGAAGTAGGCAAACTGGTAAAGTCTGTAGTCACCTATGTAACCGTAGAAAACAGCAACAAGCTATCGCATTTTGACCCTCCATTCTAAAAATAATCTGAATAAGAAATAGCAACGACTCAAAATCTGCACATTTGTGTGCTTTTTGTGGTTTACAAAAGTTAAATACGTTAAATCTTCATCCTTTTCTCAATCCATAAAATCTTCATCACCACTTTTCTACCGTTTAATATACAATTCGTTGATATAAAGCGAATTGTAAATACAGTGGTATAAAAAAAGAATATGGTTACCAAACACTCCACCAAAAGTTATCAAGGTTCTCTAATAGATTATGTACCAAATGAACGGTATAAATCTGGCATTATTTATCCGTTCCTAAGTTCCATATTTGAAGTAGATGGCATTCGATATGTTCCGGTAAGTCCTTCAGAGCGTACATGTGATGCTATAGATTGTATCAATGATGAAAGAAATGTTAATGTTAAAATTTTATCTGAAGTTTCATATAAGGGTGTTACTATGAAAGTTCGAGAAGTAAAGCCATATATTTGTTATAATAATAAATATATCGAAAAATTGGAATATGAATTTGACAATATCCCAATTAAAGCTTTTGAATCATGTAATAATTTAAGGGAGGTTAAACTCGGAAATAATATTTCATTAATATCTGATAGCGCTTTTGCATACTGTTCAAACTTAACAAAAGTTACATTTGGAAATAATATTTCGTCAATTGGAGTGAATAGTTTTTCAGGCTGTTCATCTTTAAAAAGTGTTATATTCCCTAATTCTCTAACTTCTTTAGGCAATTATTCATTTTCGGGCTGTTCTTCATTGGCAGATATTAAATTTGGATCCAACTTATCTACAATTGGCTGGTATGCATTTGAAAAATGTAGTTCTCTTACTAATTTGACCATTCCATCTTCTGTTAAATCAATCAACAACTATGCCTTTGATGGATGTACAGGGATAAGGAACCTTATTATATCTGACCGTGAGGAAGAATTGTCGTTGGGAAGTAATGGACAGAATCCACTTTTCAGTTCTTGCCCTCTTGACTCTGTGTATATAGGTGGTAATATCACATATAAAACGGGTTACGATTATGGCTATTCGCCTTTTTATCGTAATTCCACTCTGCGAACAGTGGTTATAGCAGATAGGGAAACCGAAATTTCCAATTATGAATTCTATGGATGCTCGAATCTGCAGAATATTAGTTTTGGAGATGGCGTTACGTCGATTGGCGATTGGGCGTTTTCCGGGTGTTCCAGTTTGAAAAAGCTGTCGTTAGGCTCAAAACTCGAAGCTATCGGTAAGGAAGCTTTTTCCGATTGTAGTGGTGTCACACAGATCGTAAGCAAGTCGGTCAATCCTCCTGCATGTGGTGCACAGGCTCTTGATGATATATCAAAATGGGATTGCAAGCTTTTTGTTCCGAATGGAAGTATGAAGTTGTATCAGGAGGCTGAACAATGGAAAGATTTTTTCTTTATTGAAGAAGGGACCGGAGGCAGCGAAGGTGGTACTGAAATTCTGAAATGTGCAAAACCAACTATCAGCTATTCTCAAGGCAAACTAACGTTTAATTGTGAAACAGATGGTGCTACATGTCTGTCTACTATAACCGACTCAGATATAAGCTCCTATACATCCAATGAGGTTCAACTTGGTGTAACATATAATATCAGGGTTTATGCCACAAAGTTCGGTTATGAGGATTCTGATTATGCCACTGCCACACTCTGCTGGATAGATGTGGAACCTAAAACAGAGGGCATTACCAATGGCGTTGCCAATATTCAGGCAAATCCTGTGGTTATTCAGACTCATGACGGAGAGTTGAACATATCCGGCGTTAACGAAGGCACGGATGTAGCTGTTTATTCTGTTTCCGGACAGATGGTAGCATCGGCGAGAGCAGTCTCTGTACAGATGTCAATCAACACTAATCTTAAAAGAGGCGATATCGCCATAATAAAGATTGGTGAAAAATCTGTCAAGGTTTTGATGCAGTAATATCCTAAAAAGTCGGTAATTTAAGACGGATTTGGAAATGAAATATGTAAAAGAATTTGTTTTGAACCGATAACAAACATTGTGTTTAAAGACAGTAAGTGTCCGTGTATTATGCCATGCTCAGCAGAGAATGATTATGAGAAACTAAGGTAGCGGTGCATACGTTTTTTCTCTATGACGAAGCACAATAATGCAGATTTTATAAATTACCCATAAGTCAAAATTTTATTGAGTTATGGGTAAGTTTTATTTGTTATAATTTGCCCATAAGTCAAAATTTTATTGAGTTATGGGTAAGTTTTAAAATGTTTTTCTTGTTTTTAATACAAATATTCATTATATTTGCGATGAAAAAATAAGGATTGATATGAATAAGATTATAGCCCGCAAAAAAGAAATTGCTTGTTTAGAGAGAAAATATAATTCAGGAAAATCAGAACTCGTAATTGTATATGGAAGGCGTAGAGTTGGTAAAACTTTTTTGATTAATAATTTGTTTTATGATAGATTTTCTTTTTCATATGTCGGTTCCCGTAAGCAGTCACAGAAAACTCAATTGAAACGCTTTTCAGATCAATTGAAAAAATACAGCAAATCTGCTTATGCTCCGTCATTGCATACCTGGGAGGATGCATTTAATGAACTTCGTACTCTTATAGAACTATTACCATTGCGTAAACGTAAAGTGATTTTCTTTGACGAGATGCCATGGATTGACACACCAAGAAGTTCGTTTGTAAGTGCGTTTGAATATTTTTGGAATGCATGGGCGGCACAACGTGAAGACATATTATTTATAGCTTGTGGATCTGCAACTTCATGGATGGTCAATAAACTTGTAAAAAATCAAGGAGGATTGCATAATCGAATCACAGAACAGATTTATATTCGACCATTTCATTTGAACGAATGTGAAGAGTATATTCATTCTTTGAATTGTATGTGGGATCGTTATACGATACTTCAATGTTATATGGCTATGGGTGGTGTACCTTATTATATGAACTTACTCAATGCTGAAGAAAGTCTTGCGCAAAATATAGACAGGCTTTATTTCTCTAAAAATTCACCGATGAGAGAAGAGTTTGAAGAATTATTTAATGCTTTATTTAATAATTCTGACAAGTATATTTCTGTTGTAAAAGCTTTGTCATCAAACCGCCAGGGGATGCCGCGTTCTGAGATAATATCAAAGACCAAGTTGTCTGGTGGAACTCTTACAAAGATATTATCAAATTTGGAAAGATGTGATTTTATAGATTCATATTCTCGTTTTCATTCTGTTAGCAGAAATACTATATATCGTGTATGTGACCCATATACATTATTCTATTTCAAGTTTGTGGATGGTAACAATGACAAAGATAATCATTGGTGGACTAATAATATTCGTTCACATTCTGTAGAGTCATGGCAGGGATATAGTTTTGAAACTATATGTATGTCGCATCTTGAGCAGATAAAACGTAAATTAGGAATAAACGGGATAGCAACGTCGGCCAGTACTTGGAGAAGTTTAGGAAATGATAAGAGTCAAGGTACACAGATAGATTTGATTATCGACAGGAGCGATAGGGTAATTAACTTATGTGAAATGAAATTCTCAGAAGGACCTTACAGCATATCCAAGGAATATGAAATGAAACTTCGTACTCGTATGTCTATTTTCCGTGCTGAGACGAAAACAAGAAAGAGTTTGTCCACTACAATGATTACAACTTATGGAGTTCTTCCAGGAATGCATTCTGGCGTAGTCCAAAACGAAGTACTTATGGACGATTTGTTTGTTAATGATTGATTGTGCTCAACTAGGAAAAGAAGTTGGCTGACATTTTTTATCAACAAATTTTTATTATATGTTTTTGGGGTAATTTGTGTGAATTTGTTTTGAACCGATAACAAACATTGTGTTTAAAGATAATGAGTGTAAGTGTATGATGCCATGCTCAGCAGAGAATGATTATGAGAAACTAAGGTAATGGTTCATACATTTTTTCTCTATGATGAAGCACAATAATACAGATTTTATAATTTGCCCATAAGCCAAAATTTTATTGAGTTATGGGTAAGTTTCGAACATAATATTATTAAATATGTTTTCTTATAATCTGCGGTAACTTATTCTTTTACAACGAAACACAGTAATATGGATAATAAAAGAAAGCGGATTTTCACCCGAAAAATCCGCTTTCTTTTATTCATAAATCTTTTAATAGTTTACCACAGTCCTTTGTCGCTCCATAGATCTCTTTCTTTGGAATCCGGATCATATGGTGTACTTGGGTCTTCGTCATCTGTGTTGCCACCGGTTCCTGTGCCAGGCAATGTTCCGCCTGCAGACGGGATATCCATATAGGCATCAAGAGTCAGCAAGTGATGTTCTGCCATCTTGGGAGTCTTATATTGTTTCTTCATTGTGTTCTGTATTTATTGTTCTTTAATAGTATAAAATCTCAACATAAATCAAACTGTTTCGTGGAAGGATGGTATGACCTTGATGGGTTTTAACCATCCTTCCCGAATGATGTGTTATTATTTGATGAGTATTTTTTTGCCGTTCATGATGTATAGGCCGTGAACCGGATTCTGTACGGCACGTCCGCTCAAGTCGTATATCTGGCCGTTGAGAACGCTCTGGTCTTCATCTTCAACCATTTCTATTGATGTTGGCTCGCCGTCGAAATTGAATTCTATGCTTTTCACACTTCCTCCATCCACTGATTCGAGATATGCCCTATAACCCTTCATTGCTGGAATGTTGGTTGCTCCCACTTCATAGAATTTATTGCTCTGTATGAAGAACGAACCCACTGGCAGAGCTGCTATTTTTGCAAAGTTGCCCTTAAATATAAGGTCATCCGTAGCGACGTTTTTGAACTCCGGCACAATTGCCACTCCTTCTCTTACGATGGATGTCACCTCGGTCTCTCCAACTTGTACCATGTAAGGAACTCCTGCCTCAATGCTTGATGCATCGACAAAGTTCATTCTTACGTGTCCGTCTATGTTCTCGGTTGAACCAAGGGCCTTTACCGACCATCCTTCTGGGATATCCATGCTGAACGGCAGAGTCAGCGTATTCCATACGTTGGCTTTCAGTGTGCGTGTGAGGGTGACGTTTGCCAAGTCGCATGCTTCAGGGTTGGTTTCGTCGGTTTCTGACAGGGTTACATCTGCAGGGGCCTTGGTGTAGTATAAACGGAAATTGCTGAACAATGTCCAACTGTAGTCTGCGCTTTGCTCATCGAGTTTCAATCCGATTTTCAGGTTTTCCTTTGCCTCGTCGGTGGTGTACATCACCACGTTGTCGTAATCACCGCTTGAGAATGTATTGATTGCAGTGGCGGCATTGCTGGAACTCATGGCGGCACCTTCTTGTATACTCATCATGTTTTCGGATGCGTTGTCTATATATACAAGAGCTGGAATGTTGGTTCTGTCTGCATTGCGTTCGTCGTTGGCATTGTCGGAAATCCTGTGGAATGCGTTCACATTGAATTTATACGATCCTGCCGGCATGACAGGTAATGTCTGGTAGAAGTTAAAAGTGCCATTCCAATATTCATATCCGAATATTCCGTCACCTGTAATTCTGCCCAATCCTCCGGCATTTCCTTCTTTCTCCCAACCGGTACGGCCTGAAAGAGTGAAGTCGTGGTTGTAGATGAGCGATGTGAGGTCAAAGTATTTTCCGGAGATATTGGTCGTTTCAATAAAGTCAGCATATGCAGCATAGAGTGCTGCTGTCTGATTGTTTATGCCTTCTGTGGTCGTAGCGGCATTTGCATTGGTTTGAGCGGCGTTGATGGCGTTTTGCAGTTTTGTCTTTTCCGAGTCATCGTCATCCGTGTAGACTGTTGTTTGGGCAATGATAGGGTCTTTTGCATTTACAATGGCAATGAAACGGGCATACGGGTCCACAAGTGCATTTGCATTTTCAATCTTAGAATTGATGTCTGCAATGGCTGCATCGAAAGCGGCGAGTACCTCAGCGTAGGTGCCTTCAGCCTCAAGTCCCTGTGCGGTGTAAGTGCTTCTGAGTGCATTCAGTTCGTCCTTTACTGCCTGTGGGATAGATTTAGCGGCTGTTGCCTCTGCATTCACAAGGGCTGCTTCCAATCTGGCCTCAGCATCTGAATAGTCCAAGCCATAATAGTATAGATGGAAATTGTCGAAAAGGGTCCAGCAACCGCCATCTCCTACTGCTTTTTCTTTAAGCCCCACAGTCAGATTGCCTTCAATAAGTGAGTTCTCCACTGAGAAACAGGCAAAGGTAGGGTCGTTTGCCATGGATGTTAATTCTGCATCTATCGCCCCACCGCTGAACTGTTGCTGAATCTGTGATGTTGCTGTGCTGCCTGTAGTTATGTAAAGTCCGGTAGTTTGTGCGTCTCTCCATGTGGCTTGCACAGAGGCTTTATACAGTCCGGCAGGAATTCCATCGATTGTCTGATAGATGTTTCTTGTGCCATGATATGTTTCTGCACCATAGCCGATAGTTGCGTTGGCGTACATCACTCGCCATGTGCCTTCTCCTTCGGCGGTCCATCCTGTTGTGGTTCCTTCTTCAAAGTCGTTGTTGACGAGTAGGATGGAAATGTCGAAACACTTCCCAGGTTCAACATTGACTGAGTTGATAAATGTCTTGACGTCAGTGCGCAGCATAGGAATGGCGGCGTTGATGGCCTCAATCGTAGTTGCAGCGGCAACAACGGCATCTGCATCCGAAACATCTACGCGTGCTGTGCCGGTGAAGGCCGTTTCATCGTCGTCAAGGGCAAGAGCCTGTGCCCTGAAAATCTTATATCTGCTGTATGGAATCCGGGACGTCTCTACCGTGGTGATGGCTGCATTGAGATTAGCCGTTGCATTGTCGAGTGCCTCGGCACTGGTATAGTCAACGTCGTCGTTTGCATCTATGACGGATTGCAGAACACTGCGGAATCCTTCGGGCAGACCATCCGTATCCGCCGCCTTTTCCTGTGCACTTGCCAATGCCGCTTCGTAGGCTTCAATCTTTTCTGTGAGTGGCAAATCTCCGGTTTTCACAAGTGAATAAATCTGAATAGTATGCCAACCGGTTTGGTTTGCCGTTGCCAGATTCAGTCCTATGGTCATGGTGCCGTCCTTCACCACAACGTCATGCAAGGTGTAAGGATATGTCTGCTCGTCTCCTTCGAATCCCGGGTTTACACCACGGGCCACAATCTGCTTTGTTATGTTTGATTCACCCGAAGTGGCGAAAACATTTGCAACATCTCGTGTGATTCCGTTGAGAGACGCTCCGGCTTCTCCGCGTGCATTATGAGAAGATGCAAACACCCTCACTTCGTAATAACCGTTGTCGAGTCCTGTGATTGTCTGGCTCATCTTCACACCTGCTGATGAATTGTCGTACAACTCTGCAAGAGCTGTTGTGACCCCGGTAATTGTCGTTACCGATCCGGCTGTTCCGCTGGCACCTGTCCAGGAACTTCTTTCTGTGCCTACTTTATCAGTGGCGTCAACTCTCTGTGCAAATGCGGCATTATAGTCTTCTGGTGTCACAAGCATCCATTCGTCAAAGCCGGGAGCACCTGCTGAGGTGCTGCTACCTGTTGAACGTGTAACAGGATCGGCGGCGGTGCCCTTGTTCAGACTGGAGAATTCCAGATGGCGGTTCGCGTCCGCGCCGCTTGCAAGAATAATGTAATAAACATTCGGTTTCCCTTCTACAGGTACGAACCTCCATGGATTATGCATCTCGTGGCTTTTGCCCACGTTGATGTATACATTTCTGTCACTTGTGTTTTCCACCAGCCACCTGTCCTGATTGGTTCCGGTGCTGGCATACACCAAGTGGGTGTCGATTCTGAATGACTTTCCTTCAGAAGTTGTGGTGGCCTCGTCTTGTTCTAATATGACATATGCTCCGGCAGTGGGCTCCAGAGCGGGTTTCCCCTTGTCGCTGTTCTTAACGAGAAATCCTCCTTTACCCACATTGTAAAGGTAATAAGTCCCTCCGTCTTCAGGTGCAGAGGGCGTCCATTGTTGAGCATTGGCGGTCTGGCCAATGGCACATAGGATCATAATTGCTGCAAATAGGTAAAATTTTTTCATAATATAGAATTTTAATAAATAATAGTATGGATTTTCTATTTTTATAAGGATATATTACTTACAATATATAGTTATCATCGTTGCAAATTTATGCTAATCTTGTATAATAGTATGTAACGATTTAATCATTACATGAAACAAAACAGTCAAAGCCTATAAAACTATTGCTAATAAAGACAAAACAAGCACTTCAATATATTAGTTGAAGTGCTTGTAATTATTATGCAGGGAATGTTAAGACAGAATAATATTATTTTAGTATGCACGTATCGTTGTCCCATAAAATCCGTTTGCGTGAAATGTACCATGTGAACCCGTTGTCGTTGTTGCCTTGGAAAAACAACCACATGCTTCCGTCATTGTCTGTAAAAATGTGTGGATGTCCAGACTCACTTGTATTCCAATCTCCCGCTTTTCCGTTTGGCAGGAACGGTTGGTCAGATATCCGTTTCCAATTAATACCATCGTCGCTAACTGCCATTCCTATTTGCTGTGGAACGTTGTTGTATGAACCCGCATAGAACATATAAAGTTTTCCGTTATGTTTGGCGATAGAAGGTCCTTCTATACACAATCCTTCCCACGGCAGTTGAGGTTGTAGTATGCTGTAGTCAGCCGCCTGAGTCCAGTCTTCACGATTGAAGTTGGTGTAAATTGGGGCCGTTGCCACTCCAAGTAACTGCCGTTCGAACGCTTTGTCTCGAGAGGCAAAATAGAGAAAGTACTTTCCCTTATATTCGCAAACTTCAGCATCTATAGCCCGTCCGCAGTTCCAGTCTCCCGTAGGATGGAAAATTGGATTTGTGGAGTTTCGGCTGAAATTTATTCCATCGGTAGACCAGGCATGGCATATGGCATCTCGTTCGCGGTTGCCATATGTCTGATAAAAAAGATGAATGGTGTCGTTTCTTACGATAGCCGCCGGAGCACAAAGCCCGTTACGCTCGTATTCGCATCCGTTCATGGGTGTGATTTCTCCAATCCGTTTCCAGTTGGTGAGATCCTTGCTCAGAGCTATTCCTATATTCCATCCTGAATTCGGTATTCCTTCATATGGCGGAATGGTGTAGTACATGAAATAACAGTCTCCATAATGTATGACATGTGGGTCTTTAGAATAAGGTCTTCCGATTCTTACATCGTCTCCATATAGGTATGTAGTTTGTATGGTATTTGAGCATTCCGCCTTACTCGTTTGTTGTTCTATAATGTTTGATTCGCAATCCCCCCATATGATGAGTATTCGCGTAATGATGATTCCCGGGTCACCCACATGTAGTGTGAGGCGATGCTTTCCATCCTCTACTTTGAATGCGGCACAGTTCATTAGACTGCTCATCGTTGACATTTGTCCAAGCGACAACGGATTTTGCCTGAAAAAGTTGTTGAAAACCACCGGCTTCCCTCCATCGATGCTTATCCCATATTTGAATTCAGAGTCCTGCTTTAGTTGTGATGGCGGCATGGTGTAGACAAATACCTTTATTGAATCTTTGTTTATGTCTTCAATCTTGAATCTATAGTCGACTGAAGGACCATGTATACGTTCAGGGTCAGCAACAGGATCATTTATCAAGCCCATTTGAAAAACTTCCCCATTTTTGCAATTGACGGTTTTCAAAGAATGTCCACCCCCCGTTGTTCTTATGATATCAGGGTGAGCTATGTCAATGTCAATGAACTGCGGCTTGTCGTCTGGATTAACCATGGACAGCAAGTCTGATTCCCGGTTTAATGTGTGAAATGAAAAGGTAGGCTGTAGTGTAAAAGAATTCTCAGATAAATGTGCATTTACCGGAATTATCGCCGCCATTATCATCACTAATGTCAGTTTTATATTCATTTTTAACTTAAAACATTGTGTTGAGTAAATACTCTTGTTATATAGTATTGAATTTGTCAATGGCATTATAAAATGCTTCTATGTTTGCAAATGGAGTTAGAGGTGGAACGTCACACCCTGACGATATGACAAAATTGGGAGCATGTTCAGTGGCTTTCAGCAATTCCGTAGTTGCTTCTTTCACTTTTTCTGTATTTCCCAATTTAAATACACTGACAGGATCCAGATTACCCATGACAAGAATGTCGGACGGAGTGTTTTTCAATGCTTCGCACATGTCGGCCTTGTTTCCGAAATGCAGACCGGCCGCTTTAGTGTCAACCATGGCTTTAGTGCAATGACCGCTGTTTCCACAGTTGTGTAGAATCACCATGAAATGTTCGTCCTGCACCATTTCCACAATTCTCCTTACATAATTAGATGAGAACAGAGCACAGTCGTCGTTTGATACCAGCCCTGCCGCTGGTTCTGCAATAATTACCCCGTTCACCCCCGCTTCTTTCATTGCCAAAATATATTTCATTATGAATTCCGTGCATTTATCGAGTAGAATATTCATGGTGTCGGGCTCAGTATATATCGCCATCATCATTTCCGACATGTCGTAAAGTCTTCCTGCGAGAGAGAAAGGTCCGATGCATCCTCCAAAGATTGGTTTGTCTGTGATTTGCTCTGCCACGAGTCGGTTTGCTTTCAAATATTCCGGCACTCTTGCGGCAGTCAGTTCAGGAACTTCAAGCGCTTCCACATCTTCACGATTGTTTAATAGCCGTCCGACAATGGTAGGCACCTCGTTTTCCTTGAATGCCACCTTCGCTCCGAAGGCTTCCGCCTCCACGGTCAGGTCCATGATGGCAGTGCATGCCGCAGCCGGATACTTATGGTTTAGTTTGCAAATAGCCTGAGCATGTAGTTCTCCGTTTTTCACAGTTTGCTCCACAGTGCACCCATTCAGTTCTATCCCGGGATGAGTCATAATTGGTATAGCAATTCTTTTTGGGCTGTCAATCACTTCTTCAGCCCATTGTTTCATATTAATCATGATATTTTGTGTTTTTTCTTGTAACAATGCTTGTTTGTACATATTTCGCACCGATAAGGCTGCGGTGACAGATTCAGACCCAATGCGAAAAATCCACTAACCGATTTCACCGGTGACATAAGGCAAGACTCCGAAAGAGAAATGCCGCAGGGATTTTCAGGAAACAGTGAGAACAGTATTCTTTGTTCGCAAATTTTCCATCCACAGTATCCTGGGCTGTATGGCAGGCTGTGTTTCATGTTTACTTGGTTGTCGAGCATCTTTGAAATCTTATCCACACACGACTCTGCCAGAGCTGTTCCGATAGAATCTGCCACAAATTCTTTTAGGATATTCCCCGACAGTTTCAACTCTCTGATATAATTGTCAAATTCGTTTCCTACAGTAGTTACAAATAGATGTATATGTGTCATACCTTCAAGATATGAACAAATAATGGCGCCAGGTGAAAAAGTCAACTCATTATTTCCTAATGAAATATGTTTGTGATCCAATCTCTGTGCTTCAACCGTCCCATGCATGATACGTGGAATTGCCAAATTCTCTATATCAGCGTATATTTCTTTTGACATGGACACGATGTCGTCATCAGGTTTACAGTCGCCATATCCCATTGCCAAAAACACGTCATTGCAAATATCCTTCCACTTGGGCGTGTGAAGAGTATGTTCTGTAAGAGGTTCAGCAAAATTCAGCATGCTTTCAATAATTCTCGAGCCAGTGTTACAGCATCATTGGCATTGCTGCTATATCCATCGGCTCCAATTTCCTGTGCAAAATTCTTGTTGACAGGTGCTCCTCCCACCATGACTTTAATTTGGTGTCTAAGACCTTCGTCTTCAAGAGTCTTGATTATTTGCCGCATATATGTCATGGTTGTGGTAAGGAGCGCTGACAGGCAAATGATTTGTGGATTGTATTCTCGTATAGCCTCCACAAACTGCACATCACTGATGTCTACTCCTAAATTGATAACTTGGAATCCGCATCCTTCAAGCATAGAGGCCACAAGATTCTTACCTATATCGTGCAGGTCGCCTTTGACAGTACCGATAATAAGTGTTCCTTGATTTATCGTGTTGTCGTCCTGCATCAAGGGTTTTAGTATTTCCAGACACCCTTTCATAGCTCTTGCAGCCAAAAGAAGGTTGGGCACGAACGCTTGTCCGTTCTCAAAACGTTGCCCGATTTCCTCCATCCCTTTTACAAGATGTTCATTAACTATGATATTTGCACTCACATTGCTTTCAATAGCTTGATTAACAGCGTTTATAGATTCGTTGAGCTTGCCCGCCACGATATAATCTTTGAGTTTTTCAAGTTCTTTCATAATTATGGTTTATTTAAGTTGATTTTGTGCCACTTCAATAAAGGCAATAAGGTTTTCAAAAGGAGTGTCTCCTTCAACAGAATGTGAAGGTGAAAAGATGTAGCTTCCATCACGTCCTAATTGTAGCAATCGTTCTGATTCAGCCACTACTTCTTCTCGAGTGCCGAATGGTAGCACTTTCTGCATGGATAGTCCTCCATGAAAAGCCAGTCGTCCACGATATCTTGGAAGAATATCATAAACATCCATCACTTCAGGTTGGAATGGATTGAAGCAGTTGAGACCAATGTCAATTAGGTCGTCGAACAGTTCGTCCACATCGCCGCAACTATGAATCATCACATATTTTCCGGCTTCCCTCACATGTCCGTACATCCGTTTTAGTCGAGGATAAATAAATTCCTTCCAGAGGTCATATCCCATAATAAGTCCGTGTTGCTGTCCCCAGTCATCTCCAAAATACACGGCATCAATATCATGTTCCAGTGCCTTATCCACCTGTGCCAAGTTGTAGTCACAGATAGCGTCCAGAAGTTCGTTTACAAAATCCGGATAAAGTATAAGATCCGTAAGAAGGTTCTCCATTCCACGCATTGTCCATGCACGCTCATAAAGTGAGAATCCAATTTGGAAACACCTGAACATGTCGGGTTTAGCATCAATCTCTGGTTCAATATTTTCAAAGAATCGCTCGTCAAGAGGATTAGGAAACGTATATCCCGTTAAAGTGGGTTCAGGTAAAACCGTTTGGCATACGTTGCCGATATCCTTGTCGATGCTACGGTCCCATACCACTCCGAACACGTCACGGTAGAGGTTAGTACCCACATTGTCGAAGAATCCAATATCACTACCCAGTTGCAGAATGTGGTTTCCTAAAACGGGATCGAGGTCTTCCACTCCGTAGTGTTTTTCTAACAATTCTTTAGGTTCTTGTGTGAATTTGAATGACCAAGGTACATATGGTGGCTTTTTGCCATCAAGCACAGTTTTTACAACATCTCGTTTTGTCATAATATTATAAAAGATTTGTACATTAACAATATATGTCAGGTAACGGGGATTGTTACTCAACATTTACAACATTTTCAACACATTGCAAATGTCGTCTTTTATTTCTGATATATATGAAACAATTAAGCCTAAGTATGCAACAAAAATGTCATTGTCCTAAAATGTTAAATGGGAATTGCCCCCAGAAGTTCTCTGTCAGACTTCTGGGGGCAATTCCCATTTTGACACACTCTCTTTTTTCTTGTTTTCCAAACTTTTTGGATTGTAATCCCAAAAATCAGCCTGAATTTTGGATTAGGATGCTTGGAGAGGTTGTTCACATCATCTCACAACCACTTTCTTGTTGCCTATGATATAGATGCCGGCAGGAAGGCTGAGGGTGGCTTCGCTGGCACTGACATGCTGCTTGACTATCACGCCGGTCAAAGTGTACACATCCACAATATCCGTATTGCTGAAAGTGTTGGTAATGCCGGTCATAGGCGAATAGTCCTCGTTGTTGGTGAGATACATGTCGCTGACCACCAGATTGCCCGTGCCGTTTGTCCAGAAACTCACGATGTGCACGTTGTTGGTCTCCAATGCCTTTCCCTGCTTGTCGCCCGACGTGTATTTGGCGGTCTGGAGGTCAATCACGATCTGACGCTTAGAACCGAAACCGGCTGATGAATAGCAGTCGTTCCATATGCTGTTGGTGGTGAAGATGTTGAGGTGGGCGTCGCAATTCTGGGTCTGCTTTAGTTTCACCACCAGGTATTTGTAGGCCGACATGTCGGCACCGTTAGGATATTCCCAGCCCATTTGGCCCCACTGGCCGGGACGGAATGTACGGGTGGCTTCGTTGTAGGTGCCTTGTGAGAAGAGCGACGTGTTGATATACTGCGCACCGAACGGGAAGAAGGTGGATTTCACCTTGAACGACTTCGACAGTTCATTGCCGAGAGGGTCGGTGTAGCTCACGTCCACAGTTGTGCTGCCTTCCGACAGACCTCTGATCATGCCGTTGTTGATGGAGATTACATCGTTGTGGAAAGCATATTTGGCTTTGGCCGACACATTCTCGGAATGGCCGTCCTGGAAATTGGCGGTAATCGGAAGCGAAGTGTTCTGACCTATCATCACCTCAATCTCATCCGATTCCAGCGACAGCGATTCGGCAGTAAGCATCTCCTTGCTGAAACCCTCGAAGGTTTCTGGATAGAAGGTGCTTTCTGAAAACTCGTCCTCTGTAGAGAACCAGTCGAAGTCGGCATATCCCGCATACTCTGCATCGGTGGCATAGCAGAAGAGTCCGAATCGTGCGCCTACAAACACCGTAAGGTTGAATCCCATCGTGGTCTCTCCTCCCAGTGGGGTGTAGGTCTGATTGTCGTAGGAATAATAGAATTGGGTTTTACTTGTGGAATAATTGATGCTTGCCCTTAGGTATATGCTATCGCTTGCGCCGTCGGGTATTGCCACCGATGTTTCTTGAGGCTGGAAAGTGTCGGAAGTCCTCAATGTGTCCTCTCTCCACACGATTTCCCTACGACCTCCTTTCACTCTTACTCCTATGTAGGCGTAAGGGTCTTGGAAGATGCTGATGCCAGCGATATTGCCTTCGTTGAGGTTCTTCGTGTCGAGGCAGACTGTGCCTTGTGATGGGCGTTTGGCATCTGCGAATATCCTTTGAGTGAGCATGTTCTGAGCCTGTGTGAGGCGGTCGGTGGAATTGCCGGTATGAAGGCGGAGCCAGCCGGCACGTTCAAATAGCGACCATCCGCCGTCGTTGGGATTGTGGTTCCATTCCCATTGCATGCCCAACGGATATGAACGGAAATTGTCGTTGGTAGGAAGTGGGCTGCTTGGAGAAATGATTCCGGTATCGGGCTTTTTGAATGTGCTATACGGAACTCCTTTGTTGCCGACTATAGGCCAGTCGTCGGCCCATTTCACAGGTTGCATGTTTGGCATACGGCCCAAGGCTCCTAAGTCCTGCTGCATAATAGTCCACCATTCCCCATTAGGAGTGTCAAACAAGGCGCCTTGATGAATGGTGTTCGGCTGGTTGTTTATTACTTTCTCAACCAACATCTTCTCTTCATACGGGCCGAAGATGTCATTGGAGCGGAAGATGGCCTGCCCCGAAGGCCAGCCGCCATAGGTGGCATAGATGTAGTAGTAGTCGCCAATCTTGTAGAGGTGGCAACCTTCAAGGCCCGGCTTGTCGCTCAGCACGTTCTTCTCCTGGATGTAGTTGAAGTCTTCATCGAGTTCACACATTTGGATATTCCCTATTCCGCAGGCCACGTACACCTTGCCGTTGTCGAACAGCATGCCGGGGTCGTAATAGACTCTTGAGAGTTTCTTCTGCTCCCACTTGCCTTCGGGGTCGCTCGCGCTAAGAATCCATCCGCCGGCATCGTTGCCGTTGAGGAGTATATAGAATTTGCCGTTGTGATATTTCATAGAGCAGGCCCACATGCCTGCAGCATAGGCGTTCTGGCCGTTTTCGAGATTATAGCGGTCGGAGTTGGAAAGTTGTGTGAGAGGCTGGGCGCAGTATTCCCAATTTATCAGGTCTTTGGATTTCAGAATGGTTGCTCCTGGAAAATGGTGCATAGTGGTGGATATCATATAATATGTGTCGTCCACCCTTATCACGTCGGGGTCGGGGAAGTCGGCGAAGATGATGGGGTTCTTAAATCTGCCGTTCCCCTGGTCGCAGGTGTAGGTGTTCTTGAAGTCGGCATGAGGCCAGTTCTCCTTGTAGTAGTCGGCATACCAGTCCATGCATGCCTTGCCGCAGGCTTCTTCAAGCCCTTCGAAGGCTGGTTCCACCTTGTTCTCGTTCAGCAGTTTATCGATGTCAATCAGGCAGCCGGTGCCCGACAGAGTCATGGATATGTTGCCGAAATGGTCGAGCATCGCCTTGTAGGCCTTGCCCCATAGCGATGTGGAGCCAGTGGCCCAAGTGCCGTAGTTGCCTTCCACCCAGTCGCCGTGTTCGTTGTAGTGGCCTTCGCCTTCCTTTGTCGGACTCCAGTCCACTTCGGTGATTATGACCGGGGCGAAATCCACCACCGGCACTTGCTTGTGGAACTGGTTGATTTTGTTCTGTGGGTCGGGAGTGTCATCGCTGCAGCCATACCATCCGCAGTAGTCGTGCACGGCATAGCCTATGTTGTATCCTTCAATCGGATAGGTGGCATAACTCACGTAGTTGGCTTGCCAACCGGTGCCGGGTGCCCAGATGATGCCTGTGAAGCCGTTGGAGCGGATTTTGTCGACTATTGGCTGGAAGTAGTCGTGGAGGGCTTTCGGGTCGTCTTCACCCGCCGCATTGGTCAGCGACACCGGCTCCC
>FLNV01000237.1_pt1 | contig 23091 bp, 19 predicted proteins | sample 1140351 | NCBI WGS metagenome assembly FLNV01 (sample SAMEA3878207, study PRJEB12797) | bioreactor metagenome | biome: Moose rumen | place: Sweden | collected 2011-10
CGTATTTCGTCTTCAGCAACTTCATGTCGCTGATCTCACGCTCCTCAATGATATTGTCGGCCTTGATCATATCACTGATTATCCTTGCGATGGCAACACGCTGTCGGTTAGTCATAACTCTTTTAGGGTTTGAAGTTTGAGGGGTACATGATATATAAAAAAAGGGACTACAGGATAGAATGACGGTCAATAGCAGTACGATCCGCACATTCCTCCTCGTCATGCAAATTTACGAAATTTCTGCTGACTATCCACAAAAAAGGAAAAAAACTCATAAAAAATTCTTAACTTTGCAGAAAACTGCGATTCAGAATAACTAAAAAAATCAAACATCACGGAAAAGGAAGGCCGGTTTGGCACTTTTTCCAATAACCTTGAGAAAGAACAACGCACTTTGCACTTTTAGAAATATAAAATTCGCTCAAAATTTGTTTTTATTAAATAATATGTGTAACTTTGCGTAAAATCAACACTAACAGATAAGAAATATATGGGACCAGAAGGAATCCATCCCGACTTAAGGGAGGTGTTGCGTAAGTCGAATATCGACTTAAGCGTGATTACAGGAAAGAATGCCGGAGTGGAAGTGATGAACGGCTATTGGTACAAATATCCGCATGCAGCAATAACAACGGACTGCGTGATTTTCGGTTATGACAAATCGGGACTCAGCGTACTGCTTGTGCAGAGAGGTATCGACCCTCACAAAGGAAGCTGGGCTTTCCCAGGAGGTTTCCTGCGAATGGACGAGACGAGCGAGCAATGCGCAAGAAGGGAACTCAAAGAGGAGACTGGACTCGACACTGCTTTCATGGAGCAGTTCCACACGTTCACGAAAATCGACAGAGACCCAAGAGAGAGAGTCATAACAATCGCATATTTCGCTCTGGTGAACAAAGAAGAGGTGAAAGGGGGAGACGATGCGGCTGACGCAAAATGGTTTCCACTCGACCAACTGCCACCTCTGGCTTTCGACCACAGCGAAATACTGGCTGCTGCACAGCAAAGCCTCAAAGAGAAAATCCACTTCGAGCCGATTGGATTCGAGCTGCTGCCAGAGATTTTCACCATGTCGGAGCTGCAGAACCTATACGAGGCTATCCTGGGCGTGCAGTTCGACAGAAGAAACTTCTACCGAAAGATGCTCACTCTGGGGCTGCTCGATGTGGTGGATGACGGAATCGAGAGAAACAGCACACGAATCGCCATCAACTACCGCTTCAACAAGGAGAACTACGACGAGATGAAAGAAAAACACAAGTTCAGACTGGAATTTTAAAAGGAAAAGGAAGTAAAAGTGGAAGTAATAGAAGGAAGTAATAGAAGGAAGTAATAGAAGGAAGTAATAGAAGGAAGTAAAAATGGACGATAGTTATGGACGAAGAAATGATGATAAAAGTGCGGCGCATACACCTTAAGCGCACGGACTCCACCAACAACGAGCTCCGGCGCATGCTGAAGGAAGGCTACGACGAGGAAGGATTGACCGTGGTGAGCACCGACGACCAATATGCCGGACGCGGACAGAAAGGAAACAGCTGGGAGAGCGAACCAGGAAAAAACCTGTCCTTCTCGTTCCTGGTGCACCCAAGGTTCATGACTGCCTCCCGCCTGTTCATCATCAGCCAGGCAATGGCATTGGCGGTTCTGAGGGTGCTCAACAGGATGGTCGGCAAAGGAGAAGAGACGTTCACCGTCAAATGGCCCAACGACATCTACTACGGCGACCGGAAAGTCTGCGGCACTCTCATTGAATGCGACCTGCTGGGAAAATATGTCAACAACTGCATCATCGGAACTGGACTCAACGTGAACCAGCTTGTCTTCACGAGCGACGCTCCCAACCCCGTATCCCTCAGACAACTGCTCGGAAAGGAGTTCGACAGGGAACAACTGCTCGAGAACATCATACACCAGTTCACCGAGCTCTACCGGATACTCGAGAGCGGCAACTGGAACGACATACGGAAGGAATATGCTGACTGCATCTACCGAAAGGAGGGATTACACCCTTACACCGACACCACAGGACCCTTCCGCGCACGAATTGCAGGAATCGAAGAGAGCGGACACCTGCTCCTACAGGACGACAACGGACGGTTACGTCGCTATGAGTTCAAAGAAGTGAGATTCGATATTGAAAGCTGAAAACTGAAAGTTGAAAGTATAAGGTTGATAATTGAAAGTGAAGTGCCATGTCACCGGCCTCATTATAATTATATCATACAGGACAAAGACAAATGACATCCCCAAAGAACATACATATATCTGATTACGACTATGAGCTGCCCGACAGCCGCATAGCAAAATACCCGCTGGCTGACCGCGACGCAAGCAAGCTGCTGATTTATGATCACGGGACTGTGAGAGACGACCATTTCACCTCCCTGCCATCCTACCTGCCGGCAGGAGCACTCATGGTGTTCAACAACACTAAGGTGATACAGGCAAGGCTCCATTTCCAGAAAGAGACGGGCGCCACAATTGAGGTGTTCTGCATGGAGCCTTTCCTTCCTCTTGAATACCAGCAGAACTTCGCGGCGAAAGGTGAATGCCAGTGGCTGTGCATGATTGGCAACCTCAAACGATGGAAGAGCGGACGGCTCGACCGAACGGTAGAAGTCGGAGGAAAACCGCTGACATTCAGTGCCGAACGAATTGACACCGGCAACACTCTACCACAGAACGACAACGGAACCAAGCACCTCGTGAGATTCTCATGGTCTGACCCTCACGTGGTCTTCTCCGAGGTGCTGGAAGCATGCGGAGAGATGCCCATACCACCCTACCTCAACCGGAAGACTGAAGAGAGCGACCTCAGAACCTACCAGACCGTCTATTCAAAGGTGAAAGGCTCTGTGGCTGCACCCACGGCCGGACTGCACTTCACTCAGCGAGTGCTCAATGACCTCGACGAAAAAGGAATCGACAGAGAGGAGGTGACACTACACGTGGGAGCAGGAACGTTCAAGCCTGTGAAGAGCGAGGAAATCGGAGAACACGACATGCACTCCGAATATATCGTGGTGAAACGTCAGACACTGCAGAAGCTTATACGACACGGAGGAAAGGCTATCGCCGTCGGAACCACATCCGTCCGAACGCTAGAAAGCCTGTACTATATCGGACGGAAACTCGAAGGACAAAAGGATCTCAGCGAGCAGCAGCTGCACGTAGAGCAATGGGAGGCATACGACGAAACAGCCTCCGAAGAAGACGACGAACAGCTCACCATCAGATATCTACAGAACATCCTCGACTACCTCATCTCAAACAACCTCGAAGCACTCCACACCAGCACTCAAATCATCATAGCGCCTGGATACCACTACCACATCGTCAAATTCATGGTCACCAACTTCCATCAGCCACGATCAACCCTACTGCTGCTCGTATCCGCTTTCGTCAACGGAGACTGGCGAACAATCTACGACTATGCCATCAGCCATGAATTCCGATTCCTCAGCTACGGAGACTCATCACTGCTGATTCCATAGGAACCAATGACAAAAGGATTCAAAAACATTTTCATTATAGATTATTCAAGGAGTAGCTAAACTATCCAGCTACGGAATAAAGTTTCTGTTTTTTCCAGCAAGTAGAGACACAGACAACATAAAATAATTAGCACTGGGCAGAGATGATACATGAATTTCAGTTACGGGTGCTGCCTGAGACGGCGGCGTCGGAAGAGAAGATAGCAGAATATATCGCATCGGAGAAGGGAATCAAGCGAAAGGGAATCACACACGTTGCCGTGGTCAGACGGAGCATCGACGCACGTCAGCGCACCATCTACGTGAACCTGACGGTCAGGGTGTACGAGAACGAGGAACCTCCGAAAGAGCTGTTCACCCCGGTGAACTACCACAACGTGGAGGGAAGGCCTGAGGTGATCGTGGTGGGCGCCGGACCAGGAGGTCTCTTCGCCGCACTCAGGCTGATTGAGCTGGGGGTCAGACCCATTGTGGTGGAAAGGGGAAAGGACGTGCACGCAAGAAGAAAGGACGTGAGCATGATTGGAAAAAGCCACGTCGTCAACCCGGAGTCCAACTACTGCTTCGGAGAGGGAGGCGCAGGGGCTTTCTCCGACGGAAAACTCTATACCAGAAGCAAAAAACGGGGAAACACCCAGAAAATACTTGAGGTCTTCTGCCAGCATGGTGCATCACCGGCCATCCTGGTGGATGCACACCCACATATCGGAACCAACAAACTGCCCTCGGTGATTGAGGCCATGAGGGAGACCATCATCCGGTGCGGAGGGGAAGTAAGGTTCCAGACGAAGATGACCGAACTGCTCATCCACGACAACAAAGTGGAGGGGATTGCGGCGGAGCATACCACAGACGGACCGGACGGCACTGACACAAGCACCGAGGAATTACACGGACCCGTCATACTAGCCACTGGACACTCAGCACGAGACGTCTACAGATGGCTTCACCGACATGACGTGGAAATCGCGGCGAAAGGCATAGCCGTCGGCGTCAGGCTGGAGCATCCGGCTGAGATGATCGACCGAATACAGTATCACTGCAAAGAAGGCAAAGGAAAATACCTGCCCACCGCTGAGTACAACTACGTGATGCAGGCGGCTGGAAGGGGGGTCTATTCCTTCTGCATGTGCCCCGGTGGAACCGTCGTTCCGGCTGCCAGCGGACCCGAGCAGCTGGTGGTGAACGGGATGTCGTCATCGCTGCGAAACTCACCATGGAGCAACAGCGGAATGGTGGTGGAGACTCGGCCAGAGGACCTTGACGACAACACGCTCATCGACAACGACGCTCTCGTCTTCATCAACTCCATGCTGGCAGACGAGGCAGACCATTGGGACCCCAAGAGCCCGCTCGCCATGATGCAGATGCAGGCTTACCTCGAGAAACTGACATGGCAGCAGGGTAACCGAAGGCAGACGGCACCGGCTCAACGGATGGCTGACTTCGTGAATAACCGCGTATCAGCCAGCCTGCCAGACAGCTCATACCAACCGGGACTCATCATCTCGCCTCTGCATTTCTGGATGCCTAAGTTCGTCACCACAAGACTGCAGGAGGGATTCAAGCGATTCGGAAAGAGCTCCCACGGATTCCTCACCAACGAAGCAGCCATGATTGCAGTCGAGACAAGAACGAGCTCACCAGTCAGAATCCTACGCGATAACGAATCGCTGCAGCATGTACGCCTACAAGGTCTCTTCCCTTGCGGAGAAGGAGCGGGCTACGCAGGAGGTATCGTGTCTGCGGGAGTCGACGGAGAGCGATGCGCGGAGATGGCGGCGGCATACGTCTGCAGATAAGCTCTGGCAACATCATCCCATATTTGTTCAACAACAAAGTCTAATAAAATAACGGAAAAATGAGAAGAACCACCAATTGGCCGGCCATCGCCGCCATCGCCATTGCAGCTATTACCGGAGGATGCAGCAAAAACAAAGAGCAAGCCGCAAAAACCGACACGACGGCCGATACATTCATCACGGCCAGCACTGAAGGCGAAGACGCATCATCCGAAAAACAGGAAGCTGGAAGCAGTGAAGCAACAAAGACCACCAGCAACCAGCAGAAGCCGAAGACCAACGACAACGACCCGAACCTGAGGGGATACAAGTACAAATACGACAAGCAGACGAAATACGAGGACGGTATCTTCAACGACACGCCTGACTACATCGCCCTGCCGGCTAAAATCCACGACAAACCGGAGCAGCTGCTATTCAGAAAGACATACGCCGTCTCCTACAACAAGGACACAAAACAGGCCAACTGGGTGGCATGGCACCTCACGAAACCTCACACCTACGGGAATGTGGAAAGGCCGCCTAGGGCGTTCCACGACGACGAGGACGTGCCTAACAGCACACACTTCTACGACTATAACAAGTCGAAGCAATACGACAGGGGACACCTCTGCCCGGCGGGAGACAACAAATGGGACGAGGACGCCATGTATGAGACGTTCCTCATGTCAAACGTCTGCCCGCAATACTACGACCTGAACAGCGGAGTCTGGAACGACATCGAAATCAAATGCCGCGAATGGGCTAGGCAGGAAGGAGACGTCTACATCGTGGCAGGACCATACTTCTACCCAAACAAACGCAACAGGGAACTCATCGGAGGTAGCAAGATTCCTGTACCAGACGCCTTCTTCAAGGTGGTGATCAGCAACAAGCACAAGGGAAAAGGCATCGGATTCATGTGTGAGAACCGACGAGGCAGCTCCAACCTCAACGACTACAGCATGACAATCGACCAAATTGAAAGGATGACAGGAATCGACTTCTTCCCCGCACTTCCCGACGACATGGAAGAACGAGTGGAAAGCGAGGTGGGAAATTTCAGATAGACTTCTTGGTGGTTTGAAATCCGAGGTTTTTCAAAAGTAATCACAACTGTCCGACCCGTCCGACCCGTCCGACAACTCAAAATAAAAAAAAGGAGTCCTAATTTGGATTCCTTTTCTTTGTGGGCGTTGACGGATTCGAACCGCCGACCCTCTGCTTGTAAGGCAGATGCTCTAAACCAGCTGAGCTAAACGCCCGAAATGCCTCTCTTCCGAAATGCAATGCAAAGTTACGGAAAATTTCTATTCCCACCAAACAAATTCAAGAAAAAAGTGAATAAAAGTAAATAAATCGCACTGAAAAGTGAAATAAACTGAATTATTACAAAAGAAATCGGATTTTTTTTGTGCAAAATGAAAGTAAATTGTAATTTTGTATCGATAATTACAGCGTGAAACCGCCACCACGACGGTTTTCCGACTTCAACAATGTGAGCAAAGATGAAATATAGCATATACACCTTAATTATATTTGCAGTATTCGCTGCCTCTTGTTCTGAGCAGCAATACTTCGTCAAGGGCAAATCGACTCAGTCGACGCTCGACGGTGAATATGCGTATATGGCGCCCATGACATCTTACAGCCTCCCTTATATCGACTCATGCAGAGTCGTACACGGACAGTTCGAGATGACAGGACCACTCGACTCCATTCAGTGCGTCACCATTTACATGGGAAGCACGGGGATCCCTATGGTACTCGAGACCGGAGAGGTCAGCATCAACTTCCAAAACTCTAACATAAGGGTCAGCGGAACACCGCTCAACGACAGGTTCTACACCTTCCTCAACACCAGGGACTCACTGATTTTCGTTCAGAAAGAACTATACGACCGTATCTCGGCCATGAGCGTTTACAGCACTTTCAGCAACTACGACTCTGACGCCACTGCCATTCGGAACGTGACAGCACAAATCGACAGCCTCGAATGTGCGTTCGTGGAGGAAAACTACGACAACGTACTGGGAGTGTCTTGGTTCCTAAGGATGTGTGATGAGGCTTCTTCATCTGCCGGACATTTCTGCATGCCCCCAAAGTTGCAGAAAATATATGAGTCAGCACCACCCATTTTCAAGCAGAACCACGAAATCCTGAACTTCCGGGAAATGTGCAAGGGAGCAACCTACAGCCAGAAATATTATAATTATTAAGAGGAAGTAGAAAGGGAAGTAGAAAGGGAAGCAGAAGAGGAAGTCAAAAGGGAAGTAGAAGAGAGAGAGTCAAAACGGGAGAAATAAGGCAAGTTTAAGAATAAATCATTCATACTTAAACAATCTTTTCACATAGCGTTAAAGGGAATTTTCGGGAAGTTGAAAATATTGCTCAATTAATTTACGAATTTGTTTCCATTTATTAATTATTATTTGTAACTTTGCATAAATATAGCACTTTACCAAACGGAAAAGCATAACTTTTTATGCAGATAAACAAAGACAATAAACTATATTATATCGTCATGGCGGCAGACATGGCGCTCATTGTCGTACTGAACTATGTTCTCTACTTGCTCTTCATGAAACTGTCGCCGATGGCGTTCCCAAACATCGGGTTTAAGCTGACTACTTTCATCCTACTGGTCGCACACCTCATCAGCTTCACCATTAGGCCATCGGTCAACCAGAAAAGGTTCAACAGATCGGAGGACGTCGTCAAGAACGTTCTTATAACGGGGATGCTTTTCGGTGTCTTCACCTCTCTCATCATCATTCTCTTCTATCCTTCGATGAGATTCCCAAGAACCTATTTCTTCACATACATCATCGTTTTCGTTCTGCTGCTGCTGATTGAACGACTGGTGCTACGGAAAATTTTCTTCCATCTCAGAAAACGGAAACGAAACCACAACAACATCGTTCTCGTCGGAGACACCATCGGGATTCGCGAGGTTTTCCACTACCTCTCACAGCCCGTTCACGGATACACAACGATGGCTCACTTCGGAAAAGAGCCCAGCCAGGACCCCGACCTGAAAGAACTTTACGCAGGAACACCCGACAAAATATATGAGTGGATGGCGGCCAACAACAAGGGCAACGTAATCAACGAAATATACGCCTATTACGAGCATAACGACCAGGAAAGGATCAACATGCTGTCCAAATACTGCGACAACAACCTCATCAGGTTCTTCTACGTACCCGACCTCAACATCTTCCGAGGGAAACTCTCATTCACTCAGTTCAACCAGACTCCTGTCGTGGCAAGAAGAAGAGAACCGCTCACCTACCCCATGAACCAGTTCATCAAACGAACTTTCGACATCATTTTCTCGCTACTCGTACTGATTCTGGTGTTCCCTATCTTCTTCATCGTTTCTGCAATCATCATCAAGATTCAGTCACCAGGACCCATCTTCTTCCGGCAGCAACGGACCGGACTGGACGGCAAGTCCTTCGGATGCCTGAAATTCAGGTCGATGCACGTCAACAAAGACGCCGACAAAATACAGGCTACTAAAAACGACCCACGGAAATTCTCCTATGGCGACTTCATGAGAAAGACGAATATCGACGAGCTGCCGCAGTTCATCAACGTGCTAATAGGAGATATGTCTGTCGTGGGACCGCGGCCACACATGCTCAAGCATACCGACGAATACTCCAGTATCATCAACCGATACATGGTGCGGCACCTCGCAAAGCCGGGAATCACAGGACTCGCGCAGGTAAGCGGATTCCGAGGGGAAACACAGATGATCAGCCAGATGGAGGACAGAGTGAAGAAGGACATCGAATACATCGAGAACTGGACACTGCTGCTCGACATCAAAATCATCCTCAAGACCATCACAAACGTGATTCACGGAGAGAAGAACGCATATTAACTTTGAAGTTTGAGATTTAACCATCCGGACGGAAACAAGGAACCTCAAGTTTGAAATATGAGGTTTGAGAAACGGAAAGAAAAAACAATCACAGACAAACAAGATATTAAAAACAAAGAACATACAAAAAAAGGACAAAGAACCAATGGACACAGTACTTAGCGGCATACGCCCTACCGGACACTTGCACTTGGGAAACTATTATGGTGCAGTGAGAAGTTTCGTGAAAATGCAAAATGAATACAACTGCTTTTTCTTCATCGCCGACTGGCACTCGCTCACCACACACCCCACTCCCGAAAACATCCAGAACTCTACACGAACCATTCTCGCGGAATACCTAGCTTGCGGACTGGACCCGGAGAAAGCGACGATATACATACAGAGCGACGTGGCGGAGACCATCGAACTATACCTGTATCTCAACATGAACACATACATCGGAGAGCTGGGACGCGTCACCACATTCAAGGAGAAGGCTAGACAGCAGCCCGACAACGTGAACGCGGGACTCTTCACCTACCCAACACTCATGGCGGCAGACATTCTGCAGCACAGGGCGAAATGGGTGCCAGTGGGAAAAGACCAGGAGCAGAACATGGAAATGGCACGCAAATGCGCCAGAAGGTTCAACAACATCTACAAGACTGACTTGTTCCCGGAGCCGCAGAACTACTATTTCGGAGCGGAGGCACTGAAAGTGCCGGGACTCGACGGAACAGGAAAGATGGGCAAGAGCGACGGAAACTGCATTTTCCTTTGCGACGACGAGAAAGTGGTTCGGAAGAAAGTGATGAGGGCGGTGACTGACAACGGACCGCAGACACCCAACAGCGAGAAGCCGGAGGTGATTGCCAACCTCTTCAAGATGATGAGCATCGTCTCAAGCCCTGACACACTACAGTATTTCGATGAGAAATGGAACGACTGCACACTACGCTACGGAGACATGAAGAAGCAACTTGCGGAGGACATGGTGGCCGTGCTCAACCCCATACGTGAGCGCATCTTGGAATTCTCTGCCGACACCGACAGACTCGACAAGATTGCAGCGGAAGGAGCGATGAAAGCACGCGAAAGCGCGGCTGCAACTCTCAGGGAAGTCAGAAAGACTATCGGTTTCAGAGTTTATTAACACCTAAAACAAACATATTACTATCCCTAAATTTTTCAAACTATGGCTTACAAGATTATTGACATCGAGGGCGTAGGCGACGTCTACGCACAGAAGCTCATCGCGGCTGGAATCGAGAAGGTGGAAGACCTGCTCGCTAAATGCGGAAAGCCGGCTGGCAGAAAGGCGCTGGCTGAGGAGACTGGTATCAGCAGCAAACTCATCCTCAAATGGACCAACCATGCTGACTTGTTCCGTATCAACGGCGTTGGACCACAGTTCGCAGAACTCCTGGAAGCTGCGGGAGTGGACACCGTGAAAGAGCTGAAACACCGTGTGGCAGCAAACCTCAAGGCTAAGCTCGACGAGACAAACGAGGCAAAGAACCTATGCAACAGGGTGCCGGCTGAGAGCGAAATCCAGAAAATGATCGACCAGGCTAAGGAGATGGAGCCCGCGGTGGAATACTAAATCCACACAGGATCCTGAACGGCGACAAGAAAGAGGCGAGCCAGCGGCACGCCTCTTTCTTGTCTTTCTATAAGGAATGGAATCACAGGGCTAACCGGAATCCTGTATGGTAATACTTTGCCTCTGGCTTGGCACTGTAACGGTATGAACAATGGCAGTAACGCTGACCATCCTCCCAATGGCTTCCACGGATCACCTTGTTGGCACCATAACCGGGACCACCGGGGTTCGTCAGGTCAAGGATATTATACGACGCATACCAGTCGTCACACCACTCGGCTACGTTGCCGCCCATGTCATAGATGCACAGCTCATTTGGCTGCATGATGGCCACAGGGTTGGTCGACTTGCAGATATGTGCGTTCCATGCCACCTCGTTGCAGCTGTTGCTGCCAGGGAAAGAATACTGCTTGCTGATATTTCCACCACGGGCGGCATACTCCCACTCGGCCTCTGTAGGCAAACGGAATGTACGGCCGGTCACCGCGTTCAGTTTCTCTATGAATGCCTGGCAATCATTCCATGACACATTCTCCACCGGCAGGTTGTCACCCTTGTGGGATGAAGGGTTCGTTCCCATCACAACTTTCCAGAGAGCTTGAGTCACCTCCGTCTGTGCGATTCTGAAACTGGAAATCGCCACATTGTGGCAAGGCTGTTCATCCACATCTCCGTATTGAGTCTGTTCGAGAGTGGCGCCCATGAGGAAGACACCACCTTGTACGCCAATCATATTGATATCCACACCTTTCACATTGATTTTCTCAGGCTCAAGGAACTGAGTGCTGAAGTCATTGAAATGACGGCGTTGCAACTGGGGGTTGGAAACTGCCTCATCGATATCATGCTGGGTGACGGAAGCAACGAGCCGGAGACCCGTATGATAATTAGAGCTGCTGGGACGGAGGCTGTAACGGAAGGACACACGTGCAGCGTTCGTGCCGTCAATCCAGTGGCCGCCCCTCACGCACTTGTTTGTACCGCTCAGAGGACCGATCGGATTGGTCAGGCAGCTGTCAACGTATTCATCATACCAGTCGTAGCACCACTCGGCCACATTGCCGCTCATGTCGTACAAACCGAGCTCGTTCGGACGCTTCTGCTTCACTGGCATCGTCTTTGCAGCGTTGCTCACCGACCATCCCAGACCGTCCAGGAAGTCGTCACCGGCAAACATCCAGTGGCCGGACAGACAACCACCACGGGCGGCATACTCCCATTCTGCCTCAGTCGGCAATCGGAACTCCATACCGGTCATGGAGTTCAGCTTGCTCAGGAAAAGCTGGCAGTCGTTCCATGAAACCGTCTCAACCGGTGACTGGGGGTCACGGAAATTCGACGGGTTGGTACCCATCACCGCCTGCCACAACTCCTGTGTCACCTCAGTCTCACCTATATAATAGGTGCTGAGAGCTACGTTATGACAAGGATATTCGTCAATCTCTGAACGATAGTATTGATCGATGGTCGTGCCCATAAGGAATGTACCGCCTTGAACGCAAATCATATTGAACTTGACTCCGTTGACTGTGACCTCCTTGTCGTTAACACGGCAGGTGAGATAATCGGCGAAAGGGGCCAGAGAGTCGGTCTTGATATCCTCAGGCATATAGGCCACCAGGTTGACAACGGTGTCGGAGCTCAGGGGCTGCGCCAACAATGCAACTGAGTCAACGGTCTCCACTTTCTCAAGGTTTTCCACTACTTCCACTTGCGGCTTCTTCTTCCTCCTGAACCATTTCTTCCAGAACTGGGCGTCTGACTCTGTTGGGAAGAACATAATAATTAATAAGGTGATGCATACACGCATACCTTTCGACAAATTTGCGTTAAATCTCATTTTTTTGACTGTAGAACTATAGAATGAATGTTATATTCTGAAAAACTATGCGAAATTACAACTATTTATTATAATATGAAGAAAAGAGGGCAAGATTTTAACAAATTTTAGTAATTTGGAAAGATTTTTTCGTCTTGACTAAAAAAAAATCGGAAAAAAGAGAAAGATTATAAAAAAAAGTATTAACTTTGTGCCAAATTAGCGGATTAAGCGCATTCAGTCATAAAAAAAACGATTATAAACCAACAAAACAATAAACAACAAAAAAACGACTGTTTTTATTGCTAAAACAACCATTTAGCGATAAAAAGCAAGATAAATTGTGCTATTTTGCGAAAAAAATTCAAAAAATAGTTTGCATGAATGAAAAAATCACTATATTTGCAATAAATTAAGTAAATTTTCTATTTATTAACTAAAACTAGTTATGTTATGAAGAAATTAATTTTATCTCTAACACTTGTTTGTGCATGTGCTGCAGCTAATGCACAGCAAACGATTTACAACCCGAAATTTACCGATAACGTATACATCGGTATCAACGGTGGTGTAAACACGAATCTTGCCTTTGACGAGGCATTCCCACTCAACCCTACCTTCGGCATCCGTCTCGGTAAGGACTTCAACCCGATCTTCGGGGTGTTCGTAGAAGGAAGTGCGTGGTTCGGATCTCACACTGAGAAGGACAGCAGAATCTTCCCGGAGCGTTTCGACCAGTATTACAAGGATGGTAAGCACAACGCTTTCCGTGCTGCTAACGTAGGTGTGTATGGAACTATCAACCTCATGAACGCTTTCTGCGGATATCAGGGAGAGCCTCGTCCATTCGAGATTTCTACTGTTGCTGGTCTTGGCTGGGGTATGGTATTCGTTCCGTCAAGCGACAAGAACAACACTCACTTCGTTGCTGAGACTCTTGGCGTTGACGAATACAAGGACGAGGATCGTGACCACCTGAGCGCTAAGGCTGGACTTGACTTCGCTTTCAACTTTGGATCACAGAAGGAGCATCAGCTCTACATTGAGCCCGCTGTTATCTGGAACCTCAACAAGAGCGGTTTCGACGGCATCGAGTTCAACAAGCACTATGCTTACCTTTCACTCTCTCTTGGTTACAACTACAAATTTGGTTGCTCTTATGGTGGACACAACTTCAAGGCTGGTCGCGACTGCGATGCTGAGCTCGCTAAGCTGCAGGCTCTCCTCGACGAGTGCAACCGCAAGCAGCCTCAGGTTATCACCAAGGAAGTTATCAAGGAAGTGCCGAAGGAAGTTATCAAGTATGTTGAGAAGCCGGGTATCGCAATGGAGAACCTCAAGGTTGTTCCGTTCGAGGTTAACAAGTGGTACATCTCTGACAACGCTCAGAACGACCTCAACTCAATCCCTGCTGGCGCACACGTACAGATCATCGGTACTGCTTCTCCTGAGGGTAACGCAGGATGGAACCAGGAGCTCTCAAACAACCGTGCACAGGCTGTTGCTGACTACCTCAAGGAGCGTGGCGTAGTTGTTGACTCTTGCGAGGGTCGCGGTGTTGAGGGTAAGACCTCTAACCGTCTGGCTATCGTTTACGTTGTTAGCCGTCCTCAGTAATTTATTGACTACTGAATCATAAGGAGGTCCCATTTCGGGACCTCTATTTTTGTTTTTCTAAAACCTTGAAACGAAAAGAATAAGGAATAAAGAAGCGTTTTAGGCAAAAAATACTGGCTTTGAGACGAAAAAAAGCTGAAAAATGATAGAATGACTGAAAAAATCACTAACTTTGCAGTTAATAATCATTCATTCACTCTTTTATTGATCAAAAAAAGGATCTTTTTTATGAAAAAAGTTATTTTCTCTATCGCATTGGCATGTGCCGCTACTGCTGCCAATGCACAGCAGTCGATTCTGACAGGAGAGTTCACCGACAACATCTATGTCGGAGCCAACCTGGGCGTCAACACCAACCTACGCGGTAACAAACTATTCCCTCTGAACCCTACGTTCGGACTTAGGGTAGGAAAAGACTTCACACCGGTCATCGGCATGAACATCGAGGCAACGACATGGTTCGGATCACACGCCGAGAAGCACGGACACATTATTGAAGGATACGACCGATTCGACACCTACCCCATGCTGGAAACCGTAAGGAATTACTATGAAACGCCGGAGGGTACTGAATACTACGACACCGACGGTGTCGTGAAATCTAACGGACACAACTTCTTCCGTGCACTCAACCTCGGTATCAACGGAACTGTCAACCTCACCAACCTGCTGAACGGATACCTCGGGGAGCCTCAGCAAATCGAGGTCATCACACAGTTCGGAATCGGATGGGCACATGTGTTCTCACCATCAAGCAGCCGTCAGATCGTGAAGAAGGAAGACCGCGACGTGCTCACTCTGAAGACTGGAGTTGACGTGGCTTACAACTTCGGAGAAGAGAAAGAGCACCAGGTTTACATCGAGCCTGCTATTCTCTGGAACCTCAACAAGGACGGACACAGCGGTATTCAGATGAACAAGCACTACGCATACCTCAGCCTCGCTGTTGGATACAACTACAAGTTCGGATGCAGCTACGGAGGACATAACTTCAAGTTCGGACGTGACTGCGACATCGAAATCGCACGCCTCAACGCCATGCTCGAGGACTGCAGGAAGAACCCGCAGGTGGTCGAGAAAGTCGTGGAGAGAGTCGTTGAGGGAGGTACAAAAACCATATCTATCGACAACCTCAAGGTCGTACCCTTCGAACAGGGAAAGTGGGACATCAGCGAGGACGCTAAAGTGGACCTCAACTCTATCAAAGCAGGATCACACGTACAGATTATCGGTACCGCATCCCCGGAGGGTAACGCGGAGTGGAACCAGAAGCTGTCTATGAACCGTGCCAACGCTGTGGCTGCATATCTTGAGAGCAGAGGAGTCATCATCGACGCCATCGAAGGACGTGGTGTAGAGGGTAAGACATCCAACCGACTTGCCATCGTATATGTTCTTTAAGCATTTCATAGGATAAGTTATGTATATACTGGGGGGCAAACTGTCACCCGGAAGAAGGGGAAGGAGACCGCAAAAGCGTGTCTCCTTCCTTTCTGATTTGCAAATAAATCGTAAATAGTTAAGCAGAAACAGGATTTTATTTGGATAATAACAAGAATAATCGTATCTTTGCTGAACTATTGCGGTAAAAGAATGATGTCGCAACACCTTTTATATTCATCTCCCATCCATTCAAGCCCTAATCAATGATGAACAACTACTGTCCGAAGATAATACTTTCCTTGTTGTTGCTCCTGTGCGTTTACACCGTGACCATGGCGCAATACAACCCTCGCTTTGAGGACCGATACGAGACCGACGCAAAAAAGAAAAAGAAAAAGAAGGACAAGAAAGCAAAGCTTCCGGAACCCATCGAGTTCACAGAAATATCTCCCACGAACTATGCGGCTAACCCTGACAGGCCGGGGACCGACCTGCAGCAACCGCCATTGTTCAACAACAGGAGAATTGTGATCGGAAGCGGACAGGGAAAGACTGGAATAGACATCAGCCATTACCAGGGATACATCAACTGGGCGGAGGTGGCTAGAGACCCGCAGGTCACTTTCGTCATCATGAAAGCAACGGAGTCAAGCGACTTTGTCGACGACAGATACCACTTCAACATAAGGGAGGCTCACAGGAACGGGCTCAAAGTGGGTAGCTATCACTTCTACAGAGCACATGTGGACCCACAGCTACAGTTCAACAACATGATGCGGAACATCGACCCTCAGCAGCAGGACATCATTCCTGTCATTGACGTCGAACTCACCAACGGTGTGTCTTACGACCTCTTCATTAGCCGACTACAAAGGCTTTGCGAACTCGTGACACATGCTTATGGAGTAAGGCCTATCATCTACACCGGACGTAACTTCTTCAACAAATATTTCCAGAGCTACTACTGGCACCAGTACAAATTCTGGATTGCCGCCTACACGACGAACCAGCCAGTGCTGAACAACGACCAAGACTACATCATGTGGCAGTTCACCGACAAGAGCCGCGTACAGGGAATCAAGGGGGGGGTGGACATGAGCCGTTTCATGTTCGGGCACACCATCGAGGAAATCCTTTACAGGAGGTAGTTATGAGTGAAAAAGTGTATAGTGTATAGTGAATAGTGAAAAATGAAATCTGTCAGACATATCACAGCAATCCTGTTGCTACTGTTGGCTAGCATAACGGCATGGAGCCAACAGGTGGAATGCACAACGGCCGACCGCGCTAAAATCGAGTCAATCCTGCGCAAGGCCGCCACAGAAGCCGGCAATGAGAACCGAATGATTTACTTCGGAAAGCAGTTCATAGGCATACCGTACGTCGCACACACGCTGGAGGAAGGAGACTGGGAACATCTGATTGTCAATGTACACGGACTAGACTGCACTACATTCGTGGAGACCGTTTTCGCTCTCTATCTTTGCGACAAAAACAACGAAAGGACATTCGACGACTTCTGCAGATACCTCACCAAGATTCGCTTCCGAAACGGACAAATGACCGACTACACCTCAAGACTCCATTACTTCACATGGTGGGGAGAGGACAACGAGCAGCTGGGACTGGTCAGACAGGTCGTAAGAGACGGCGCACCTTTCTCTGCCATTCAGACTGTGAACATCAACTACATGAGCGCACATCCCGAATACTATAAACAACTGAAACTGCATCCGGAGTTCATACCAGTCATCCGACGACTGGAGCAGGAGACCAACGGCCGCAAGTTCCGCTACATACCCAAGTCCCGGCTGAACGGCAGTCCCAAAGAATTAGCCGACGTACACACCGGAGACATCATCAGCATCATCACCAACAAGGACGGACTCGACACCAGCCACGTGGGCATCGTATTCTGGCAGGACGGAAAGCTGCATCTGATGCATGCATCTAGTCTGTATAAAAAGGTGGTGATGGACCAGAAGACATTCTACGACTACTCACAAGGGCAGAAATCACATCTCGGCATAAGGGTGTACAGGCCGAACTAAGACCACATTTTATAAAAGAGACTAAAAAAGACGGACCAATCCTGCCTTACTTCAATGCTATTTTATATCGGATGAGCCTCGGCTTGTTCGATATGACCAACAGGGAGGAAATTTCCGTCTTTTTTTATCCATCATTCCTACTAATAAGGAGGCGGAGAAAGAGACAATTCATCCGGCGTGGTCAGACGACTACCGCCATTACCTTAAAAATCAGAGAAAATGGACAGCAAGCAAATGACAATGGTTGCGCTACGCTACCGCGCACTCTTCCTCGACATCAACCGGGAGGACATCAACATGACTTCAGCTGCCACCACTCCTGTGATGGCATTCGTGGCACGACTGAGCGAAAACGGATTCAGCGTAAGCGAGGAGTTGCTGCATGCACTGACCGCTGTGCCGACCACACGCCTGGCTGAAATCGTGGAATGTATCGACGAGGTGATGGGCGTCAAGCTGAACTGGGCACCGCTGGTGAAAGGTTGGGACGTGCCGACGGGAGAGAACATCGTCGACCATCTCGTCACCTTCTTCGCCAACCTGCTTGGAAAGGACTCCGGAATCAAAGGGACTACCCTGCCCTGCGGACACCTCATACCGGATGGGACATTCCCGCTCGAGCGGTACAACGGCTGCCCCTTCTGCGGCACGCCCTTCCAAACGGCCAACCAGGTCTACAAAGGTCAGGGAAGCAAGAAGAAAGAGCTGAGGCTGTTCACACGGGAGGACCTTGCCCGCGTGATGGAATCGCTCCTCACATCCGCCACACCGCTCGATGCTACACAGAAGACCTCCCTCGGGCAGCTGCTTGAGGAATTACCACTTCCTCAGGATGTCGACATCCGAATGAAGGAGACATGCATGATCGTCATCAGGCACATGGCTAAGACTGGTCAGGCGGACGAAGCCATGCGTTGGCTCAAGACACCGACCGACGTGCTACGATATCTCTGGTTCGAAAAGACGGGATATGCACAGATTATAGAGCCGAAGACGCTCACCCAGCAGGCACGCCGGCTCTATTACCACATGTGGGGACCGCTCGACAAGGGACAGGAAGCAGCAGCTGAGATGAAGCGACGCTTGAAGCTGAAATACGACCGCAAGACCTGCATGCGAGTGGCAAGATGGCTGAACAGCCTGCCGATGACAGCCCGACAGTGCGCGGAGAACATGAACCCGAAACGGGGTATGTGGGTGCGCATGATCCGCGCACTCCGCCTGGGAGAATACTCCCGCAGGAAAAGATTCGAAAAACTGGCGGAGCTGCTTGACGTGTTCTACAAACAAGACTACACTACCTATGCAGGACAGGTGGACGCAGCACGCATCGCAAATGACGCGGACCGAATGCTGGCATTACTGAAGAGCCGGCCGGGACTGTTCGCCCGCTGCCTCTTTGCCACCATGCTGAGGTTCGGCGAAGAACAAGTGACGGCGGCATTCAATGAAGTGGCTGACCAGGTGCCGGCACGACTGCTCCTTTCGATGGCCAATACAGCAGAAAGCTATTTCGACACGGAGGCCGAGCGACTGGTACGCCCCGTCACGGGGGTACACCACCGCATAGCCCCCAACAAACTGCTGGCACTTTATGACACGCAGACACTGGAATCAATGAGAAAATCGGTCACCGACATCTACCGGTCGTCAATGGCAAGGCGTTTTGCAGCACAACCCACAGCCTCAAAGGCCATCTATATCGACCCTGTACTTTTCAACATACCGATCAGCGTGGGAGACCGCTCCACCACCATACAGGACACATCATGCGCTCTGACGGGTACTCGGTTCCCAGTGGAGGGCGATGCCGTAAGGCTGTTCCTCCAGTGGGGAAAAGGGCTGCCCGCACAGTGGCTCGACATGGACCTGAGCGCCAGGATTGCCATGGAGGACGGTACTTCTGAAGAATGTGCCTACTACAACCTCACCTGCACCGGTGCCAAGCATTCAGGAGACATTCAGCACATACCCGACATGGTGGGCACAGCGGAATATATCGAGCTGTCACTCCCGGAACTGGAAGCGGCACATGCACGATTCGTCACCTTCACCTGCAATGCCTACTCCATCGGAGCGCTCTCCCCAAACCTGGTCGTAGGATGGATGGACTCATCTTATAAGATGAAGGTGTCGCAGAAAAACGGCGTAGCCTACGACCCCTCATGCGTACAGCACATGGTACGCATCAGCGAGGGAAACCTCTCCAAAGGCCTTGTGTTCGGCGTGCTCGATGTGCTGAAACGAGAGATTATATGGCTGGAAATGCCATTCACATCACAGACACTACGCGACTTGGACTCCAAGTCCGTTGAGGCTATGCTGAGAAGACTGAGAGAGAAGGTCAGCATCGGAGAGCTGCTCACACTCAAAGCCGAGGCACAGCACCTCACCATCATGGATACGGCGGACTCGGCCGATGAACAATACACATACGAATGGGCACTGAACCCGGCCGACGTGAATAAGTTGCTCAGTCTCTAGCGGTCATGCAGCAACCACGCCATGACATCAGCACCGTTTCAACCGATTCATAAAGAAAACGCATACGAAGGAAGGCCCGTATGCGTTTTTTTGGACCTTGTTTGTAAAAAATCCGCTGAAATAAAAATAATAATCATAAATATTACTCAAACCACAAACTACACATCCATACAACTAAAAAATTAGTTAAAATATCATCCATTACTAAAAAAATTATATAAAAAACTTGTCCGACTAAAAAATTCGTTGTAATTTTGCAATGTTATCATCTGAAAAAGCACGGAATCAACAATTAAAACAGGAGATTCGAATATGAAAGCAAAACAAAAACTGACCAACTCGGAGTTGCAGGTGATGGAATGCCTCTGGCAACTCCCCGACAACAAGGGATTCGGAAAAGATATCACCGAGAAGTTTCCCGAACCGAAACCGGCTTATAACACCGTGGCCACTTTCCTCCAGATTCTGGAGAAAAAAGGATTCGTGGAGTCCTTCCATCACGGACGTAAACTGATATTCCACGCATTGGTCACAAGGGAAGAATATGCACGCTTCTCAATCAAGGACACCACAAAGGCCTTCTTCGGCGGCTCGTTCGCCCGCCTCGTCTCTTTCTTTGCCCAGGAAGAAAAACTGTCCCAGGAAGAAATCGATGAAATCGTAAACATCATTAAAGAAGGGAAAAAATGAGTATAGAATTTGGCATATACCCCCTGACTGGCATACTGCTGGCAGGTCTTCTGTATGGAGTCTACCGACTGCTCATACGTATGCGCTGCCATCCACGCACGAGCCAATGGTATATTGTGGCTGCCGTGGCTGTGACACTGATTGCCACCTTCATGCAGCCGGTGAGATACGTGGAGCGTGAAGCCGTATGGACGGAGGCAGAAGCATCCGTAGCCGACGCTCATGCTGACTGTGCTGAAAAGAAGGCTGAAACCAACAAGCAGATGCCGGTCATCTACCACCAAGCCGCAAAACCGTCGGCATCAACATCGGAGGCAAAGCCTCTTTTCAGCACCAACGTCTTCGCCAGTGAGGCATTCCCATTAATCCGTACTGTCTTCTACGCCGGTGTGGCTGTCATGCTGCTGTTTTTCATCGTGCAGTTGCTATGGTTGGTGCGCATCCGCCAGCGCAGCACCCACATGGACATGGAAAAAGGCATAAGAGTGTACGACACGGACGTGCCAGCGGCGTTCTCGTTCGGCAACAGCATATTCATGCCACTGAAAATCGACGGCGGTGTCCGCGACGACGTGTTCCTCCACGAAAGCCGTCATCTCGCCCACAACCATTACCGCAAGCTCTGCCTCATGCAGCTGCTGCAGTCCGTCCTGTGGTTCAATCCTTTCGTATGGCTCTTCAGCCATGAGCACAAACTGCAGCAGGAGATGGAAGTGGACCAAGACGTGATGGACAGCGGACGCGACCGCGAGCAATATCAGATGAACCTGCTGAGAATGTGTCTGAAAAACAACAGCTGGGTGCAGATTATGCCTGCCTTCGGCAGTTCGGTCATCAAGCACCGAATCCTGTTTATGAACCGCTGGAAGCCATCACGCTTTGCCACGTTAAGAATAGCGGCATCGTTTGTGCTCATCGTATTATTCATGGCGGCCACCGCGTTCGCCACGTTCCATACAAAACCGGAGAAAACACCGCTTGAAGGCTGCTGGGAGATAGAATGGACAAAAGACACAAGCTCACCTTACGAAAATTCTCCTTTCCTGAAGAACAACCAGTATTTCGGGAACGGTATGATGATGAACTTCAGCTGGCACAGCCGCTACAACGGGGTGAACATGAACTTCAATTTCAGTGGTGAGCCAGTCACGTTCCGCAACGGCAAGTTCTACGACTATAAAGGCGACCAGATGAACTATACCATGCTGGATGCCGACACCTATCTTTACGAGTCGACACGTACCCCCGAAATGACCGCCATGCAATCGGGGCCGAACATCACAGAGAAATGGCACCGCACCGCGCCGGACAAGGGGGTGATCCGGATTATCAACTCATTGTCGGATGCGGAAAAGGACAAGAGCCGGATGCTATGCGGAGTATGGAAAGAAGAACCCGACACCACACAATACCAGGAACATTATCTCACTGTCTGCAATGGCATTTACAGCCGGTTCACCATCTTCAGCGACCCGAAAAGCTATTGGTGCAGCGCAGGCGGCTGGTGTGGAGATATCCGTTTCGAGTCCGAAGACAGAGTCTATGTGGGCGACCGCTATGAAAATGTCGAATGGCACACCAAAGACTCCATGACCCTTGTCATTCCGAGAGACAACGGGGTGATTGAAAGGCACGTGTACAAACGGTGGCCTGCACTACCCCAAAGATTCAGACTTTGCCTGACTGCTGCACACAACATCAGCGAACCGAAATGAAAAGCGGAAAAGAACAGGACCGAAGAGATAATGAAAAGCGAGAATTGTCAAGTCAATAAGCTTCATGGATTTGTACAACAAAACAAAAATAATGTAGTTAATTAAAGTTGGAATCATGAAGCTGCTCCCGCACAGTCAGCGATGATCGTGCGGGAGAACTTATTATAATAGAACAATAGATTTGCCGATAGTGAAGTGTCGAACGATGATTTTATTGAGGACTCCGATTTCAGTATCTCCAGATCTTCCGGGTTTTCCGGTTTTTCCGGTATCTCCGGGTTATCCGGCATCTCCGGGTCATCCGGTATTTTGATTAGATTTTGTCAGATTTCTCTCCGAAGGAGACCCAAAATAAATTCATGTCAATTTGAAAATATTTATTCATGATCATTCGTGGTCATTCGTGTTAAAATAAACTCATCACGCAGACTAACGTCCTCTTTTACTCCCTTTTATTACTTCCTTTTTAACTCCCTCTTCTACTTCCAATTCTTTTTTACATTCTTTTTCCGAAAACGTCAGAAACCTATCCATAATCATTGTAACTTTGCTCAAAAATCGTAAAAACCATGAAAAA
>FLNV01000238.1_pt1 | contig 23085 bp, 14 predicted proteins | sample 1140351 | NCBI WGS metagenome assembly FLNV01 (sample SAMEA3878207, study PRJEB12797) | bioreactor metagenome | biome: Moose rumen | place: Sweden | collected 2011-10
CTGGAACAGCTCTTTCTCGCCCCGGAAATAGGAAGCGAGCGTGGAACACAACAAAGACTTTCCGAACCGGCGGGGTCGGCTCAGAAAGACGTACTTGTATGTGTGCGTCATGCGGTAAATCAGCGCTGTCTTGTCTACATAGTACTTGCCGGCTGTGATGATTTCCTCGAAAGTCTGGTTGCCCAGTGGATATTTGGCCTGCTCCGGGTCAATTCCCTCCATCAGGCTGTCAAGCTCCTGGTTCTTCTCGTTCACTTCCATAAGATTTCAGCTTTTTTGCGTTCTTTTGGCAAAAATACACATATTTTTTCAATTCTCCAAATGATTGTCTGATTTCGAACACGAATTTCCGAATTTGTCAGATGATCAGAGCCAAACTTGTTTGAGCTCTGACATGACAAAGAGGAAATCATGAAATAATCGGAACGAATCTTTACGAATAATATTTTTCAGAATGAAGAGTCGGGAGATTGAAAAGATGATTTTTTTTCGAACACGAATCTTTGCGAAAAATTTCGAATCATTTTGCAAACGAAGCTTCAAAAGAATTAAAAAAAGTATTGAATTCTTTGACATTTGAATCCTTATTCGTAACTTTGCGTATCGTAACACCTGAGAACAAAAAATTATCGACATGAAAACAAGACTATTCACATTTTTGGCATTTGCGACAGCACTCGCCATCGTAACTGCCAGCTGCAACCAACAGCAAGAGAAAGGCAGCTTGAACACCTCCATCGCCAGCATCATTCCGCAAGAAGAAGAGTCAGAAGAGTCAGTATCAGAGGAGGGAAACACGGCTGACAGCCCCGCAAAGAAAATCACCGTCAAAATCGACGACTCGAAGCTGAGCAAGAAGAACACGGTGAACGTGGGAGACGGCGAACGCAACTACTACAAATACGACAACGCATCCCTCGGGACAGTAACAGTCACACTGAGCGACATACCAGAGACGCTCGACGACATCAAGAACATGACACTGCCTCATGGAACCGCCGACATACACAACACTCCCTACCTTGGTCCGGCACTCATGGTTTGCGCGCTCAACCAGGCTTTCCGCGACAAAGAAGAGTGCAAGTCGATGCTCAACTACGTAGCCAAACGGGGCCACGACATCAACACGGGAGTTGTTGACGCCTACCCGTCCGACTGGTCTCAGCTCTATCAGTACAAATCCATACCGTCCATCCTGTCCTACTTCGAAGGAGCGACCAAACAGAACAACTGGACGCCCCAAAAACCTCTCACCATGAAGATGCAACTCACACAATACAGCTACACCGCAGATGAGTTCGTCATCCGACTGCTCGTGAAGTCTGCAGCCAAGGCCAGCCCACAGTACGTCGAGATATGGATGGACGACACCAACAACGACGGTAAATACGACTACTTCTACCCCATCAACTACATCAACCTCGCACATAGCCTGGGACAGTACTAACCCAACAGGAAATAAGTATTTTTTTTCAGAACGACATTGAATCATGATAAACGCAAGAATAGAACAACTGCGCCAATGGATGCGCGAGCAAGGCATCAATGCCTTCATCACCCCGAGTACCGACCCCCACAGCGGCGAATATGTCCCCCGCCGCTGGCAAAGCCGAGAGTGGATATCCGGTTTCACGGGATCCGCCGGTACGGCTGTAGTCACGTTGGAAAAAGCAGCACTCTGGACCGACAACCGCTATTTCCTCCAGGCCGATGAGCAACTGAAAGGCAGTGAATATGAGCTGATGAAAATCGGACTGGAAGGCACACCGTCTGTGCAGGAATGGCTGAAGGATACACTCCACTGCGACGACAAGGTAGGTGTGGACGGATGGTGCTACACCATAGACGGCATCAACGAACTACATCAGGCACTCAACCCCTTGGGCATCCAGGTGTTGCCTGTCGGCGACCCATACGACGAGATATGGACTGACCGCCCCGGCATTCCCGACAACCCGGTTGAGATTCACCCTTTGGAATACGCCGGCGAGACCGCGCGCAGCAAGATATCAAGAATTCGAGAGGCATTGAAAGCGAAGCGTGCCGACGCAACAGTCATCTCCATGCTCGACGAGGTGGCATGGACGCTCAACCTGCGCGGCACTGACGTGGACTACAACCCCGTGTTCGTGTCCTACCTCTTCATATCACAACAACAAGCCATTCTTTTCGTAAATCCACAGAAAATCAGTGAAGAAGTAGTGCGATACCTGGACTTCGAAGGCGTGGAGACCATGGCCTACGATCAGATTGCCCCTTTCATCAACAGCTATAAAGGTGCGCTGATGCTTCAGCCGGAGAAGACCAACGTGAACCTTCAGAACGCCCTGAAGCAAGGCGTACTGATGCACGGCGACTGCCCCGTGACGACGATGAAGATCATGAAGAACGAGACAGAGATCCGCGGTTACCACTCCGCGATGCTGAAAGACGGAATCGCGATGGTAAAATGGATGAAGTGGGTGGTGCCGGCTGTGGAGGCTGGAGGGCAGACAGAACTCTCGCTCGAAAAGAAACTCCTGGACCTGCGAGGCGAGCAGCCACTCTACCGCGGCGAAAGCTTCGACACCATCATGGGCTACGGTCCTCATGGCGCCATCGTGCATTACGAGCCAACCCCCGACACCGACATCCCCGTAGAGTCGAAAGGCCTGCTGCTAATTGACTCCGGCGGACAGTATCTCGACGGCACCACCGACATCACACGCACCATACCGCTCGGACCGCTCACCTTCGAGGAGAAGCGCGACTACACGCTCGTGCTGCGCGGCTTCATCAACTTGGGCCGGGCTGTCTTCCCACGCGGCACATACGGCAGTCAGCTCGACGTCCTGGCGCGTGAGCCGATGTGGAAATACGGTATGAACTACCTCCACGGCACCGGCCACGGTGTAGGCTCCTACCTGAACGTTCATGAGGGTCCCCACCAGTTCCGTATGAACTACATGCCCACCCCTCTCGTGCCCGGCATGACCATCACCGACGAGCCCGGCATCTACATCGCCGGCAGCCATGGCGTGCGTCATGAAAACACGATGCTCGTGGTGAACGCCCGTCTACGGAATTACGACCATCACACCCCTCCCCTTCCCCACGACGAGGGAGAAGGCAAAGCAGCAGAAGGGATCACCTTCGGTCCCTACTACCAGTTCGAGCATCTCACACTCTGTCCCATATTCACCACTCCGATTCTCAAGGAGCTGATGCAGGCAGAGGAAATCGAGTGGTTCAACGCCTACCAGCAGAAGGTGTGCGAGGCGCTATGCCCCCATCTCGATGCCGAGACCGCCCAATGGCTGCGTGAAATCACCAAGCCCATTTAAGCCGATTGAACAATATGTATAAAAAGGGAGTTATATTATTCTTGAAGTATCTAAGGGAATTCCTGAAGGGGATAGCTAATCATCTTTGCATATTGCTGTCACTATTTGGTGTGCTGAGCCTATCCTGTGCTGAGCAGAGCGACAAATTCATCATTGGCGTCTCTCAGTGTTCTCAGGATATCTGGCGTGAGAAATTGAATGCCGAGCTGACCATGGGCACTTATTTCCATGACAACATAGAGCTCCGCTTCGCCTCTGCCGACGACAGCGACGAGAAACAAATCAACCAGATCAATCAGTTTCTGGATGACGGCATCGACCTGCTGATTGTAGCGCCCAACCAAGTGGCGACGGTCACTCCTGCCATTGACAAGGTGTATGACAAGGGCATCCCGGTGATTGTGTTTGACCGCAAGACAGACTCCCAGAAATACACCGCTTCCATTGGTGCAGACAACTATGAGATGGGCCGTCAGATGGGTGAATATATCGCCACCGAGCTGAAAGGAAGCGGTGAGGTGCTGGAGATAATGGGTCTGAAAGGCTCCTCGCCAGCCATAGAACGTCATAACGGCTTCATAGACGCGATGAAACGTTATCCAGGCATCAATGTCGTCGCCTCCCTTCAAGGCGACTGGACAGAAGAGAGTGCGGTGAAGGCGCTGAGTCAGTTCCCTTACGACTATTCCCGGATAGACTTCGTCTTCGGTCAGAACGACCGTATGGCAGTTGGTGCCTCCAAAGTAATAGGAAAGATTACCGGCTCGAAAGCTCAGTATTGTGGCATCGACGGTCTGCCTGGCTCCGGGGGAGGGATAGAGTGCGTACGTGACTCCATCCTGAAGGCCTCCTATATTTATCCCACCCACGGTGACGAGGTACTTCAGCTAGCCGTGAACATCCTAGAGAAAAGGCCTTACAAAAAGGACAATCCCCTGATGGCAGCCCTCGTGACCAAAGACAACGCCAACGTCCTGTTCATGCAGAATCTGGAGATGCAGAAACAAGGAGAACACCTCAACCATCTTCACAACCGTGCCGACGGCTACCTTCAGCAACTGGACAACCAGCGTACCATCACGTTCCTCTCAATCGGTTTGGCACTGCTGCTGCTTGCCCTGCTCGTCTTCATATACCGCTATTACCTCCAGAAAGCCCGTCTGAACGAGGAACGAGAGAAGATGACGCGTGAGCAACTAGATTTCTACACACAGGTGAGCCACCAGCTCAGAACTCCCCTCACGCTGATAGAAGGACCGCTCGAGCAGTTGGAAAAAACCGATGAGATGGCGCACGCGTCTGCTGAGACCAACGGTATTTTCTCCATCATCCGACGTAACACATCACAGCTCACTCAAATCATCAGCAAGATGCTCGACATGCAAGCCGGTCGGACAGATTCCGTCGTCCCTTCTCATGACGAGATGGCCGAGATTCATCCAGTCCATCCATCAGCAGATGTCTCCATATCCGAAAAAGAGGAGACTCCGAAGACCGTTCTCGTCGTTGACGACAATGCAGACATACGTGTCTATCTCTCCACCATCCTACAGGAGCGATATCAGGTGGCATCGGCATCTGACGGGAGTCAGGGGCTGGCTTTAGCCAACGAGATTGTGCCCGACTTGATATTATCCGACGTGATGATGCCAGTGATGAACGGATTGGAGTTCTGCCAGCGTATCAAGAGCGGTACAGCCACCAGCCATATCCCAGTCATACTTCTGACAGCCCGTGCGCTGAGCCATCATCAGGTTGAAGGATATGAAAGCGGTGCCGACGCCTATATCACCAAGCCCTTCTCATCCGATGTGCTATTGGCCAGAATCACGAATCTACTGAACAGCCGGTATCATCTGAGAAATCTGTTCTCACTTTCTGAACAGAAACAGGAAAGTAAGGAACTGCCGTCTGAGACTTCCCAGAAGGATGAAAAAGAGAACGATTTCATTCAGAAGTTCCGGCTATTTGTTGAGCAAAATCTGTCGGACAGCAGCATGAATGTAGAGACCATCGGAGCAGAGCTGGGTCTGAGCCGTGTTCAGCTCTACCGTAAGGTAAAAGCGCTCACAGGTTCGTCACCAGTTGAACTGGTTCGTACCATCCGCCTTCAGCAAGGCAGACATCTCCTTCAGACTACAGACAAGACCATATCCGAAGTGGCATACGAAGTGGGGTTCTCCGCCCCCAGTTATTTCACCAAGTGCTTCAAGGATGAATTCGGCATCAGTCCATCAGAACTTCAAGGATGCAGAGAAGATAGTTAGACCGATTTCTGATGAGATGACCACTTTGCACGGACCAGGGTAAGGTCACATGGTTTTGGTGAAAACAGACTCATTCAAGACCGTGATTTCCACATACAGACTATTATCAAAAATCGTTCATTTCGTTATAAATTTGTTTCATGTAACATATTTTTAGCGAGATGAACTATTTTTTTTATTATCTATATCAAAAGGTTAGTACTTTTGCGGCAGAAATTCTAATCAACCCAAGTACTAACTAAAAACAAATCATCAATGGAACAAATCAAACGACTGTTTTTGAGTTTCGCGCTCATCATGTTCTCTACCCTCCTGTACGCACAGACGGAGGTGACGGGAACCGTTCTCGATGAGCTAGGCGAAGGCGCTATCGGTGCCACCGTTGTGGAGAAAGGAACGTCGAACGGTTCGATGACCGACCTCGACGGAAATTTCAAGCTGAAAGTTCAGCCGGGAGCCACCCTCGTCATATCCTACGTAGGTTATCAGACTATGGAAGTGTCAGCAGAGAATGGAATGAAAGTGACACTTCAGGAAGATTCTAAGATGCTTCAGGAGGTAGTTGTGACAGGTTATACCACTCAACGCAAGGTGGACTTGACCGGTGCCATCTCCACGGTCAGTGTGAGCGACCTGGCCAAGCAGAACGAGAACAACCCCATCAAAGCTATGCAGGGGCGTGTGCCAGGAATGAACATCTCTGCAGACGGTGCCCCGTCGGGAAGTGCCACCGTGCGTATCCGTGGTATCGGTACACTCAACAACAACGACCCGCTTTATATTATAGACGGTGTGCCGACAAAGGCAGGAATGCATGAGCTGAACGGCAACGACATCGAGAGCATCCAGGTGCTGAAAGATGCCGCTTCCGCTTCTATCTATGGATCCCGAGCAGCAAACGGTGTGATCATCATCACGACCAAGAAAGGGAAGGAAGGCAAGGTGAGGGTGGATTTCGACGGAAGCGTTGCCATCCAGACCTATGCCCACAAAATGGACGTACTGAATGCGAAGCAGTTCGGCCAGGTGATGTGGCAGGGATATGTCAATGACGGAATTGACCCGAACTCCAACGGTCTGGGCTACCGCTACGACTGGGGCTACAACGGTCAGGGCTACCCGGTGCTCTACGGAATGACCATGAGCAAGTATCTCGACGCTGCCGGAAAGACTCCTGCTGCCGACACCGACTGGTTCGACAAGACAACAAGAACAGGTCTGGCTCAGCAGTACAATGTCTCTATCAGTAACGGCTCTGAGAAAGGAACGTCGTTCTTCTCTCTTGGCTACTACAAGAACAAGGGCATCATCAAGGACAGCGACTTCGAACGTTTCTCTGCCCGTATGAACACGGAGTATAATCTCCTTCGCGTCGGGGAGAGAGACCTTGTCACCATCGGAGAGCACTTCACCATCAACCACACCAATGAGCTTCAGGCCCCAGGAGGTTTCCTGGAGAATGTCCTTCAGTTCAACCCTTCATTGCCCGTGTACACCACTGACGGTGAGTATGCAGGTCCAGTTGGCGGTTATCCAGACCGCGAGAATCCCGTTGCGCGTCTTGACCGTAATTCCGATAACCGCTATGGCTATTGGAGAGCTTTCGGCGACGCATACCTCAGCATCAAGCCGTTCAAGGACTTCATGATTAAGACAACATTCGGACTCGACTATGCCCAGAAGCAGCAGCGCATCTTCACTTATCCAATCACTGAGGGCACCGTAGCCAACTCAACGAACGGAGTTGAGGCCAAGCAGGAGCACTGGACAAAATGGATGTGGAACGCCATCGCGACCTATAACCTTGAGATTGGTCCCCACAGGGCAGACTTCATGGTGGGAACGGAGCTGAACCGTGAGGATGATATGAACTTCTCCGGAAAGAAATATGGTTTTGCAGTGCTCACCCCCGACTACATGTGGCCCAATGCAGCAGTCGGAGAGGCTGAGGCATTCGGTACAGGAGAAGGATACACCCTCGTCTCCTATTTCGGCAAGGCCAACTATGCGTTTGCCGACAAGTATCTTCTCAGCCTCACGCTGCGTTATGACGGCAGCAGCCGTTTCGGAAAGAACAACCGTTACGGTACGTTCCCTTCCGTCAGTGCGGGCTGGAGAATCAACGAGGAGAAGTTCCTGAAGGACGTGGCATGGATAGACAATTTGAAGGTTCGTGCCAGCTGGGGTCAGACGGGTAACCAGGAGATATCCAACATTGCCCGTTACACCCTCTATGAGAGCAATTACGGTGAGGCTGGATTCGGCGGTCAAAGCTACGGAACGAGCTATGACATCACGGGTTCAAACGGTGGTCAGACCCTTCCCAGCGGTTTCAAGCGCAACCAGCTAGGCAACGATGACCTGAAGTGGGAGACGACGACGCAGACGAACCTTGGTTTCGACTTCGGATTCTTCCGCAACGCACTCTACGGATCATTTGAATGGTACTTCAAGAAGACAAAGGACATCTTAGTCAACATGCCCGCCATCGGCGTAATGGGCGAAGGAGCGAGCCAGTGGATCAACGCGGGCGAAGTAGAGAACAAGGGTATCGAGTTCAACGTAGGATACAGAGGCAAGGTTCGCGACTTCCAGTATGACTTCTCCGGGAATATCGGCACCTACCGGAACAAGGTGACAAAACTGCCTGAGACCATCGCTGCCAACGGGAGTTTCGGCGGGAACGGCGTCAAGAGCGTAGTCGGTCACCCGATGTACTCCCAAGTAGGATACGTTTATGACGGAATCTTCAAGAGCCAGGATGAGATAGACAACCATGCAGTTCAGAACGGTGCCGGTCTGGGACGAATCAGATGGAAGGACCTCAACGGCGACGGGATGATCAACGAGTCAGACCAGAAGTGGATTTACAATCCTGTGCCTGACTTCACATGGGGTCTGAACATCTACCTTCAGTACAAGAATTTCGACCTTACCATGTTCTGGCAGGGAATTCAGGGAGTTGATGTGATCAGCGACCTGAAGAAGGAGACGGACCTGTGGAGCGGTCTGAACATCTCCAACCTCAATAAGGGCAGCCGCCTTCTCAATGCCTGGACACCGTCCAACAACGGTTCCGACATCCCGGCCATAAGCACGATGGACAACAACAACGAGAAGCGTGTCAGCACCTACTTCGTGGAGAACGGTTCTTTCGTGAAGCTGCGTACGATTCAGTTCGGCTATAATTTCCCTGAGAGCCTCTGCACAAAGATGCATCTTCAGCGCCTGCGTATGTATCTGTCGGCACAGAACCTTCTTACAATCAAGAGCAAGAACTTCACCGGCGTAGATCCCGAGAACGCCAACTTCGGTTATCCAATTCCGCTCAATGTCACGTTCGGTCTGAATGTCTCTTTCTGATAGAAAAATGAAACACCAACACGTAAAACAGAATGATATGAAAACGAATATATTGAAAAAGAACACAAACTGGCTTCGTTCAGCTGTGGCATTGACATTGATTGCTGGCGGAAGCTATTTCACCTCTTGTTCTGACTTTCTGGACGAGCATGTTCCACAGGGCACCCTGAGCAATGAGCAGGTGAAGACCCCCGAGAACGCAGAGGCCATGGTCGTGTCGGCCTATGCCGTCTTCACCTCTGCAGAGGATATCAACTCATCATTCTCGATGTGGAATTTCGACGTGCGCTCCGACGACGCCTACAAGGGAGGCAGTGGAACAAGTGACGGAGACGTTTTCCACCAGCTTGAGGTACAGCAAGGGGTGCTTACCACAAACTGGAACATCAATGATATGTGGGTGAGGCTGTATAACTGCATCTCACGCGTCAACAGTGCCATCTCTCTGCTGAACGAGACTGACGACAGCTTCTCCATGAAGCAGCAACGTCTGGCTGAGATGAAATTCCTCCGTGCATACGCCCATTTCCTGCTCAAGAGGCTCTATAAGAACATACCGTTTGTCGTGAGCGAGAATCTCTCTTACGATGAGTACAACAAGCTCTCCAACACCACCTATTCCAACGATGAAGGATGGCAGCTTATCATCGACGACCTGATGGAAGCCTTCAACACGCTCCCTTCCACCCAGCAGGACAAGGGCAGACCGACGAAGGCATCCGCAGCGGCATTCCTTGCGAAAGTCTATCTCTACAAGGCCTACCATCAGGACGATCCCAAGTCGAACCGTGTGACCTCGATTGAAAAGACCGACCTCGAGAAAGTCATCGAGTTCACGAATCCCGCCCTTTATGCGGGGTATGGCCTGGAGGATGACATCCACAACAATTTCAGGCCTGAAGAGGAGTATGAGAACGGAAAAGAGAGTCTCTGGGCCATCCAGTACTCCAGAAACGACGGTTCCACTTACGGCAACCTGAACTGGAGCTATGGCCTGATTCCCCCGAACATACCAGGAGCCACCGACGGTGGATGCGACTTCTATAAGCCATCGCAGAACCTCGTGAACGCGTTCCGCACGGGTCAGGACGGTCTTCCGCTCATCGACAGTTTCAACGCCAAGGACTATAACAAAAAAGAGGACAACGCAGACCCCCGCCTCTTCCTCACGGTTGGAATGCCTGGCCTCCCTTATATGTTCAACAAGAAGTACATGATGGAGGAAAGCAGCATTTGGAGCCGTTCCAACGGCATGTACGGTTACAATGTGTCGCTGAAGCACAATGTCGACCCCGCCCTCATCGACAAATATCTCATCAAGGGTTCTTACTGGGCTTCTTCGATGAACCGGATTGTCTTCCGTTATGCAGACGTACTTCTGGAGCGCGCCGAGGCTTATGCACAGCTCGGCAACGCCGAGCAGGCCATCGCTCTTGTCAATCAACTCCGGACACGAGCCGCATCCAGCACCCAGATGATAGGCTCATACCCTAACAGCTACGGAGTCAAGTTCTATATCGCTCCCTACAGAGGCAGTTATTCCAAGGACGATGCCGTCAAGATTGTCAAGATGGAGCGGCGCCTGGAGCTGGCGATGGAGTCAGAGCGCTTCTTCGACCTGGTCAGATGGGGTGATGCCAGTTCAGTCATCAACAAATACTATGACGAGGAAGTGGACAACTGCCCAATCTACAGCGACGCAAACTTCACGGCAGACAAAGACGAGTATCTCCCTATCCCGTTCACCCAGCTCTCCGCCTCAAACGGCCACTATACTCAGAATATCGGTAACTGGTAATCATATTATATAATCAATCAAAACGATTTTTCCTATGAAAACAATCTATAATATATTCTTTGTTTGTTGTCTGGTTGTTATGACGGGAATGTTTTCCTCATCATGCAATGACGACAACACGAGCGACCTTCAGCTGACAGGCGACTGTCTGGTTGAGAACATCATGCTCGACAACTATGAGGGAATCATCGACCTCAATTCACGTTCCATCATAGTGAGGCTGCCTGAGGTTTATGACGTGTCGTCCATGAAGGTGACGAAACTGACACTTTCCAACGGAGCTTCCTGCAACATCACCCAAGGAGAGACCTTGAATATGGAGGCTTCCAAAGTACTTCATGTCAGCAACGGCGACGTGTTCCTGGACTGGACTCTGAGCGTTCTGCATGACGAGGCCCGTATCAGCCAGTTTGTCATCAACGACGTCTATACAGGCAGCATTGACCAGGAGTCAAAGACCATCACAGTATATGTTCCCGCTTCAGAAGGTGTTGACAATCTTGTGCCAACCATCACGTACAGCCAGAACGCCACGATCACGCCGTCATCCGGTGTGGCTCAGGACTTCACGAACCCTGTCACTTATAAGGTCACGAACAATTCAGCAGAAGCAACATATACCGTCACCGTCATCGCCATCGACAAACCTTCTGCACTCTTCGTAGGATCCTCCGACGTGATGAACAACCTGGACCCAGAGGCGAAGGCAGCTTGCGAATGGATGCTCGGAAATGTAGAGAACTCACTCTATGCGTCGTTTGCCGACCTGAGAGCCGGGACGATCGACCTGTCGGATTGCAAGGTCATCTGGTGGCACTACCATGTTGACGGCGGAGTTGACGGACATGATGTGTTCATGGCAAAGGCCACCGATGCCCTTGATACAAAGAATGAGCTTCGTTCATTCTATGAGAACGGCGGCTCTTTCTTCCTCACTCGCTATGCCACCAACCTTCCTTCGTTCATCGGTGTGACCGGTGATGACGAATGGACCACCCCCAACAACTGCTGGGGCCAGAACGAGGATGCCGCTGAGGTTTGCGGAGGTCCTTGGTCGTTCCAGATATTCAGTGGTCAGAACGAGCATCCCCTTTGGGCGAACCTCATCCAGGGCGACAACTCCAACGAGGTATATTGCACGGATGCCGGCTACCATATCACGAACTCCACCGCCCAATACCATATCGGCACCGACTGGGGGGGCTACGACACCCACGCGTCATGGGAATCCAGGACCGGAGGGAAGATTCTCGGTATCGGTGGTGACGGCGCCGTAGTTGCATGGGAATATCCATCCGTCGACGGAAAGGGCGGCATCATCTGCATCGGCTCAGGCTGCTACGACTGGTATTCATACACTTATGAGGCAGGGTATGCCGAGAATTTCCACCACAACATAGAGATAATCACCCAAAATGCATTTAACTACTTAATGAAGTAAACCGTTATGAAAAAGACATTAATATATTCATTCGCTCTCATGTTGTCAGCCTCTGGGCTGACGGCATGCAGCGACGACAGCTACGGACCTGACAAGCCAAAGGACTGGAACGGAACGTCCTATTTCTTCACACCTGAGGACGAGAAGGGCTTCCTCACCTATTTCAACCCGACTGTCGGAAGATGTGGAGACCCCATGCCGTTCTACGACCAGAAAGCGGGTGAGTTCAAGGTGCTCTATCTCCAGGAGTACGAGAACAACGCCACGTATAACTATCATCCATTCTGGGGGGTATCCACGAAGGACGGAGCTAACTACGAGTCGCTCGGAGAAGTCCTGCCTACAGGCACTTCCCCACTGGAGCAGGATGCTGCACTCGGAACGGGATGCTGCGTCTATAACGATGCTGACGGACTCTACTACATCTACTATACAGGCCATAATCCCAACTGCGCTAACACCGAGGTGGTCATGCGTGCCACTTCGTCAGACTTCAAGAATTGGAAGAAGGACAATCTCTGGGTGTTGAAGGGTGATGACTTCGGCTATTCAACGGTGGATTTCCGCGACCCCCAGGTGTTCAAGGTTGACGACGGTTCATACAGAATGGTCATCTCGAGCAACCTGAAATTCGCCGAGTTCAAGAGCAATGACTTGAAGACATGGACACATGTGGGGCAATTCCCCATGATTTGGGACCGAATGCTCGAATGCCCCGACATCTTCAAGATGGGTAACTATTGGTACATGGTGTATAGCGAAGGATACCGCGCCTCCTGGAGCCGTAAGGTGAAGTACATGATGGCTGAATCTTATGAAGGTCTGAAATCATGCTTCAACGACCCTGGAGCCAACTGGCCTAAAGACGGACATGAGGGCGTGCTCGACAGCCGTGCGTTCTATGCAGGAAAGACCGCCTCAAACGGCTCAGACAGATTTATCTGGGGGTGGTGCCCTTACAGGACGGGAACGACCATCCACGACAAGAACGTGAACGTAGGCGCAGGAGGAGAGCCTAACTGGTCGGGCGCACTGGTATGCCACAAGGTGATTCAGAAGGCTGACGGAACGCTCGTTCTGGGTGAAGTGCCCGCTATGGCTGCCAAGTATAACCAGGCACAGAAACTTGAGGTCGTAGACTCAAAGGGGGTAGACATCAATGGCACTGAGGTGCAACTCACAGGAGATGGTGCATTCGTGCTCTACAACCGACTGGGGTTCCACAACCATATCTCCATGACGGTGAAGACATCCAACAACTGGGACAAGTTCGGTATCTCACTCGTACGCGGATCTGACTCTGGAAAATACTACACGATGGTGGTCAATCCGGAAGGCGAGGACAGCCGTAAGATCAACTTTGAACAAGAGGGTGCTGAGGGAGCCGGATTTATTGAAGGCATCGACGGATATGTATTCCAACGACCTTCCGACAACACATACAACATCAATATCTACACCGACAACAGCGTCATGGTCATGTATGTGAACGATGTCTGTGCTTACACGAACCGCATCTACGGCATTCAGAAGAACTGCTGGAGCATCAACAACTATGGCGGCAGCATCAGCGTAAGCAATGTGAAGGTTCAGCAGTATTGACAGCCAAAGAACAAAAAACCGCTTTTATCCTGTTTATATAATCCACGTCTGGAAAAATCGTTCAAAAATGACCGTAAATCATCCCTATGAACGATTTTTCCACACAAAATTATCATATTTATTGTTTCTTTACTGGAATTATCGCATTTTTGCAACGCAATTCCTTTTCATCAAAATCAAGGCTAAGATATGAGAACATTATTTATAGTCATCATAACCACGATGCTGACAGCCAGCAAAGTCAGTGGTCAGGTGAATCCGATGGTACTCAGCGACCATCAGGCGATGGTGAGGGTGGACGAAGGAAAAGCTTATCTGCTCCTGCCTGTTCAGGAGAAGGAGGAGTATGCCAATGTCCGCATGATAGTCGGTAACGAGAGCGTGAGGAGTTTCAACGTCAGGCTTGCCGTCGACAAGGTTGACTACTACGTTCCCCTGAAGGTTTCAGGCGGGGAGTTGCTTGACATCAGCTTCCATGGCGACAGGCGCACCACCGGTGCAGTCCGCGAGTTCGCTTGCTGGCGCGAGATGAAGCGTTCAGACTCCTTTGACACCTCAAACCGTGAGCGTTTCCGTCCGCTATATCATCACACTCCAGCCTACGGATGGATGAACGACCCGAACGGTATGTTCTACAAGGACGGTGTCTGGCATCTATACTATCAGTTTAACCCTTTCGGATCTCAGTGGGAGAACATGACCTGGGGGCATTCCACGTCGAAGGACCTGCTGCACTGGGAGGCGCAGCCAACAGCCATCGAGGCCGACGCGCTCGGCACCATTTTCAGCGGTTCTTGCGTTGTTGACAAGAAGAACACAGCCGGTTTCGGTGAGGGAGCCGTCATCGCATTCTACACGTCAGCCGGACAGAGTCAGACCCAGTCCATGGCCTATAGCACCGACAACGGCCGTACATTCACGAAATATGCGAAGAACCCAGTGCTTGTGAGCGACGTTCCAGACTTCCGCGACCCGAAGGCCTTCTGGAACCCGGAGATCCAGAAGTGGAACCTAATCCTTGCCGCTGGGCAGGAGATGCGCATCTATTCGTCGCCGAATCTGAAGGACTGGACCTACGAGAGCAGTTTCGGAACAGGTTATGGCAACCACGACGGTGTCTGGGAATGTCCAGACCTGATTAAGCTGCAGGTACGCGGCACAGACCGCCAGAAGTGGATGCTCATCTGCAACATCAACCCGGGAGGTCCATTCGGTGGAAGCGCCACCCAGTATTTCGTCGGCGATTTCGACGGAAAGACGTTCACTTGCTCCCAGACAGACACCCGCTGGATGGACTATGGCAAGGACCATTATGCCACCGTGACCTTCGACAACGCACCCGACGGACGCAAGGTCGCTGTCGCATGGATGTCGAACTGGCAGTATGCCAACCAGGTTCCCACCCAGCAGTACCGCAGCGCCAACTCAGTTCCCCGAGACCTCGACCTCTTTGAATACAAGGGTCAGACCTACTGCGGAGTCACACCATCCAAGGAGCTGACTGCGTTGAGAGGAAAAGCCACGAACAAGCTGTCGCCCACATGCGAGTTGGTTATAGACATGAAAGGCAACGCCGACATCACGCTCTCAAACAGCAAAGGGGAGCAACTGACAATGCAGTACGACGAGACTGCCGGCACATTCTCCATGGACCGCACCCAGAGCGGAGAGAAGAGTTTTAGCGAAGCTTTCCCTGCTGTCACTGTGGCCCCGACTCACGGAGCCATCAAGCAGCTGCGCGTTTTCATCGACCACTGCTCCGTCGAGGCGTTCGATGCAGAAGGAAAGATGGCGATGACCAATCTCGTCTTCCCTTCCATGCCCTATGACCAGATCAAGGTGAAAGGCGGAAAATTCACTGTCTATCCTGTCCTGTAGCAACTATCCTACAGTAGAAAAGACAGCGTCTCCTTATCTAAGTAACTGAAAACTAAAAACTAAATAACATGGGTCAAACAAAAAAATTTGCTATCATCCCGTTGATGCTCTGTTTCTTCGCAATGGGATTTGTCGACTTAGTTGGCATCGCTTCCAACTACGTGAAAGAAGACCTGCAGCTGAACGACTCCACGGCAAACATCTTCCCGTCGCTGGTGTTTTTCTGGTTCCTCATCTTCTCAGTCCCCACAGGCATGCTGATGAACAAGATAGGAAGGAAAAAGACGGTGATGCTCTCTCTTGTCGTCACCATCGTCTCCCTGCTCATCCCTCTCTTTGGCAACAACTTTTCCATCATGCTCACCGCCTTCTCTCTGCTGGGAATCGGCAACGCGTTGATGCAGACCTCGCTCAATCCCCTGGTTGCCACGGTGATGGGTGGTGGTAACCTGGCCTCCACGTTGACATTCGGGCAATTCATCAAGGCAATCGCCTCGTTCCTAGCCCCCTATCTGGCCATGTGGGGAGCCACCCATGCCATCCCCACATTCGGATATGACTGGAGGGTCCTGTTCCTCATCTACCTTGTGGTAGGGATTATCTCGGCATTGTTCCTCGGCGTCACCCCAATAGAAGAAGAGAAAATCGATGGCAAGGCCTCCACGTTTGTGGAATGCTTCAAACTGCTCAAGACCCCCATCGTGTTGCTATCTTTCTTCGGAATCATGTGCCATGTCGGCATTGACGTGGGAACAAACACCACTGCGCCGAAAATACTCATGGAGCGGCTTGGCATGACACTGAATGACGCAGCGTTCGCAACCTCACTTTATTTCATCTTCCGTACTGTCGGGTGCCTCACGGGGTCATTCTTCCTCAGGGTTCTATCCAACCGTACATTCTTCGTCATCAGCGTCATCATGATGGCACTGTCAATGGCCGGTCTCTTCGTCGGAACAGAAAAATGGCTGCTCTACACCGCCATCGCACTCGTGGGCTACGGAAACTCCAACATCTTCTCCATCTGCTTCGCCCAGGCCATCACCTCCATGCCCCAAAAGCAGAACGAAGTCAGCGGTCTTATGATCATGGGACTGTTCGGCGGAACCATCTTCCCGTTGCTGATGGGATTTGCCAGCGACGCCATCGGACAGTCCGGCGCAGTCATCGTCATGGCAATCGGCGTCATCTATTTATTCACTTATATCAAGCAAATCAAAAACTAAATAAAACATTCACATTATGAAAAGATATATCGTTGGACTGGGAGAAGCGCTTTGGGACGTTCTCCCAGAAGGAAAGAAACTGGGCGGTGCTCCAGCCAACTTCGCATATCACGCAGGACAGTTCGGACTCGACACCATCGCAATCAGCGCCCTTGGTGAGGATGCGCTCGCGGACGAGACCGTCAAGGCTTTCGAGGAGCATAACCTGGCTTATATGATGCCTCGTGTCCCCTTCCCCACCGGCACAGTGCAAGTGACACTGTCGGGTGAAGGTATTCCTTCTTATGAAATCAAAGAAGGTGTGGCATGGGACAATATCCCGTTCACTCCTGAGATGGAAGCCATAGCTAAGAGCGCGCGGGCAGTCTGCTTCGGGTCACTGGCCCAGCGTAACGAAGTCAGCCGCAGCACCATCCGGCAGTTTCTGGCATCTACACCAGCGGACTGCTTGAAAATCTGCGACATCAACCTGCGTCAGCAATTCTACTCCAAGGAAATCCTCGAAGACTCCTTCAATCTATGCAATATTCTGAAAATCAATGATGAAGAACTTGTGGTTGTCAGCCGTATGTTCGGATATGAAGGCCTTGACATGAGCGACACGTGCAAGAAACTCGTTTCGGACTATGGCTTGAAGATGCTCGTTCTCACCTGCGGCACCAACGGTTCTTATGTCTTCACCGATGACGGCCTCACTTCCTTCCAGGATACCCCGAAGGTTGAGGTGGCCGACACGGTCGGGGCCGGCGACTCCTTCACCGGCTCATTCTGCGCTTGCATCATCAACGGAAAGCCAGTGCAGGAGGCCCACAAGACAGCAGTACGTGTCAGCGCTTTTGTCTGCACCCAGAACGGTGCCATGCCTGTCGTACCAGAAGAACTGAAGGCATAACCACAACTGTCTACTTACAGGTATGGGTACAATTGTACACCACTACACTTGGTAGGACAAAGACAAGGATTACATCACAATTGGAGCCGCAAACCCTACGGCTCCAATTATTGTTTATCAGCGCTTAACAGGACAATCCAAAATGTCACAAATTATAAAAATATCCAGTCAAAAAGAAAGCATATTTCACATTTTCCTTACAAAACGTCATTCGACATCTACTTTTTATTAGTTTTAACATAATTTTTCTCCCAATCTCATGAAATTGTTGTAACTTTGCAAAAAATTTGAATAGCCTATGTGTGGAATTGTGGGATATATCGGTAAGCGTCAGGCTTACCCTATCTTAATCAAAGGACTGAAACGACTGGAATACCGCGGTTACGACAGTGCGGGAATCGCCCTGATCACTGAGCAGTCGGGGTTGCAAGTATATAAGACGAAAGGGAAGGTGGCCGACCTTGAGAAGCATGCTGAGGGTAAGGACATCAGCGGGACGATCGGCATCGCTCACACCCGTTGGGCCACCCACGGCGAGCCGACCAGCACAAATGCCCACCCCCACGTGAGCAGCACCGGCCGCCTGGCCATCATCCACAACGGCATCATCGAGAACTATGCCGTATTGAAGGAGCAGCTCATCGAGAAGGGCATCGAGTTCCATAGCGACACTGACACCGAGGTGTTGGTCCAGCTGATCGACTATATTCAGACGAAGAAAGGTCTGGACCTGCTCACCTCTGTACGCATCGCTCTGCATCAGGTGATCGGTGCCTACGCCATGGCCATCATCGACAAGGACAACCCCGACCAGATTATCGCAGCTCGCCAGAGCAGCCCGCTGGTGGTCGGAATCGGTGACGGCGAGTTCTTCCTGGGTAGCGACGCCTCTCCGATCATCGAATACACGAACCAGGTGGTTTATCTCGACGACCAGGACATTGCCGTGATAGACCGCAACAAGGACGTAGAGTTCGTGAACATCCACAATGAGACGATAGAGCACGAGATCAAGAAAATCAACCTGAACCTCTCTCAGATAGAAAAGGGTGGCTATCCCCACTTCATGCTGAAGGAGATATTCGAGCAGCCCGAGAGCCTGAAGGACTGCATGCGTGGTCGTGTGAACGTAGACCTTAACAACGTGGTGCTGTCCGCCGTCATCGACTACCGTAAGGAGCTGATCAACGCTCGGCGGTTCATCATCGTGGCCTGTGGCACGAGCTGGCATGCCGGTCTGATAGGCAAGCAGCTTTTGGAGAACTTCTGCCAAATTCCCGTGGAAGTGGAGTATGCCTCAGAATTCCGTTACAGCAACCCCGTGATCAACAACCAGGACGTGGTGATTGCCATCTCCCAGTCGGGAGAGACCGCCGACACACTGGCCGCCGTTGAGCTTGCAAAGAAGAAAGGCGCGTTCATCTTCGGCATCTGCAACGCCATCGGTTCGTCCATCCCCCGTGCCACCCAGACGGGATGCTACATCCACGTAGGCCCTGAGATTGGTGTTGCCTCTACCAAAGCGTTCACAGGTCAGGTGACCGTCCTGACGATGCTGTCGCTCGCCATCGCCAAAGCCCGCGGCACCATCGACATCCGCGAGTACGAGCAGCTGGTTCAGGAGCTGAACGACATCCCCGAGAAGCAGAAAGAGCTGCTGAACGCCTGCAATGAGAAGATTCACGAAATCTCCAAGATATTCACCTATGCGAGGAACTTCCTGTATCTTGGCCGAGGGTACAACTACCCCGTCGCCCTTGAAGGAGCGCTGAAGCTGAAGGAAATCAGCTATATCCATGCTGAAGGCTATCCAGCCGCCGAGATGAAGCACGGCCCCATCGCCCTGATCGACGAGGAGATGCCTGTGGTGATCATCGCGACGAAGAACGCCCTCTACGACAAGCTGATGAGCAACATCCAGGAAATCAAGGCACGCAAGGGCCGTGTGATTGCGCTGGTGTCGGAGGACGACGAGAAAGTGAAGGCGCTGGCCGACGAGTACATCGAGCTTCCGAAGACGTTGGAATGCCTCGAGCCGCTGCTCGCCACCATCCCTCTTCAGCTGCTGGCCTACTACATCGCCATCTGCAAGGGTAAGAACGTGGACCAGCCACGCAACCTCGCCAAATCAGTGACCGTGGAATAAGAGTATTTTGAAGTTTGAGGTTTGAGGTTTGAAATTTGAAATTTAGCCGTCCGGACGAGAGTAGAGACGCCCCGCGGGGCGTCTTCTAACTTTCCCACATATTTTCAGATTTTCCAGCTGAACATAAATCAAACGGGGATACACCAAAAGTGCATCCACGTTTTACTTATATTTTTCTATCAGAAGCAAGCTATTTTTGAATCATGCCGTCTTCGGCCCATGTTTCTTCCAGGTTGTTTCCACCCCCGTTATATCCGGAATTGCCGAATGGCATGCTGCCTTCCGCAGTGGGGACATCCTGCCAGTATTCGCTCATCTGCTGTCGTGCCAGCTGGTCGAAATAAGCCTTGTCGGCCGCCAGCAGCTTGCGGCATTTCCTGAAAGCGAATATAACCATGAACACACATGTGGCAATGAAGCCTGCTCCACACATCACCGATATGTCGGGACGAACAGCCAGCGAGGCATCCATCACCATCAGGCAAGCGTCGTAAGCCCCATGGAGCAGCACCGGGACTGCAATCACGCACACCTTGTTGAAGAGCGCATCCTTCTCCGTCTGATGATAATTGAAATGTACGAGTGAGTAATAATATCCCATCGCCACGGCGAAGAGGAAATGTGCAGGCACGGCAAACACGCCTCGGGCGATGCCAGTGGCAACCCAGTCCTCTTCTTCAATCAGATAGACAATATTCTCAATCCCCGCAAATCCCATACCGACACAGACGGCATAGACGATACCGTCGAAATACTCGTCGTAATACTTGTTGTTGCGCAGCACCAGCCATAGCATCAACAACTTCACGGCCTCCTCCGGTATGGCGGCATTGACAAATGCGTCAAAAAACGCACCCACCATCGAAGTGCGGTCAAAAGTGATGTTCAGCAGCATCAACACATGAACCACCAGCAGGGCCGATACAGCACCCGCTCCAACTGCCTTGAAAATCTGGCTCCAAGGCTCATGCTGATATTTGTCCACAAAATAGATGAACAACAGCAAGGCAACGACCGGCAATAAAGCTAATAATATGACCACTTGTTTAGTTTAATGTTTAATGTTTAAAGTTTAATGTTTAAAGAGCCATAGGGGAATTGAGGTTCAGGAGCTGCAGGGAAACCAGTAAGGCATGAAAGCACAGGCACTTTCCGCAGAATCTACAGGCTGTACTTGTCCACCTGTGTGACCACCTTTGCGGTAAGCTGCATGAATGCCATACCGGCGGGGCTTGCCGGCTCGAGCACTGCGGGAATGCCGTTGTCTCCACTCTCACATACGTCCTGCACGAGTGGGATTTGTGCCAGCAGCGGTACGTTGAGTTCCTGCGCCAGCGCCTTGCATCCACCGTTGCCGAAGATGAAATACCGCTCATCCGGGTGTTGAGCCGGTGTGAACCACGACATATTCTCCACCAGTCCGATAATCGGCACGTTCACCTTGTCGTTCATGTACATGTTGATTCCTTTCCGGGCATCCGCCAGAGCCACCTGCTGAGGTGTGGATACGATGACCGCCCCGTGGATGTCGATGATCTGTATAAGCGTGAGGTGTATGTCGCTGGTCCCGGGAGGTGTGTCAATGACGAGATAGTCGAGGGGTCCCCAGAGAGCGTCGGTCAACAGCTGCTTGATGGCGTTCGAGGCCATTCCCCCTCGCCATAGCGTTGCCTGGTCGGGGTCGACGAAGAAACCGATGGACAGCATCTTCACCCCGTATTTCTCAATGGGCACGATCATGTCCTTTCCGTTCACTTCCTGTGCATAGGGTCTTCCGTCCTCCACCTGGAACATCTTGGGCATGGATGGTCCGAAGATGTCGGCATCGAGCAGTCCCACCCTGTAGCCCAGTTTGGTGAGTCCGATTGCGAGGTTTGTGGCTACTGTGCTCTTTCCCACCCCTCCTTTTCCGCTGGAGACTGCAATGACATGACGAACGTCCTGCAATGGTTTCTCCGGTTCAGTCGGCATCTCAGTCAGGGTCTTGGTGTTCACGGTCACCTCCACGTCCTTGCTCACGAATGTGTGAATTGCCGCCTCAGAGGCTGCAATGAGAGACTTCATAAAAGGATCTTTTGCCTTGGGGAAAATCAGCGAGAAAGAAACTTTCATGCCGTCGATATGAATATCATCCTCGAGCATACCGTTCTCGATGATGTTCTTCCCGTTTCCGGGATATCGCACTGTCATCAGTGCGTCTTTGATAAGATTTGGATATAGTGTCATACTGCAAAGTTAGCAAAAACAAAAGAGAACTGCAAACGAAATGGAAAAAGAATGCAGTCTGTATCGTATTTGTTCCGTAAACGCTTTGACAGGAGCAAAAAAAATATTATTTTTGCATCAAACTTTCACCTCTCCCAAAATACAGCCTATGACACTACTTTTCGACCTTATCAGCCCAGAAGGACTGATTATCATCATCCTTGCCATCTTCGTGGTATTCCTGCTCGTGATCAGAGACAAGCGAAAGGAGAGACTCCTAAAAGAATCGGAGAAAAACCGCCTCGCGAGCGTTGACGACGTAATCGCCCAATATGGCGATCCGGACCAAATCGTTGTGGTCAATCCCACCCGTGGGAACGACACAGAAGGAACCGTCTTGGAATTTAAGTCCAAGAACATACTTTTCATCAACGGTTTCCCTATTGAGAAGCAACACGTGAAGGATGTGTCTTTCAGCAATTTTGCGAACGCCTACCTCCCCAATGACTACAAAGTCATCATCATCACCGACATAGCCGGCCAGGACATCATCCACATCCCGCTCGGTGCCGGCAATGATGCCCATTACGCCAACGAGGTGGTCAAGGAAATTAAGTCGTTACTATGAAAAAAATACATTTTTTCGGGCGACTTTTCAGCCCAATATTACATTTTTTCGGGCGACTTTTTTATAAGGTTACACTTTTTCGGGTGACTTTACATCAATGCGTAAAAATTTAAGGTAGACAGATTGTAAAAACTATAGTCTTTTTTCATGCGGTCACCCACTTGGTGATGTTCCGCTCGGCGGTTGAGAAGGTCATGCCGATTTTGGTGAGTTGACGCCCGTCGAGGGTGTATGGGATGAGGTAGTTTTTGGCATCAATCTGGTCGAGCGCCTCGCGGGCGGGATGGTCCAGCTTCACTTCCATCACGTAGATGTA